>FYBJ01001907.1_pt1 | contig 33654 bp, 29 predicted proteins | sample 1134611 | NCBI WGS metagenome assembly FYBJ01 (sample SAMEA104116008, study PRJEB20421) | marine metagenome | isolation source: marine
GCCCGCCGGTCAGCCGCGTCGGCCCCGCACCCAAAGTGCTCTCGGAAACCACGAGTGTGTAGAACAGGGCCCCCAATGCGATGAACGCCCCGGCCATGACCGCGAGCGCAAACAGCTGAGATGTCGAAAGCGCCCCCTTGGCTATCGCCGCGGATGTGATCCGCCGGGCAACCTGCGCCGGAGGATATGCGTCCTGTCCGGCCGCTGTCGGGTCTGGATCGAGCGACATGATTTCTCCCTGCGGCTCCTGGCGTTTTCTTGGGATACCGCAATCGTGCCGGCCATAATTGATCTGTCTCAACCTGTTGTGCGGTGGGTCAATGCCATGCGACCCGAACCGGCATTCCTGGGCGCGACAAGTGTCAGATCACTGGCCCGATTGATGAACGTCAATCCCGGCTGCCGCCCCTGTGTCAGACTTCTTCGGGCAGAAACATGGGTTGGAGACCACACTATGGCCAGGTTGACCAAGATGCCGGAACAAGGCGTGGCCGGGTTGTCTGCTGATGCGCTGCGCCCGGAATGTGATCCGAAGACACTGGGTTTTCAGAACACATCAGAGCTTAAATCGACCGCGCATCTGATCGGCCAGGACCGCGCGATTGACGCCATCAACCTGTCGGCCGGCATCGGTGACAGAAGTTTCAACATCTATGTCCTGGGAAACGCTGGCACAGGTCGCCATAAAATCGTGGATGACCTCGTGACCAGGCAGGCCGCCGACCGCCCTGTCCCGCCGGACTGGGTCTACGTGAACAATTTCGACGCACCACACAAGCCAAACGCGATCAGGCTGTCTCCGGGCGCGTCGGTTGCCTTCAGAGCGGCCATGCAAAACCTGGTGGATGATCTTGCCAACGAGATACCGGCGCTTTTTGAATCGGAAGAATACCAGACACAGCGGCGCGCAATCGAAGAGGAGTTTGGTCAGAGGCACGAAGAACCCATTGCCGAATTTGCGGACCGCGCACATGCCGAGAATGTGGCGCTGCTTCGGACACCGATGGGGTTCATGCTGGCCGCGGTTGTTGATGGAAAACCCGTAAAGCCAGATGTCTACGAGGCGCTGCCAGCGGACGTGCGGGCCGAGATCGACGCCAGGATCGAGCGTTTGCAGACCCAGCTTTCCGAGGTTCTCAAACAAGGCCCGCAGCTTGAAAAAGAGCACCGGAAAAGGATCGAGACCCTCCATGCAGGCCTGGCAGAGCGTGCTGTGTCGCTTCGGGTCAAGGAGGTTGCCGGGCAGTTTTCGGACAACGCCGAGGTGAGCAGCTATCTGCGCTGTGTCCGGCAGGACATGATCTCAAACGCCGAACTGTTTCTTCAGCCGCAAAAGGACGGTTCCGACGGTCCGTTTCCCGAAACCATTCGGAAATACCACCGTGATCCGCGGTTTGACCGATATGCCGTCAATATCATGGTGTCGCACGAACACGAGAAAGACGGCGGCGCGCCCGTGGTGCGTGAGGAACTGCCATCGCTCAATCATCTCATGGGCCGTATCGAGCATGTCGCGGAGATGGGCACGCTGGCGACCAACTTTACGCTTATCAAGCCCGGCGCGCTGCATCGGGCCAACGGAGGATACCTGATCGTCGACGCGCGGCGCCTGCTGTCAGAGCCCTTTGCCTGGGATACGCTCAAACAATGCCTGCAAAGCCATTCCATCACCATCACCTCCTTGTCGGACCGGCTCAGCCTGACATCAACCATCTCGCTCGAACCCGATCCGATCCCGTTGGATGTCCGGGTTGTGCTGATTGGTGATCGTCGTCTGCACTGGCTGCTTCAGATGCTTGATCCCGAGTTTGGCGAGCTTTTCAAACTTCAGGCGGATTTCGAGGACACGCTTCCGCGCACGGCAAAAAATACACGGCTGATGGCCCGGGCGATAGCAGGCCTGACCGAGAACGAACAACTGCGTCCGATGTCGGCGGCTTCGGTTGCGGCATTGTTGGATCATGCGGTTCGGCTGGCGGATGATACGCGGAAATTCAGCCTTCGGCTGGGCGCGATAAAGGACGTGATGCGCGAAGCAAACCACTACGCAGGTCAATCCGGCCGACAGGAAATATCCCGGGACGATGTCGCCCGGGCGGTGCAGCAGGCAGATCACCGATCATCGCGCATCAAGGATCAACTGCAAGAGGCCGTCACCCGCAAGACGATCCTGATCGACACAACCGGCGCGGTTGTCGGGCAGATCAACGGGCTCTCGGTCATGGGTATCGGCGGTCATCGCTTTGGCCGCCCGTCACGTATCACGGCCCGGGTCCGCATGGGTGCGGGCAAACTGGTGGATATCGAACGCGAGGTCGAACTGGGCGGCCCCTTGCATTCAAAGGGTGTCCTGATCCTTCAGGGATTTCTGGCGGCGCGCTATGCCCGCGATGCGCCAATGTCGCTGCACGCAAGCCTCGTGTTTGAGCAAAGCTATGGCGGTGTCGATGGTGACAGCGCCTCCTCCGCCGAACTCTACGCGCTGCTCTCGGCCTTGTCAGGCATACCGATCCGGCAGGGCCTGGCCGTTACAGGCTCGGTAAACCAGAACGGCGAGGTTCAGGCCATCGGAGGCGTGAACGAGAAGATCGAGGGCTTTTTTGACATCTGCAAGGCACGACGTCTGACCGGCAAGCAGGGCGTCCTGATCCCGGCGTCGAATGTCGATCACCTGATGTTGCGCCCGGACGTGGTCGCCGCCGCCGGGGAGGGAAAGTTTCGGGTCATTCCCGTGCGCACCATTGACGAAGGGATCGAGATACTGACCGGTCGCCCGGCCGGCAAGAGAACGCGCGGCGGTGCCTTTCCCGAAGGCAGCGTCAACGCGCTGGTGGAGGCCCGGCTACAGGATTTCGCCCGGATGCGGAGGCGGTTCACCGACAAGGATCAGACATCACCCGAACGGAGCTTGAAATGACGCGGTCTGCGGGGTCGAAAACACGCATTCTGATTGGTGCCAGTTCGTTCGCCGATGCCGCCGCCGCGTTAAGGATACTGCGTGCGCTCCGGCCCGATACACCCTTCACTTATGGCGGGCTGTTCGTGGAGGAAAGCGCCACGATTGCACTGTGTCATCTTCCAAACCAGCGGATCGTGTCAAGCAGCGGCACGTTGGTGGTCGCACCGAGCCTGCCGCAGGTGCGAACGGTTTTGGAGGCCGATGCAAGGGCCTTTCGGGCGTCTTTGCAGGCGATGTCGGGACCCACCGCCGATCGGTGGACATTCGAGAGATCAATGGGCGATCTGGTGAAATCCGCACTGCAGGCGTCTGCCGGTTGGGATATCATCGTATTTGGCCACAGAAACATTCACCCGGTCGATGGCAAGATTGTGCTGCTGGAGACATCCGGCACGAATGACCAGACGCTTGAGGCCTTTGCTGATCACCTGTCGGATGCAGTCTCTGCCGAGCGCGTTGTCTTCGCGGTCGGGCCGGACGCGCCCACCCCCCCGGGGCACCGTCGATTTGAGACCATGACAGAGGCCCTGGCGGCGGTGGACCGCATGAACGTTCAGGCGGTTCTGGTCGATCTTGCCCGCGGACCAATTCACAGCCCGGACGAACTGCGGCGCCTGCTGGAATTGGCCCGCTGCCCTGTTTTCGCCTTTGGAGCGACCTTGTCCGGGACGCGGCTTGAGCATGGCACTCAAATCCCGCCGGCACCCGGCACAAGGCGTGATCCGAATGAACCCTGAGATGTCCGACAGACCCGGAACGCTGGACCCGGATGCCGCACCTGTACAGCTGCGGCGCAACATCACGCTGCCCTTGCTGGTTCTCTATGGCCTTGGCGTCACGATCGGTGCGGGGATTTACGTGCTGGTTGGCGCAACAGCCGAGCGCGCCGGCACCTTCGCGCCCTCGTCCTTTCTGATCGCCGCCCTTGTGATGTTGTTCAGCGCCGGCAGCTTTGGCGAGCTGTCGGGCCGCCATCCGCAAAGTGCCGGAGAGGCCGTCTATGTGGAGGCCGGGTTCCGATCCCCGACGCTGACGGTGATCACTGGGGGACTGCTGCTGTTTGCCGCCATCATTTCCTCTGCGGCCATCACGGTGGGCAGCGCCGGCTACATCGCGACTTTGGTTGACCTGCCCGGCTGGATCATCATCGCGGCAATTGCCGGTTTCACCTGCGTTCTGGCCTCCTGGGGCATCGTGGAATCCGTCGCCTTTGCCGCGGTGCTGACCCTGATCGAAATCCTGGGGCTCGTTGCGGTGGTCATTGCCGGTGTGTGGGGCAACCCCGAGATCATGTCCCGACTGCCGGAGGTCATTGTCTCGCCCGCTGATGCAAGCGCATTGGCCGCCGTTTCGGCTGGCAGCCTGCTCGCGTTCTTTGCCTTCATCGGGTTCGACGGCATGGTCAACATCGTTGAGGAAACCAGAAATCCGGCGCGGAACATGCCCTTGGGGATACTGCTCACCCTGGTCATTGCGACGATACTCTATTTTGCGGTTTCTGCCGTTGCCGTTCTGACCTTGCCGCTCGAAGATCTTTCGGAATCCTCCGCGCCCCTGAGCCTGCTGTTCCAGCGCCTGACCGGCGTTTCCCCTCTGGTCATCACCCTGATCGCGATTGGAGCCACGCTGAACGGTGTGGTGATACAGGCCATCCTTGCGTCGCGCGTGCTCTATGGGCTGGCGAATGTCGGACGCCTGCCCGCAGTCCTGGCGAAAGTAAATCCCCGGACCCGCACGCCGATACTGGCGACGGTCCTGGTCTCGGGATGCACTCTGGTCTTTGCGGTCTTCTTTCCGATCGGGGTCCTGGCCGAGCGGACGACGCAAGTCGTGCTTGTCGTCTTTTTGCTGATCAATGCGTCGCTGATCCGGATCAAGTGGCGCGGGGACCCTGCGCCTGCGGGGATTTTCGTCGTCCCGTTTTTTGTCCCGCTGGTTGGCTTTCTGACCTGCCTGCTGATGCTGGTCGTTCCCCTCTTCTTGCAGCTCTGACCAATCGCCGTTTCACGGGCCTTTCGGGCGCTCCCTCGTTGATCGTGGCGGCGAAAAAGGCACCCGCCACCGAAAAGTAAACCCTGGGGCCACACATCACCTCGACACGCGTCAGAACACGCCAGCCCCACTCCCAAGTATCAGCCCAAAGCGGCACAGCGGACAGAAATCCCGCCGCCCCAACACCCGCAACGCAGCAGCTTCGGCCATATCGCCACAAGGCCAATCAAGGCCCCGCCCGCCCATGAGGCAATGGGCGCAGACGTTCCTTGCCTTGTCTCAGACCTTGCAGCTTGAGATGCCCAAAATGCGATAAAGCGGGCAGAACCGAACCGCCGCTGTCGCGATGAGGATACCGCCAACCGCCATGCTGCCATACGCGAGGCCCGAGCTGGACCAGATCGCCGGAACATTCATCCATGGCGCAATGATCAAACCGAGACCGAGTAGCACACGCACCACGACATCCAGTTTTCCGATATTCGCAGTCATTTGATAGCCCTCCGTTTTGCCGGGACGATCAGGAAACAGGACGGTTCCGATCGTCACCTGGACTTGCCGATGTCACGCTCCAGGTTCGTTCGGACATGTATTTCCCGATCACCTGTCAATATCGCAGCTTTGCCCCGACACTTTGATAATTATCAAGGCCGTGCCGCGGGCGATCTGTCAGGTGTTGTTCATGGCATCCGGAGAGCTTGAAATGGACGCGACACCCCCAGGCACAGGCACCGGTTTCCGGCCACGTTCCGGGCAGTCCGAACGACCGGCCCCCAAGGTGCCGGACCGGCGGAACGGTTTCCGGACAGCCTCGGATCATTTCACCATCCAACACCAAAGGTCTGAGATCAATCATCCGGGGCGGTTGCGCCCCGGATAAGCTCTCGGGCAGGAGATACTTGTGCCGGAAACCATCTTCAAAACCGAAGGCATCACCAAGGTCTATGACACCGGCGAGGTGAAGGTATATGCACTCGCGGGCGTGGATATTGAGTTGTACAAGGGCGAGCTGACCGTCCTGCTCGGCCCGTCAGGCAGCGGCAAGTCGACGCTCCTGAACATTCTTGGCGGGCTCGATCACGCGACCGACGGGCGGGTCTGGTTCGGAGACACCGAACTGACCAACATGAACGACCGCGGACTGACGCGCTACAGGCGCGATCATGTCGGATTTGTCTTTCAGTTCTACAATCTGGTGCCCAGCCTGACGGCGCTTGAAAACGTGCAGCTTGTCACCGATGTGGCGCCCGATCCGATGCCCGCATCCGAGGCGCTTGACCTGGTCGGGCTTGGCAAACGGATGGATCACTTCCCCTCCGAGATGTCAGGCGGTGAGCAGCAACGCGTTGCCATCGCCCGGGCCATCGCCAAGCGCCCGCAGATACTCTTGTGCGACGAACCCACCGGCGCCCTCGACAGCACTACAGGCATTCAGGTGCTCGAAGCGCTGCGCGACATCAACGAACGGTTCGGCACAACCACCGTGGTGATCACCCATAACGCCGAAATCCAGCGCATGGCGCATCGGGTGATCTTCTTCCAGGACGGCAAGATCAGTCAGGTCAAGGTGAACGACACACAGCTGGCCCCGTCCGAGATCGCGTGGTGACCGGACATGCAGGCGATCGACAAAAAACTGTTGCGCGATTTCAGGAGGCTCTGGGTGCAGGCGCTTGCCATTGCGTTGGTGCTGGCCTGTGGCGTGGCCATTCTGCTGGCCTCGATCGGGATGTTCACCGCCCTCAAGGACACCCGACAGGCTTATTACGAGCGCAATCGCTTTGCGCATGTCTTTGCCCAGATGACCCGCGCGCCAGAGAGCCTGGTTGCTGAAATATCCCGTATCGACGGCGTCATGAGCGTTGAGACCCGCATCACCGGAGGCGCGTTGCTGGACATACGCGGGCGCACCAAACCGGCCACCGGACACATCCTGTCATATCCCGAAACCGGCGCGCCGGTTCTGAATGTGCCCCTGCTGATCAGCGGCCGGTTTCCCGATCCGCTGAACCCGGACGAGGTGGTTGTGAACGCGCCCTTTGCCGAGGCCAATGGCTTTCGGCCCGGCGATACCTTCAGCGCCACTCTGGAAGGTCAGAAACGGCCCCTGATCATCGTGGGCACCGCCCTGTCGCCCGAGTTCATCTACACGATCGGCCCCGGTGCCCTGATGCCGGATAATGAAACCTTCGGGATCATCTGGATGTCTGACCGTGCGGCGGCGGCGGCGTTCGACATGACCGGGGCGTTCAACGATCTGTCCGTCACGGTGGCCGAAGGCGTCGCGACCGAGGCCGTGATCGACGCCATAGACGACCTGCTGGAACCCTATGGCGGCTTTGGCGCCTATGACCGCGAGACGCAGCAATCCAATGCGTTTCTGGATGCCGAATTGAATCAGCTCAGCGGCATGGCGGCCATTCTGCCTCCCATCTTCTTTGCCATATCCGGATTTCTGGTCAGCATGGTGATGAGCCGCATCATCGCGCTGGAACGCAGCGAGATCGGCCTTTTGAAGGCCGTCGGGTATTCGAACACCGAAGTCAGCCTGCACTATCTGATGCTGGCCGGATTGATCGCCGTGGCTGGCGTCTTGCTGGGCTGGGGGGCGGGCACGCTGCTTGCGCGCAGCCTGGCCTGGCAGTATGCGCAGTTCTTTGATTTCCCATATGTGATATTCCGGGTGTCCTATTGGGTCTATGCCCTTGCCGGGCTGGCCGGGTTGCTGACCACCAGCCTGGGCGCATCACAAAGCGCGCTCAGGGCGGCCCGCCTTGCTCCGGCAATTGCCATGCAGCCCCCGGCCCCGCCGCGGTTCAAAAGATCCCTGGCCGACCGGGCGATGGCCCGTCTGCGCCTGTCGCAACCCACGATCATGATCCTGCGCAGCCTGCTGAGATGGCCGCTGCGCAGTGCGCTGACGACCTTGGGCGTGGCGCTGGCGGTTGCGGCCGTGATTGCCTCGACCTTTATCGGGGATGCCCTGGACGAAATCGTCGATTTCGCATTTTTCCAGACCAATCGTCAGGATGCGATCCTGGTGTTTGCCGATGACGTGCCGGAAATCGCGCTTGAGGATGTGCGCAATCTCCCCGGCGTTCTGATGGCGGAAAGCCAGCAGTTCAATGCGGCCATTCTGAGAAAGGGGCATTTGTCCAAACGTGTGAGCATCGAGGCCCGCCGCTCCGGATCAGACCTCAGCCGCGCGCTGGATGCCGCGGGCCAACCCGTGATGGTACCTCCCGGCGGAATTGTGTTGTCGAAACGGCTTGCGGCACATCTTCAGGCCAGGCCCGGAGACATTGTCGAAGCCGAATACCTGAGCGGGCGGCGCGAGACCTATCCGCTTGTGGTCTCGGCTTTGGTAGAACAGCATTTCGGGCTTGGCGCCTATGTTGACTTCGAGTTTCAGAACCGGCTGTTCCGACAGGCTCCGCGTCTGACCACGATCAATATTCTGGTCGATGACAGCCAGACCAACGCCCTGCACAAGGCGGTCAAGGAAACCTCCATGGTCACCGGCCTGATCGAGATGAACGAGAACCGCCGGTCCTTTCAGGACACGATCGAGGAAAACGTGATGGTGATGAACGCGATCTACATCACCATTGCGCTGCTGATCACCGTTGGCGTGACCTACAATGCCGCCCGCATTCAACTGTCCGAACGTGCCCGTGAGCTGGCAAGCCTGCGCATTCTTGGGTTCCGGCGCGGCGAAATCTCCTACATTCTTGTGGGCGAGTTGATGCTGATCGCTTTGATTGCACAGCCCTTTGGCTGGTTGATCGGCAGCTGGATCGCCGATGCAATGGTCGGCGCATTCACCAGCGATCTTTACGCCATACCTCTGGTCCTGAAGCCTGCGACCTTCGCACTGGCCAGCCTCATCGTGCTGAGCACAGCATTTGTATCGGTTATGATCGTGCGCCGCCGGCTGGATCACATGGATCTGGTTTCCGTTATGAAAACAAGGGAATGACATGATGGCTTATTCAACACGCACACTTGTCCTGAGCGGGCTTGGCGGGGCTGTCATCGCCGGACTGGCCTATGTCGGTTTCCGCGAAGAACCGGTCTCGGTGGATCTGGCCGAGGTCACGCGCGGGGCGTTGGAAATCACCGTGAACGCCGATGGTGAAACGAAAATCCGTGACCTTTTCGAGGTGGCCTCTCCGATTGCGGGAACCGCGCTGCGCTCCCCGGTCGAGGTCGGCGACCGTGTGACCGCAGGTGAAACGGTTGTTGCAGTGGTCCAGCCTTCGTCCTCCGGGCTTCTGGATGCCCGCACGCGCCTGCAATCCGAAGCCGCGCTGCAGGAGGCGCTGGCCGCGCGCCACGTGGCACGGGCCGATCTGCAACAGGCCGAGGAAACGTTGAACTTTGCGAAATCGCAATTTGACCGGACCACCGCGCTGGTCAATCGCGGTGTTGCCTCCATCGCACGTCTGGAAAATGACACGCAGCAACTGGCCGTCGCCAAGGCTGCCGTCGAAGCCGCCCAGGCGCGCATCGAAATGTCAGATGGCACGATCGAGCGCGCGCGCGCCAGTCTGCTCGAAGCCGACGTCGCGGAACCGCCCAATGACAGCTGTTGCATCGAACTCACGTCACCGGCGGATGGCGTCGTCCTTTCCGTGGCCGCGATGAGCCGGCGCCCCGTCACCATCGGTGCGCCTCTGGTCAGTGTGGGTGATCCCCTGAACCTCGAACTGGTGGCGGACATCCTGTCCAACGATGCCGTCCGGCTGGAACAGGGCGCCTTGGCGTATGTCGAACGCTGGGGCGGGCCAAAACCGTTGCGGGCGGAACTGGACCGGATAGACCCCAAAGCCCGCACCAAGGTTTCCGCCCTGGGTATCGAAGAGCAGCGCGTGGATGCCTATTTCCGGCTGACCAGCCCGCTCGAAGATCGCCCGGGCCTGGGCGACGGGTTTTCCGTGTTCCTCAGGATTGTCGAATGGCGCGCGGATGATGTCCTGCAAATTCCGCTGAGCGCCATGTTTCGTGACGGCGAAGACTGGGCGGTGTTCGTTGCGACGAACGGCGTGGCCGAGTTTCGCAATGTCATTGCGGGCCAGCGCAACGGGCAGATGGTCGAAATCCTGTCCGGTCTCGAGCAGGGCGAGCGCGTGATCACTCACCCCAGTGACGACATCGCGGACGGCACCGCCCTGATGGAAAGGAAGGCCCTGAAATGACCCGGTCCAAGGACAATCCCGGCATCGACAAGGCATGGCACGCAGCGTTGGGCCAATTGACCGGTGGCCTGTCGCCTGCGGCAGTGGCCACCGCCTATGTGGATTGGGCGCTGCATCTGATGGCCTCGCCCGACAAGCAGGCCGATTTGCTGCGTCAGCCCTTGGCAGGCAACGCGGACACGCAGGCGGATCAGGACCCCAGGTTTTTGCATCCCAGCTGGGCCACGTTCCCCTACAACTATTTCGCGCAGGGCTTTCTGATGGCGCAAAACTGGTGGGATACCGCCACCAGCGATATGCCCGGTGTCGACCCGAAACATTCGCAGATCGTCAACTTTGCGGCCCGGCAAGTGATCGACATGATGTCGCCCGCGAATTTCGCGGCAACCAACCCGCAGGTCATGGCCCGCACGGTTGAGGAACGCGGGCAGAACCTGCTGCGTGGTGCCCGGTACTGGGTAGAGGATTTCAACCGGCTGATCTCTGGCCACCCGCGGCGGCCCAGCGATCATGCCGTGGGCAAAGACCTCGCGATGACACCCGGCGACGTGGTCATGCGCAACGATCTGGTCGAGCTGATCCGCTATCATCCATCCACAAAGACGGTGCGGCCTGAACCGGTTTTCATCGTCCCGGCCTGGATCATGAAATACTACATCCTGGACCTGACCCAGCAGCGCTCCCTCGTGGCGTATCTGAGGGATCAGGGGTTCGAGGTTTACATCCTGTCGTGGAAAAACCCCGGCAAGGCGGACGCTGAGATGTCGATGCAGGATTATCTTGATCTTGGCATTCGTGCGCCCCTTGACCAGATAAGGAAAACCGGGGCCGAACATATTCACGCCGTCGGATATTGCCTTGGCGGCACCTTGCTGTCGATTGCCGCCGCCGCGATGGCCCGCGACAAGGACGCCACCTTCCGCTCGATCAGCCTGCTGGCGTCACAAGTCGATTTTTCGGAACCCGGTGAACTCGGGCTTTTCATCAACGAAAGCCAGGTTGCCTTTCTCGAGGACATCATGAGCACCCGCGGATATCTGAAAGCCGACCAGATGGCGGGCGCGTTTCAACTGTTGCGCTCCAACGATCTGATCTGGAGCCGCGTCATCCGCCACTACCTGCTGGGCGAGCGCACTCACGACAACCCGCTCTTGGCGTGGAATGCAGATGCCACGCGGATGCCTGCCAGGATGCATTCGGAATACCTCCGGCGTCTGTTCCTGAACAATGATCTGGCCAAGGGGCGGTTCCAGGTTGATGGATCATCCGTTGCCCTGACCGACATACGCTGTCCGATCTACTGCGTGGCCACCGAAACAGATCACGTGTCACCGTGGCGTTCGGTGTACAGGCTTCTGCTGCTGACGGATACCGATGTGCAGTTCGTGCTGACCAATGGCGGGCATAACGGTGGCATTCTGTCTCAACCGGGCCACGGGAACCGCCATTTTCGGGCAAGACACAAGGCCGAAGGCACTGCGTATGTTTCGGCCGATGACTGGTACTCGCAATGTCCCGAACAAGACGGGTCATGGTGGACGCATTGGACAGAATGGCTGAACGATCAGAGCGGAGACCCCGCAGATCCCCGCTCAATTGATGCCGAACCTTTGGACGCAGCCCCGGGACGTTTCGTACTTGGGTGATGCCAGACGGCTATTCGTCGGAGTTTTTCGCGAATGCCTTCGTGCCCATCTCGATCAGTTTGCCCGTCTCGGCCTGATACTGATCCATCGCCTTCTGAAGAAACCGGGACTGGACGTGCTGCAATTCCGTCAGGGTTTTGCAGTGCATGATCTCGTGCTGAACCTTCACATCCTCCTTGACGCGGTCGGCCACGAAACTGACGACTTCCGCGCTCATGTCACCCAAGGCCTCGAACCACGCCGCGTTAAGCCCGACCATATTGCCAAGCCCGGCTTCCTGAAGCTGGGCCATTGCGTTGAGCGGGGCCTCGCTCTTGCTCGCGGTGCCGGTTTCCGATGTCTTTGCCATGATCTGTCCTCCGGTCAATGATGGCTACGGTTCAGAATACCGCAACGCCATGCCGCTCGATTGATCTTCATCAATGCAGGGACGGGCACCGGGGTGGATACGGAGCCTTGCAACAGTTCCGGAGCACAGCCGTGCCTGTCCCTGCAAGAAACAACGGTCTGACAGCCGACCAGGTACTGGCGGCCCGCTCAGCCGCAGGCTGGAACGAGCTTCCGGCACCCAGGACGATTGGCCCGTTGCGGGTCCTGCTCAGGCAGTTTTCCAGTGTCCTGATCGTTATCCTGATCGTCGCGGCGGGGATTGCGATTGCCTTGGGCGAAGTCATTGACGCGGCCACAATCGGCATGGTGGTTCTGCTGAACGCAGGTCTCGGGTTTGTGCAGGAATGGCGTGCCGAAACGGCGCTTGCCTCCCTGCGCAAACTGCTGTCACCCAAGGCGCTGGTCATCCGCGACGGGCAGGAACAGATCATTCCGGCCAGGGATATTGTTCCGGGGGACCTGCTGGTGCTGTCGCCCGGCGTGAAAGTCGCTGCGGATGCAGCACTGGTGAATGCCTCCGAACTGAAGGTCGATGAAAGTGTTCTGACGGGTGAATCTCTGCCTGTCGGCAAGATGGAGGCGGGCTCTGACACCCTTGTCTATGCGGGAACATCGGTGGTTGCGGGCCGGGCCGAGGCCTGCGTGACCGCGATTGGTGCCACCACCGAATTCGGCAAGATCGCGGGCCTGACCGGCTCGGTCGGGCCAAAGACCACCAATTTGCAGATCAAGCTTGGGCAACTGGCCTGGCAACTGGGTGTCGCAGCCCTTCTTGTCGCCGGGTCCGTTGCCGTCCTGGGCATCGCTCTTGGCCGGGATTTTGTCGAGATGGTCATGACCGGCCTGTCACTCTCGGTCGCGATGGTGCCCGAAGGCCTGCCTGCGGTCGTCACCATCACCCTGGCCCTCGGTGCCACGGCAATGGCCCGTCAAAAGGCGCTGGCCCGGCGCTTGCAGGCGGTCGAAACCTTGGGGGCCGCGTCGGTCATCTGTACTGACAAAACCGGCACGCTGACGGAAAACAAGATGACGGCCACGCAGCTCTGGACGGCAGACCAGACCTATGACGTGACCGGAACCGGCTATGATCCTGCCGGCCACATCGAGGCGGATGGCAGGCGCGTTCGCGTGAATGACGACCCGGTTCTGGCCGCCCTTCTTCAAACCGGCCTCTACTGCAACCACGCGCGGCTTCACCGTCACGGCGACCATTGGGAGATGATCGGGGCGCCGACCGAAGGCGCGCTGGTCACGCTTGCCTACAAGGGCTGGTGCGATCTTCCGGCTGAACGCGGGTTGCTTGCGGAAATCCCTTTCAGCAGCGCACGCAAACGGATGAGCGTTCTCTACCAATCGCCTGACGGTGAACACGTGCTGGTCAAGGGCGCCCCCGAACAGGTTCTGGACATCTGCACTGAGGTCATGACCCATCAGGGCACGCGGGAGATCGGCCCCGATGACAGGGCCCGGATTGAGCAAGCCTATACGGCCATGGCCTCGCGCGGGCTTCGGGTGATTGCCCTGGCACGACGCACTGTAGCGGATGCAAAAATCACCGAAGAGGCGCTGACCTTCTTGGGGTTGGTCGGGTTGATCGACCCACCCCGGCCCGAAGTGCGCGACGCGATCACCGCGGCAAAATCCGCTGGCATCAAGGTGATCATGATCACCGGCGACAGCCCGGTCACGGCCGGCGCGATTGCCGATCAGCTGTCATTGAACGTGACGACCCGCCTGACCGGAGACGAGCTGGATGCGCTTGACGATGCCCAATTGGCAAAGTTGGTGAAAACCGAAATCCTGTTTGCCCGCACCAAGCCGGACCAGAAAATGCGGATCGTGTCGGCCCTTCAGGACCAGCATCAGATTGTTGCCATGACCGGAGACGGGGTCAATGACGCCCCGGCCCTGAAACAGGCCGACATCGGCATATCCATGGGTATCCGGGGCACGGATGTGGCGCGCGACGCCTCGGACCTGGTTCTGCTCGATGACAACTTCGCGACGATCATGCGTGCCATCGCCGAGGGCCGCCGCCAGTTTGCGAATGTGCGTAAATTCGTGCGCTATCTGCTGTCCTCAAATGCCGGCGAGGTTATCGCACTTGTCGTCAACATCGCCATCGGCGGCCCGCTGATCTTTCTGGCGACGCAGATCCTGTGGATGAACCTTGTCACCGATGGCGTCACGGCTGTCGCACTCGGGTTGGAGAAATCCGAACCCGATCAGATGCAGCACCCGCCACGCCGCAAATCCACGCCCATTCTGGGTGTCGGCGGGGTGGCATCGATCATCATGCTGGGGCTTTACACCGGCCTGTCCAGTCTCTGGATTTTCTTTCAACTGCTGGATCAGGGTGTGGAACTGGCCCGCACGACGGCCTTCACCGCAATGGTGGTCTTTGAGAAAATGAGCGTTTTTGCCTTCAGGTCACTGCATCTGCCGGGCTGGCGCATCGGGTGGTTCAGCAATCCGTTCCTGCTGTTGGCACTGGCCGTGACCATCGGGGCGCAGGTGCTGGCGATCTACTGGTCGCCGCTGCAGGTCATGCTGCACACCGTCCCGATCGGTCTTGCGGAATGGCAGTGGATTGTGCTCTTTTCCCTGCCCATCCTGATTGTGCCTGAGGTGCTCAAAGCGGCCTTTGGTCAGCGCACGTAGTAATAGACAACAATGCTGGCCAGAAACGTCAGCAGGACAAGGATCGAATCCAGACCGAATGTGCCGAGTTTGGGTTTGCGCCGGACAATCATCCCGATCAGGTAGATCGACGTCACCGCGATGCCGAAGGCCAGCGCCAGGCTGACAGTGCGCGAGGCACCCTGCAGGATCGGCCCGCCGCGAAACAGGATATCCGCGGGAAACACCAGCACCAGCATGATCAGGTTGCTGCCGAAGATATTGGATATGGCCATTGTGTAGGCCCCGATGCGCACGGCCGTGATGCTGGTGGTCAGTTCCGGCAGCGATGTTGCCGCGGCCAGCAATGTGACCCCGACAAAGCCGGTGCCAAGCCCGGACTGCGTGGCGATGCGCTCGGCAAAAACGACCAGCAGCAGCCCGAACACGAGGATTGCCATGCAGGCCAGAACAACCTGCCCCACAAGAGACCGGTTGCTGGTGTCCGCCAGACCGAAGGGCGCCGGAAACGGAAGCGGCTCGGGATCGGGCAGATCGACCGGCACCCAGTCGCTGGACCCGTCATACCGCCGCAACAGCCAGATCGCTCCGGCATAGGCCAGTGCGATCACGACACTGCCGGCGCCCACCTCGAAGATCACAAGGGTCTCGCCGAGGCCGACAATGATCATCGCTATCGACAACAGCAGCACAAGCAGCGTCGCCTCAAGTGCATGGTTGGCCTTGCGCGGATAGCTGGTGATGGACCGGCTGGCCCAGAAATCGGACATCGCCAGAATGGCCGTCTGCAAGGCGATCCCGCCAAAGAGGTTGTTCAGCACCAGATCACGTGACTGGTTGACGGCGGCACTCAGCGTTGTTGCGACCTCGGGCAATGATGTGGCCAGCGACAACAGCAACAGGCCCACAAGGGATTTCGCCAGCTTGTACCGGTCCGCCAGACTGTCTGCCAGATAGGCCAGCCGCGCGCCTGAAAACCAGACCACGGCCGCACAGATTGCAAAGAAAAACAGGCTCAGCAACAAGGATGTATCGGGAACATTCATGGCATTGCGATACCCAATATTGGCTCCGAGACCTTGATTTTGCTCAATGCGAAATCGGAATGCATCGGGCAGGGTCGGGTCATGCAGCAGGACCATGGCCACTCTCCGACCGAAATTTCACAACGCCTGTCTTCAAGGGCGGGCGGGACGTATCTCAAGGATATGATTTATGGGGGTATTGATGGTGCCATCACCACTTTCGCGATCGTGGCGGGTGTCGAAGGGGCCGGGTTGCCGCACAGTGTCATCGTGGCCCTGGGCATAGCGAATATTCTGGCGGACGGCTTTTCAATGGCGGCCAGCAATTATTCCGGCACCAAGGCCGAGCTTGATGACCGCAAGCGGATCATCCAGATCGAGGAACGCCATATTCGGCACCACCGCGAAGGCGAGCTGGAAGAATTGCGCCAGATCCTCGCCCTGCGCGGGTTGTCCGGCGCGGTCCTGGATCAGGCCACCGAGGAGATTTCGCAGAACAAGGACAACTGGATCGCCGTCATGCTGACGGATGAATACGGGCTGACCAAGGATCCTCCCCACCCCCAAAAGGCAGCTCTTGCCACCTTCTGGGCCTTCCTTCTGGCCGGGTCGGTTCCGCTGATCCCGTTCGTTCTGGGCGTCTCGAACGCGTTCCAGGTATCAGTTTTTGCAACCCTGCTCACCTTCTTCCTCATTGGCACAGGCAAGAGCAGATGGTCCTTGTCCAAATGGTGGTGGTCAGGCGCGGAGACGCTGCTGATCGGGGCATTGGCGGCCCTGATTGCCTATGGCGTCGGTGGTTTGTTCAACGCGGGCTGACACGCAGTGAATTGAGCAACATCAATGGCGCGCTGGGGCCAGGCGCTAGACTGTGCGCAAAGATGAGGCCGTCCATGTTCTCAAATGCTCTGAAGCTCTTCACCATAAGCGGGTTCGAAATCAAGGTGGACGCCAGCTGGTTGCTGATCGCGGCCCTGATCACCTGGGGCCTGGCAAAGCACTATTTTCCTTACAGCTTTGCAGGGCAGAGCGCCGACATCTACCTGATCATGGCGATCGTCACGATGCTGTGCTTCTTTGCGTCACTGCTGTTGCATGAACTTGCCCATTCCGTGGTGGCAAGACGGTTTGGAATTCCCATAAAGGGCATCACCCTGTTTCTGTTCGGCGGAGTGGCTGAGCTGCAGGCAGAACCGAAATCGGCCCGCGCCGAGTTCTGGGTGGCCATCGCAGGGCCGGTGATGAGCGTCACGCTCAGTTTCGGGTTCTGGGGGCTGGCGCAAATTCTGGAACTGTTGCAAGCCAATCAGGCCGTCGTCGAAATTCTGTCCTATCTTTTTCTGATCAATCTGGTGCTTGCGATTTTCAATCTGGTCCCTGCCTTTCCGCTGGATGGCGGCCGGATTTTGCGCGCCTATCTCTGGCACCGCCAAAAAAACCTGCTCAAGGCCACCGAGACCGCCGCGAAATCCGGTGAGATATTTGCCTATGTCCTCATGGCCCTGGGCGTTTTGTCCCTGGTTCAGGGCGCGCTTATCGGCGGCGTCTGGTATTTGATGATCGGCGTCTTTGTGCTGGCGGCAGCCCGGTCAAGCTACCGGAACCAGCTGGCGCAAACCGTGTTTGCGCACAAGACGGTGGGCGATCTCATGACCCGGAACCCGGTGGTGGCCGCACCCGACATCACGCTGGCCGAATTCGTGAACAAGATCATGCTGGAACATCGCACGGACTTTGTCCCGATTGTGGAAAATGATGTGCTGCTGGGTCATCTGGACCGCCGCATTCTTGCCGGGATCGACCGCGAAAACTGGACAGGCACGCAGGTGGGCGATGTCTTTGCCGGGCTGGACAAGGCCGCAACCGTTTCACCGGATATGTCCGTTCAGGACCTCATGACCCTGATTGCTCAGACCGGCCGCCGCAAGTTCCTGGTCACGCGGGCCGCACATCTTGTTGGGGTGATTACCCTGGCCGATCTGACCGAATACCTTCGGTTCGCCGAAACGCTCCGATACGGTTGAGACGCTGGAAAGCACTGAAAATCACGATCCAGAACCCGGTCTGCCCTGCTTTTGACGACCCGTGGCTTGAACCGGCCGGCACATCAGTGCACAGGCCTGTCTCTGTCCAATCCTGTCAGACACGCACAGACCTGCCTTGCGCCGCATCATGCCTCATGGGACGGACAGACAGGCACATTTGGCCAGATGGTTGATCCGCTGTGTGGTACTGCCCTGGATAAGGGTCGAGAACCGGCTGAGGCCACGCCGTCCGGTGACCACAAGATCCGCACCGATGTCATCCGCATGGGCCAGAATTTCGGTGGCCGCATCGCCATGTGGCATATGGGTCTTGACCGAATTCACTCCCATTTCAGCGGCAATCGCCTTCGCTTCATCCAGTATCTTTTGCCCGGCCTCTTCGATCTCCTCGACGCTCGGCCTGGAAATCGCGGCATGATACCCCGCAACCGCCCCGACAACGAAGGCCGCCGTTTCAGCGTGCGGAACATGCACCAGCGTCACCGTCGACGAATAGTGCTTCGCAAGATCACAGGCGATCCTCGTGGCGGTCTTGGACGATTCCGAGCCGTCTAGGCCGACGATAATCCGGCTGAACATGAGGGGTCTCCTTTTCCATTGTGTCCGAAGGGCCGTCCCTAAACGGCGATGACCTCACCGATATGGCCTTCCAATGCGGCAGGCGGCTGGGCAGTCAGGTCCTTTGCGATCTCACCAACCGTCACGGCCTGCAGGCGATCATCGAGATGCGCCCGCAACAAGCCCAGCATATGCGGGCCCGCCACGATGATCAGCCGGTCGAACCCCTTGGCCGAAAAGTCATGCAGCAAATGGTCCGACACCTCCCGGGCAAAGCCAATATCAGATTGCAATTGCGGGTCGGTCTGTTCGACCGCCGCCACACCCGGCCCCGCGATGCTGTGACCGCGACCCGCCTTGTCTCTGGGCTCGGACACCGCCGCGGCGTGCCAATGTCTGTCTTCAAGCGCCACCAGCCCTTTTCCCGGCCCCCGGTTTTCGCAAACCTTGGCCATGCGGGAATTGGCCAGAACAATCCAGGTTACGATTGGCTTCATGACGACCTCCTGTGCTCAACCCGTTTTGCCGGATTTCGCAGGATACGCGTTGACGAATGTCAATTGCCGCTTGCGCCCGAGGCGTAGGTTTTGTCAGGGTCGTGCAAGGATAGAAGGTTGAGGATGTATGCACACCGATATTCAGGAAAGTGCGTTACTGGATGCCCTGTTACAGGCAACTGTTGATGCAATCATCGTCGCTGACGACACCGGCACGATCCTGCGCACCAACCCTGCTGCCTGCCGCTTGTTTCAATATGACGCCGACGAATTGATCAATCAGAACGTCAAAATCCTTATGCCGGCCGCCGTCGCCGATGAACATGACGGGTACATGCGCCACCATATCGAGACCGGCGAAGAGCGGATCATCGGCAAAGCCCGCGACGTCGAAGGCTTGCGCAAGGACCAGACCACATTTCCGCTGCATCTCTCCGTCGGGCGGGCAACCATTTCGGGGCGGACGCTGTTCGTTGGCATCCTGCACGATCTGACACGCCGCCAGGCCGCCGAAGAAGCCCTGGCACGCTCGCAGCGCCTTGAGGCCATAGGCCAGATGACAGGTGGCATCGCCCATGATTTCAACAACCTTCTGACGGTGGTGATCGGCAATCTGGAATTGCTGGAAATGCGCGGCGTGACCGATGCCCAGAAGGCGCTTGTCAACGAAGCGCTGGAGTCTGCTGAACTGGGGGCGGATCTGACCACCCGGCTGATGGTTTTTGCCCGCAAGGGCAAGCTGAAGCCCGAAAAAACGGATATCAAGGGGCTGTGCGAGGACACGCTGGCCATTCTCAGGCGCACGCTCGGGTCATCCGTGCACATCCAGGCCGATTGCCCGTCCGATCTGCACGACGTGCTGATTGACCCGGCCCAGTTTCAATCCGCACTGATGAACCTCGCCCTGAACGCCCGCGATGCCATGGGCGGCAAGGGCGAGCTGTTGATTTCCGCCAGCAACGTCACGATTGATGACACCTATATCGCGCAGGAAACGGATATTGATCCCGGCACCTATGTGCGCCTGTCGGTCAGCGATAACGGGGCCGGCATGAGCAAGGACGCTCAGATGCGCGCGTTTGAGCCCTTTTTCACCACCAAATCCGAAAGCGGCGGCACGGGTCTCGGGCTGGCCATGGTCTATGGATTTGTACGTCAATCCGGCGGCCACATTACGCTATACAGTGAATTGGAGTTTGGGAGCAGTTTCGGTCTGTACTTCCCGGCGATCAAATCACGCCACGCCTCGATCAAACCCGCCGGGCCGGGCAGCCCGGTCACTTCGGGCATCGCCGGGCGTGGTCGGACGATCCTGGTTGTCGAAGACAACGCCAAGGTTCGCAGACTATCGGCGCAACGCATCCGTGATCTGGGATTTACCGCCGAAGAGGCCGAAAACGGCGACGACGCCTACCGTATGCTGCAGGGCGGTCTGAGGCCGGAGATCGTGTTCTCTGATCTGGTGATGCCCGGAAATCTGAACGGATATGACCTCGCCGCCAGGATCACATCCGAATTCCCTCAGATCAAGGTGCTTTTGACATCAGGATATGCCAGCGATGCCGTGACCGGCTCAATGGTGCATGATCTGCCCTATGACATATTGCACAAACCTTTTCGCCAGGCCGATCTGGCGCGCAGGCTTCAGGCGCTTTTGGAGGACGGGTCCGAAGGGTGAAACACCTGCACGTCGCACGCCAGCGTATAGCCCACACCACGAACGGTTTTGATGATTTTGGGGTCTGAAGGGTTGCGCTCGATTTTCTTGCGCAGCCGGGCGACCTGGTTGTCAATCGTGCGGTCCAGAGGGCCCCGTTCCATGCCTCCGTTGAGATCCATCAACTGATCACGTGACAAGACGCGCTTCGGGCGTTCCAGAAAGATGGTCAGCAGTTTGAAGTCTCCGCTCGTCAGGCCACAATCAGTGCCGTCGCGGTCACGCAGTTCAAACCGGTCCGGCACCGCTGTCAGCCCGTCAAACCTGAAACACGCGCTGGTGCCGTCTTCCGCCCGGGCGCGCACCGGTTCCCCGGGCACGCAGGCCTGCCTGCCATGCCCCGAACGGCGCAACACGCTTCTGATCCGCGCCAGGACTTCCCGGATATGAAAGGGCTTGGTGATGTAATCATCGGCACCCACTTCCAGCCCGACAACCCGGTCAATGATGTCGTCTTTGCCTGTGACCATGATGATGGGTATTTGCGAGTCGCGCCGAATGACCCTGGCAAGTTCCAGACCGTTGTCCGATCCCAGGTGAATATCCAGCGTCATCAGCGATACCTGCGATGTCCTGACTGCGCGCAAGGCGTCCTCGGCACAGTCAGCTTCCAATACGCCATACCCCTCGCCTTCCATCACGTTGCGAAGAAGGGTCCTGACTTTGGGGTCGTCTTCAACCACAAGGATAGTCTGCTTTGTCATAACAGGCCTTTTGCGCGGCACCGGGGCCAAAACCTTTGTTACATGGGCCTCATACAAATTGATACAATTTCTCTCCAGAGTTGCGGAATTCGGCTTACATAGGACCCCCATCTTAGCCTCTCACCACATGGGGGCTGACCGATATGTATGTTACTCTTCCGTCTGACTTCGATGCACCGGAGCAATTCAACATCCCGGTTGAACTGGCTGTCAAACCCAATGATACCCGTGTGAAAGCGGGGGCGTACCTCTTTTTTGAGGGCGATCCCGTGGAGTGGCTGTACCAGGTTCAATCGGGTGTGTTGCGACTGACGCGGGTATTGGAAGATGGCCGCCGGCAGGTGATAGCCTTCGGATTTCCCGGCGATGTCGTCGGATTTCCCTCAGATGGTTTGCATCACACCGACTGCGACGCGCTGGTTGACACACGCCTTCGGCCCTACCGGCGTTCCGCGCTTGAGCACGCCGACGCCGACCCCATGCTGCATCGCCAGTTGCTGAACGCGGCTTTGCATGAAATCAGCGCGATGCAGGATCACTGCATGATGCTTGGCTGCAAATCCGCCGCCGAGAAGGTCGCATCCTTCCTGTGCGTGCTGACAAAACGGATCGGCAGGGATGCAGACGGATACCGGACGGTGCAGCTGCCGATGAGCCGCTCCGACATCGCTGATTTTCTGGGCCTGACCACTGAAACCGTTTGTCGGACCTTCACTCAGCTTCGCAAGAGCAAGATCATCGGGATCGAGAATATCTACACGATCACCGTCCTGCGCCCGGACGCCTTGCTTGGTCTGACAATCTCAGACCGTGACTGATACGTCTTCGGCAGGGTCCTGCGCGCGAACACGCAGGTCGCGCGTCGTGACCCGATTTGAAGATCAAGCCAGGCCTTCCGCTCGTGAAGGCACGGTTCAGGCCGGAATCAGACCGGAGTCAGGCCAGATTTAGGCCGGACAATCGAGTTTTCAGCCCGGTATGGGCCGGCGCAGAGGAGGCGCTTTTTCCAGGGGAGGACTTTACGATGCCACGTTCAGGTCTCTGGGTATTTCTGTTGGCGTGGTTCGCCGCGCCGGTGTGGTCAGGGCCTCAGTTCTGTGAGGGCACCAACATAAGCATCAACACCCGCAATGCAGCATTCGCAGAGTTGACCTGCGAGGCGGTGGACAAGGCGAATGCGCTTTTTGCCCAGTGCAACGTACCACCAGTCTCAGCGCCCCTGAAAATCGAGATCGTCGAAGATATCCCGGACGGATGTGTCGCCCTCTATCACTGCGGTGAGCGTTGGATCGAAATCCTGGAACCGCCCTTGATGGAAGCCCGGCGCGCACCCGGCGACGCCTTTGCCTTTCTGAAAAACGAAGACTACTACCAAAGCGTGATCGCACACGAGTTGGCGCATGTCGCCTTTGATGACGTCCCCTGCCCGTATGACGTCTGTATGGCCGGCAATGAATATGTCGCCTATGCGATGCAGGTCATGTCCCTGTCACCAGCCGCACAGGACGAATTCGTGTCCGGATCAGACCTCGCCCGGCGCGTTTCGCGCGATGAGCTGAGCGTGATCATGTTGTTCATGGCACCCGACAGGTTTGCTCAGAAAGTGTGGGCCCATCTGTCGCAACAGGAGGACCCTTGCGCCTTTATCGGGCAGATCATGGATGGCAGCGTGCTGCTGGACAGGGGCCGGTTTTAGCAGGCAGATACTGCGTGACCGCAGATGATCGCCCGTCAGTTCAGCGCATCACGGCGCCGGCCACAAACCGCGTATCGCCGACGGCAGGCTGGCACGCACATCCTCGACCTCGCCCGCGCTCAGCCGCGCATTCAGCAGCTCAAAGACATATCGGATATCCTCGGGGCCCCGATAATCTTCGGTGTCGCCCATCCGGTCTTCGATGGCGGCGACAAAATCGGCAGCCTTGCGCTCCTTGATCGGTGTGCGCTTGGGCACCCAGCCCTCAAAGAACATCCCCCGGATCAGCAGAGGAAGCTGCGCCGAGAACTGCGCCATCTCGTCCGGCAGCAGATGGTCGCGTATTTGCTGCAGAGTTGTTCTGAACAGACGCAACGCATTGCGCTTCGATGTCCAGTCAAGCCGCCCGGCCAGCTCGTTGATCCATTCATGGGTGATATGAACGGAATGGTCGATCACTTCCAGACCTTGTGCAGACATGGGTTTTCTCCGTGTTTTTTGTATCAGTCTTCGATGGGTTTCATATCGACGTCGAAGGCCAGGCCGGGATTGCCAAGCAGGCGGTTGAAGACCGCGCTTGTCATCGCTCCAATCCCCAGAAGAACCAGCGTGTAGTTCACGACCCACCCCACGAAGGGGATGAAATTCAGCATGGCAACAAGCGTAATCGCCGCAGCAAACACCAGAAGGCGGGTGACATTGCCCGGCTCCTCGTACCCGGCGAACGCCGACCATACCCGCATGGCGACACTATAGGCCCCGAGCGCATAGCCCAAAGTCCAGGCGGCAATGATGATCAGAACGGCAATCGGCACAAAGAGCAGCCCGATAATCGTCATGCCGATGATCGGAACCATGCCGAACAGCATCGACAATCCAATGACACCGACCAGTACCGACTTGCCCGGTGCATCGGCAATGCCGGCACGCATGTTTTCAAGGCGTTTTGGCATGAACCCCAGCATCAGCGCACCCAGGGCCAGGAAAAACAGAAGCGTAACCAGGAACCCAAAGAGCACCGCGGCGAATGTGGGAAAGATCGGCATTTCCTTGCGTATCTCATCCCATTCATCCCACGCATCCGAATAGGAGACCTTCTCGAACACGACCCGCTCGGCCGGTGCGACCCGCTCAGGCACGTTGATTTCAGTGTCGGCGCCATAGGTCAGGGTTCCGGCGACAACGGCGTCAGGACCAAAGGAAATGGACTTTGCGACGATGCGGGCGTCGCCAAGAATGGCCGCGTTCAGCACCACGTCCTGCCCCATGGCCGTCAGGGAGCCGGTGACGGGGCCTTCGATCGTCACAGAGCGCCCGAACATGCGCGCATTCCCTCCGATTTCGGCACTGGACTCCGATCGCACCGTGAACCCGGCAACGGTCAGATCTTCGGATGTCTTGCCACTTATGCGGACCGTGAACCCGGCCCCGTACAGGTCTTGTGCCGTCGCCGTATCAATCGAGACGTCAAATCCCGCGACATGCAGATCACCTCCCGAGGACCCCTGCGTGCTGGCCGTTCGCGCGGATACGAATGTATCGCCTGCCGTGTCCAGCGTTTCACTGACGGTCTCGCCGGCAATGAATGTGTCCCCGCCATTTTGCAGCGTCACCGTATCGGACAGGGCCGCAGTGGCGACAAAAAGCGACATCGCGACGGCCAGACCGGCTCGAAAGGAAAACATGACGGGCTCCCCCACAAAAAATGCTGTTGAACTCTTGTGTAAGGCACCCAAAGGCACTTCGATTGATCGGGATCAATCGTTTTCTCCTCCGGCTTGCTAGGCACAGGTTGGCGCGCGTTCCGCGCCAGTCAGAAAAGGAGATGCCCCATGTTTCGTCAAAACCTGCCTGATCGACTTTCCGGTTCGGATGACTCCTCCTACTTCCCGTCGTTCCAACGTGAGATGAACCGCCTTCTGGAACAGTTTCGCAACGGATTTCCCGTGCCCGAAACGGATGCCCGACTGGCCTATGGTGCCAGTCTGTTCCCCGCGATCGACGTTGTGGAAACGGATGATGCCATCGAAGTCAGCGCCGAAGTTCCGGGCGTCAGCGAAAAGGATCTTGATGCGTCGATTTCCGGTGATGTGCTGACCCTGAAGGGCGAAAAGAGTTCCGAGCACGAGGAAACCAAAGACAACTATCATCGCCTTGAACGCAGATATGGCAGTTTCCGGCGGCAAATTCCGCTCGGTTTCACACCCAAGGACGGCGCGGTCGAGGCCAGGTTCTCCGACGGCGTGCTCAAGCTGACCATCGCCAAGCCGCCTGCGGTCAAGGCAGACATCCGGAAGATCGACATCGGCAAAAGCTGACATCGCTACGGGGCGCGCGTTCCCGCGCCCCGCCTTTTTCCTTCAGGGAGACAGTTCAGATGGGACCCAAAACAATACTCGTTTGCCTGACAACGGCCGAACATGCCGATACGTTGATGAAACATGCCGTGCCTCTGGCGCGCAAACACGACGCGCACCTTGTCGGGCTGCACACGATTGAGGCCGTGCTGGTCTATCCGGGCATCGCCATGCACATCCCCGGCCCGGCCTTTGGCGCATTCAACGAAAGCCAGAAAGAAGAAGCCCGGAAGATCAGGGCCGTGTTCGAAAGCCACACCGAAAAGGAAACCTTCCAAAGCGAGTTCCGGCTTGTCCGGGCCGAGGCGACATCAGCCACCGAACGCATGGTGGAAAGCGCGCACGCGGCCGATCTTGTCCTCATGGCGCAGGAAGACAGGGACGCAGACAGGTATGATCAGCGCCATGCTCAGGTTCAGGTCATCCGCAACAGCGGGCGCCCGGTGATCATCATTCCGCTGGAGTATGATGGCCCCGAGATCGGTGCAAACATCGTCGTCGGGTGGAGCGACACACGCGAAGCTGCCCGTGCGGCGCATGATGTTCTTCCACTTGCCGATGCCGGCGCGCAGGTGACCGTGTTGCGGGTCGGTCCTGCGCCAAAGGATCCGCTTGAGGATTCCGACGGGATTGATCTGGTTGAAACGATGTCCCGGCACGGCCTGAGTCCGACGCTGGAATTTCGGGACCCGTCAGGTGACAGCATTGCGGCCGTTCTGAACAAGGTCGCGTTCGAGAAAGGTGCGGACCTTATCGTGACGGGCGCGTTCGGCCATTCGAAAACCTATGATTTCGTGATCGGCGCAACGACCTACGCGTTGCTGAAAGACGCCCGGTTGCCGGTGCTGTTCAGCAAATAGCGGCGCCGGACGGAAAGACGAGGGATCAGGCCATTGGATCATCCGCCGCGCCTGCGGCCTGACGCGAGGGCACATCCGCCGCGCGGGCCAGCGGCGACGTGTCTGGCACCATGATCCCGGCCCGCACCGCGCCCGGGTTCATCGCACGCAAACGCAAGAGGTCCGGAGCCGCCCGTCTTGACCCAAGTCTCGCCAAACAAGATCAGGAAAGGCTTGAGAGTGGCGCAAAACCCGCTCAGGGCGCGCTGGTGTCCAGGCCGAAGGTCAGGCCGAAGCTGATGATCGCATCCGTTGTCTTGCCGTCACTGGGGAAGGCCTGGACAAAGGCATTGCCCACCGTCGCGCGCATTCCGGCCAGCGGGATCACGTCGCCCACATTGTATTTGAACCGGTCCCCGTCACCCGGATACAGCGCCAGCCCCCCGGTCAGCGCGATCTGGCCCCAGTTCCAGTCGTAGACCGGATACCCTACCATCGCCGCCACCGATCCGCCGCCATAGCTGTTGCGGAACCCGCCCACGGACCAGTCGAACCGCTCGCCCTCCCAGGTCAGGAATGCGCCGGGATTGAACTCCTCGAAGTTGAAGCTGGAATTGACGTGATACGATCCCAGCAGGATCGACACCCGGTCTTGCGCCGCGGCAGGCTGGGCTGCGGCAAGTCCCGCCGCCATCGTCCCGGCCACGATTGCCACTCTCGCGAATTGTCCTGCCATGGTGCTGCGTCCTGCTCCGGTTTTTTCCGGTCAGGATAGTCGCGCCACGGGCACCGCGAAACACCCGGGCCGCAAAATGTCGGGCCTGAGTCCAAAAGGTCTCACCCCGCGGTCAGCCGCCGATCACATAGAGCTTGCGCATATGCTCGTGGATCACCCATTCCCCGGTCCACCCCCTGGGCAGAACCAGCAGGTCGCCCGGGCCGATCTCCCGCGCCTTCGATCCATCGCTGTTGCGAACCGTCGCCCGCCCCCTGATGATGTGGCAATACTCGCCCGCCGCCGTCCGGTCGGCGGTGAAACGCCCCGGCGTGCATTCCCACAGGCCGATCGAAATCCCGCCATCCTGCGACGTCCAGAGCGGCGCGGCCGCTTCCGTCTGACCTTCCGTCAACGTCGTCGGCTTGGGGCGGAATGCCCCCACCCCGATCTGCTCCAGATCGCCGAATGCCTCCGGATCGACCATGCCTGTACCCTCCTTGCCATTTCGTCCCGGTTCCGATCCTGCGCAGGCCCGGGGGCGGAATGCAAAAGGATTTGACTACTGTACACATGTGTCTAGACTGGATTCGAAACCGCGTGACGAGGACAGCATGACACTTACGACCAAACCCAGGCGTCAGGGGCGCCGGGCCCGGCAGGACACTGCCAAATCCGCCCCGGCCCGCAAGGTCGATTACCGCAACCTGCGCAACCCGTTCCCGGTGATGAACCTCTTCTCCGAGGACCGGATCGAGGCCATGCACGCCACCGCTCTGGAGGTTCTGGAAACCCTCGGGATCAAGGTGCTTTTGCCCGAGGCGCGTGCGCTCTTCCGGCAGGCCGGCGCGCGCGTGGACGAGGCGGCCGAAATGGTCTGGCTGGGCCGCGAGATCATCGACGCCGCGCTCGGCACCGCACCGCGACAGATCCACTGCCGGGCGGCCGTTCCCGAACGCGATGTGACACTGGAACTGGGCCGCATGGTGTTTCAGCCCGGCGCCGGCGCGCCCCATGCCACCGACCTCGAACGCGGCCGCCGCCCCGGCACCGAACGCGATTTTCGCGAACTGGTGATGCTCACCCAGCATTTCGACGTTCTGCACATGGTCCCGCCCCTGGTCGAGCCGCAGGACCTGCCCATGCACCTGCGCCACTACGCCACGCTCGATGCGCAGATGTCGCTGACCGACAAGCTGCCCTTCGTCTTTGCGCGCGGCACACCGCAGGTGCAGCAGAGCTTTGAGCTTTTGCAGGACTTCCGCGGGCTTTCGGATGATGAGTTTGCAGAAAATCCCCACTGCTACACGATCATCAACACCAACAGCCCGCGCACGCTGGACATTCCCATGGCCCGGGGGCTGATCGATTTCGCCCGCGCGCGGCAGGTCTCGATCGTGACGCCCTTCACGCTCATGGGGGCCATGGCGCCGATCACCGTGGCCGGGGCGATCACGCTCAGCCACGCCGAGGCACTGGCCGCCATCGCATTGACGCAACTGGCAAGACCCGGCGCGCCGGTATGCTACGGCACCTTCACCTCGAACGTGGACATGAAATCCGGCGCGCCCGCCTTCGGCACGCCCGAGCATTTCCAGGCCTCGCTTGCCGCAGGCCAGCTGGCACGCAAGCTGGGGCTGCCCTGGCGCTGTGCCAGCGGATCGGCGGCCAATATCAACGACGCCCAGGCCGCCAACGAGACACAGTTCGGCAACTGGGGCTGCTTGCTGGCCGGGGCGACGGTGATCATCCACTCCGCAGGCTGGCTCGAAGGCGGGCTGACCGTGTCCTACGAAAAGCTGATCACCGACATCGAGGTGCTGCAAATGGTGGCCGAGCTGTGCGCCGGGGCCAGCGCCGGGGACGCTGAAATCGGCCTGTCGGCCTTGGCCGAGGTGCAGCCGGGCGGGCATTTCTTTGGCGCGCAGCACACGATGGAACGCTACCAGACCGAGTTCTACGAACCGCTGATCGGGGATTGGTCGAATTTCGGCACTTGGAGCGAACGCGGCGCCCTCGACGCCTCGACCCGGGCCACGGCCAAATGGCAGGAGATCGTCGCCAACGCCCCTCAAGGCATCGGCGACCCCGCCCGCCTCGAAGGGCTGCGCGCCCGGATCGCCCGCCTGACCGAGGCCGGCGGCGCCGCGCCGGAAAGCTGAGCCATGGAGACCGCCACCCGCAATCTGCCCGAGACACCCCGGACGCCCGAGGCCCAGGGCAACATCAAGGCGACCCGCGAGGACTGGATCAGGGCTGCGCTCGACACGCTGGTCGACAGCGGTGTGAGCGAGGTCAAGATCCTCGGCCTCGCCACCCGGCTCGACGTGTCGCGGTCCAGTTTCTACTGGTATTTCCGGAACCGCACCGACCTGCTCGCATCCCTGCTCGATCACTGGGAAGACACCAACACGCAGGCGCTGGTTGCCCACACCAGGGCACCGGCGGACACCATCACCCAGGCCGTGGCGCATTTCTTCCGGTGCTTCCTCAACCCGTTGATATTCGATCAGAAGCTTGATTTTGCCGTGCGCGAGTGGTCACGCCGGGATGCGGATGTGCGGCAGAAGGTCCGCGCCAACGACATGATGCGCCAGGCCGCGATCCAGGCCATGTTCGAGCGCCACGGCTATGCCCCGCCCGAGGCCGACATCCGCGCCCGCATTCTCTACTACCAGCAGATCGGCTATTACGCGCTCGACCTTGCCGAACCGCTGGCCGAACGCCAGGCACGCGTGGCGGGCTATCTCGAAGGCTTCACCGGCGTCACCCCGTCCCAGGCCGAGGTGGCAGCCGCCCGCGCCTATGCCGCGGCCCATGTGAAGGACGCGGACTGACCGGCCCGGACCCGGGGCTTTTCCTTTCGCCAAATATATCCCGGCGGCGCAGGCCCGCGGTTTCGCAGAAATCGCAGGCCGAGGGGACAGCGTCCCCTGCCTCCCTCAGCCGGATGCGCGTGCGGTCAGTGACAGACCCGCGCCCGTCCCCGCCGGTGTCGCGGCCCCAGGGCGGGCCGGGTGGCCTCCCACAGATACCCCACGAAGGCCCGCGCCGCCGCGCTCTCGGGGTTCTGCGCGGCACTGGATTTCAGCGCCAGTCGCGCCGCCCCCGGTGTCACCAGCCCCTTGGCCGAGAACACCCATTCCAGGAACCCCAGCCGCGCGATGGCATCGGCCTCGTCGCCCCGCGCGTCACAGGCCTCCAGCCCGCTCAGGATCGTTGTCACGGTCATTGTGCTGTTCTCCCCGGCCACACCCCGGGCCGGATGGGGCGAGGGGCCTTGCGGGGTCGCGGGTCAGACATATGCATGGCCCGCCGCCCGTGTCCGCCCCCCGCGGATTGACGTCTCCCAAGGCTGGTTTCCGGGCTCGGGGGCGGTTGTGACACCTGCGATCGGGCACCTTCCCGGGCCGCACGGGCCCAGTGGCATCTCGCCTGATCGCCCCTCCTTACCGTTGCGGGGGCAGCGCCGGGATTGCACCGGCTTCCCAATTCTCCGACTCCTTGCGGAGGCGGCACCCTGAGGGGTTCAGGCTACGAAATTTCATCCGCGGCGCAAGCGTCAATTCGGACACATACGGGCCAAATTGCGTCACGCCGGGCCGACAACCGGTTGCGCGGCCCCGGAGGTGTTTGCGGGACTGCCTCCCGGTCGCTACGGATGCTGATTTCCGAGCCCGTTTCACGGCGTTTCCGGTACCGTTGCAACCCGGGTTCCGAGCAGCGCCCAATACCCGCCGCACAAGACATGTCTTACAAGACATGTCTTAACCGACGTGAAAGATCGCAAGGCACTGATTCAAATGCATCTTTATTTCCGAAATTTTCAGAGTGCGGCAACCCGCCCGCTCAGGCTCGGCACCGCCTGCCCGCCCACCTGCAATCCGGCGATGGCACCGCCCTCGATGACAATCTCGCTCAGGATCACGCTGGGCCGCCCGATCTCGCGCCCCTGCCGGGCCAGGATCCGACGGCTCTCGGGCGCGATCAGGCCCCGCGCCACGAGATACCCGGACAAGGCCCCGTTCGTCGTGCCCGAAGCAGGTGTTTCATTCACCCCGACCGCAGGACAGAAATCCCGGATCACCAGCGCCCCCTCCCCGGTCATGGCAAAACACCCGACCGTGTGCACGCCGACGGTCTCGCTCAACGCCCTGAGTTCCGCGAAATCGGGCGCGAGTGCCGCCACATCGCCGGCCGCCCCGAAGGCCACGAAGAGATGTCTCAGCCCTGCATCCGCCGCCCCGGGTGCGGCCACCAGAGGCGCGTCCCCGGCCCCCAAAGCGGCCAGCAGCGCGCCTTCGTCCACCTCGACCGAAATCGCCTGCGGCACCGCCAGTTCCATCATCACCTGCGGCCCGCCGGGCCCCGGCACAACGCGCACCGGCACGTCTCCTGCCCCGGCCTTCAGCGTGAAGTCCTGATCACCGCCCCCGCCATCGCCCGCAAGATGCGTGAACATCCCGATCGTCACATGCCCGCACATGGCGATCTCGCCGCCAGGCATGAAGAACCGCGCAGTGACCTCCCGGCCATCGCGGGCCGTCACGAAGCCCGTCACCGGTGCGTTCAGCTCCCGCGCGATGCCCTGCATCTGCTCAGGCGTCAGATCGGCCGCGTCCCAGACGATCCCCCCGACATTCCCGCCAAAGCGCGTATCGGTGAAACAGTCATAGACATCAAAAGGATACCCAACCATCACCCACCCCTCCCCCGGGTTTCAGAACGGAACGTCGTCCGCCCCGGTGACAAACCTGGCCACGACCTTCTTCACCCCGGCCTTCTCGAAGGCGATCTCCAGCTTGTCGCCCTCGATGCCTATGATGGCACCATATCCGAACTTCTGGTGAAACACCCGCTCACCCACCGTATGCGCGCTGACCGCGGCCATGTCGATCACGCTCGAACGGCTTTCGCGCGGCTGGCTCACGGGGCGCTGACTGGCGCGCGCCTGAAGCCGCTTCCAGCCGGGCGAATTGTACCCGTCCGCGGCCGCGGCGCGCTCTTCGATCCCCGATCCCGCGGCCATCCCGGCCGCGCCATAGCCCCCGCCATACAGCCCCGGCGGCGTCAGCACCTCCACATGCTCCCCGGGCAGCTCGTCGATGAAGCGCGACGGCAGGGACGATTGCCACTGCCCGAACACCCGCCGGTTGCCAGCAAAGGAAATCGTGCACAGCTCCTCGGCGCGCGTGATCCCCACATAAGCCAGGCGGCGCTCCTCCTCGACACCTTTCAGCCCGGTCTCGTCCATGCTGCGCTGCGACGGGAAGAGGCCATCCTCCCAGCCCGGCAGGAACACCGCCGGAAACTCCAGCCCCTTGGCCGCATGAAGCGTCATGATGCTGACCTTTTCCTCGGCCCCTTCCTGCTCATTGTCCATGATCAGACTGACATGCTCCAAAAATCCCTGAAGGTTTTCAAACCCTTCCAGGGCCTTGACCAGTTCCTTGAGGTTTTCCAGCCGCCCCGGCGCCTCGGGCGTCTTGTCGTTCTGCCACATCCCGGTATAGCCGCTCTCATCCAGGATGATCTCGGCCAGCTCCATATGGCTCAGGCTGGTGTCGCCCGCCATCCGGCCCCAGCGCGCGACCCCGGTGATGAACCGCTCCAGCTCGACGGCCCCCTTGCCGCCCAGCCCCTTGTCCTCCAGCAGGATCGCCGCCCCCTCCAGCAGCGACACGCCATTGGCGCGCGCCGTCATCTGGATTTTCTGCTGCGCCTTGTCGCCCAGTCCCCGCTTGGGCGTGTTCACCACCCGCTCGAAGGCCAGATCGTCGGCGGGCGAGACCACCAGCCGGAAATAGGCCATGGCATCGCGTATCTCCATCCGCTCATAAAAGCGCGGGCCGCCAATGACCCGGTACGGCATCCCGATGGTCAGAAACCTGTCCTCGAAGGCGCGCATCTGGTGGCTCGCCCGCACCAGAATGGCGATCTCGTCCAGCCCGAAGGCCCGCATCCCGCGCGTGCCCGATTGCATCGCCTCGATCTCTTCGCCGATCCAGCGCGCCTCTTCCTCGCCGTCCCAATGCCCGATCAGCCGGACCTTCTCGCCGCCTTCGGCCTGCGTCCACAGCTCCTTGCCCAGCCGCCCCTTGTTCCCGGCAATCACGCCCGAGGCCGCGGCCAGGATATGCGGCGTCGAGCGGTAATTCTGCTCCAGCCGCACCACATGCGCGCCCGGAAAATCCTTCTCGAACCGCAGGATATTGCCCACCTCGGCGCCGCGCCAGCCATAGATCGACTGATCATCATCGCCCACGCAACAGATGTTCCTGTGCTCGGCCGCCAAAAGACGCAGCCACAGATACTGCGCCACATTGGTATCCTGATACTCGTCCACCAGGATATAGCGGAACCACCGCTGATACTGCGCCAGCACGTCGGCGTGCTCCTGAAAGATCACCACCACATGCAGCAGCAGATCGCCGAAATCCACGGCGTTCAGCTCCCGCAGCCGCGTCTGGTAAAGCCTGTAGAGCGCCACGCCCTTGCCGTCATAGGCCGTCGCCTCGCTCGCGGGCACCTTGTCCGGCGTCCAGGCCCGGTTCTTCCAGTGATCGATGATCCCGGCCAGCTGCCGCGCCGGCCATCGCTTGTCGTCGATACCCGCCGCCGCCACCAGCTGCTTGAGAAGCCGCAGCTGATCATCCGTGTCCAGAATGGTGAAATT
>FYBJ01000054.1_pt1 | contig 33644 bp, 26 predicted proteins | sample 1134611 | NCBI WGS metagenome assembly FYBJ01 (sample SAMEA104116008, study PRJEB20421) | marine metagenome | isolation source: marine
TGTCATGGTTAGAAAGATAAATAGGCCCCAGGGAAAATAATATGACTGTAAAACAAACGGTGCGCCTGCCGCGCACGCTGGTGAACGATTTGTTACATCAGGCGCAGTTATCACCGAGCCGCGAAATTTGTGGTCTGGTGGGGCGCCGTGATGATATTTGCCAGTGTTATCCGTTGGAAACAGAGGATACCGACGCCAGCGTTTTATTTGCATTAAATGCCAGTGAGCAATTGTCAGCGCTGAAAACCCTGAAAGCGCAGGCGCAGGAGTTGTTTGCCATTTACCATTCGCATCCTGATGCACCGGCGTTGCCGGCCGTGACCGATGAAGATGTCGCTGATTTTCCGGATGCGCTGTATTTGCTGATTTCGCTCAATACCAAAGGTGTGTTGGAAATGCGCGGTTTTGACCGCCAGTCCGGCACACTGCAAGAGGTGGATTTGATTATATGAGTCAATATGACAAAGCGGCTTTGTTAAATGCCGCCGACATCGCACTCGCTAAAGCCCGTGATCTGGGTGCCAGTGCCGCCGAAGTCGGTGTCTCAAACAGCCATGGTTTATCGGTTTCAGTGCGTCAGGCCGAAATCGAAACGCTGGAACACAATAACGATACCGGTTTGGCTGTCACCGTTTATCTCGGCCAGAGCAAAGCCTCGGCCAGCACCTCGGATCTGCGCCCTGAAGCCATCGCTGAAACGGTTGCCATGGCCTGCAGTATTGCCAAACATACGCAGGCCGATGAATTTGCCGGACTGCCGGATAAAAACCTGCTGGCGACCGAGTTTCCGGATTTATCGCTGTATCACCCGTGGGATATATCGCCGGAAGCGGCGATTGAGCTTGCCCTGTCCTGCGAGCAGGCGGGGCGCGATTTTTCGGCGCAGATTAGTAATTCTGAAGGTGCCAGTGTCTCGTCCCATCAGGGACTGCGGATTTATGCCAACAGTCTGGGCTTTGCCGGCAGCAACCAATCCAGCCGGCACAGTATCGGTTGTACGCTGATCGCCAACGATGATAACGGCATGCAGCGTGATTACTGGTATGACCAGGCGCGTGATGCAGCAGATTTAAAAAGCGCTGAATTTATCGGCCAGCGGGCCGCCGAGCGGACGCTGTCGCGGTTAAACGCGCAAGAGGTCAAAACCGGTCAGTATCCGGTGATTTTTACCGCCGAAATGGCTGGCAGTTTGTTTGGTCAGTTAATCGCCGCTATCCGGGGTGGGGCTTTATACCGGCAGTCGAGTTTTTTACTGGATGCTTTAGGCAAGCAGATATTCCCTGAATTTATGCATATCCATGAACAACCCTACCTGCCCAAAGCCATGGGCAGTGCCAGTTTTGATGCCGAAGGTGTGACCACGCATGAGCGGGATATTATTGCTGGCGGTGTGTTACAGGGCTATGTGCTGGACAGTTATTCGGCCCGTAAACTGAATATGACCACCACTGGCAATGCCGGCGGCGTCCATAACCTGACAGTTGATGCCGGACCACTGGACCTTGCGGGCTTGCTGAAACAAATGGACCGTGGGGTTATCGTCACCGAAACCATGGGCATGGGCAGCAATATTGTCACTGGTGATTATTCACAGGGTGCGGCGGGTTTTTGGGTGGAAAACGGCGAGATCCAGCATGCCATTGATGAGTTCACTATTGCTGGCCGGCTGCAGGATATGTTTCTGGGCATTCAGGCCATCGGCAACGACGTGGATTTACGCGGCAACACCCGTAGCGGCTCGGTGCTAATCGATAAAATGACCGTCGCCGCCTGATGGTCTTAACGGTACTGACTGGCCAGTAAATCCGTTATATCGGTTAACTGCCCCATCGCGAACAAACTGCTCAGGGTTTCGCGGATCTGTTTTACCTTGTGGCGGTTATGGCGGTTTAACTGCATCAGCTGTTGCTGCAAATCAGCGTTAGTGGCCAGATCACCGGTTTTTAACGGTTGTAGATCACAATGAAAAAACCGCTGCTCACTGGCCGCCAGTGCCCGGCGGATAAACAATTGCTTGCTGGTGGCATCATCAAAGACCAGATCACTGCTGATTTGCCAGTAGGCGTCAGTATGACGGCGAAACGCATAAATACCGAAACTGACACTGCTCTGCAGCTCACTGAGTGGTAATTTCAGCGGCATCGTCAGTCTGCCGGCCATTAAACCAATCGCCCGCCATAACGATGTCTGTTGGCTGGCCGCATTTTTTTCTGTGGCGGCAACAGCCTGTAAAATCCGGTTATTGTCGGCATCAAGCGCGAAAAATAGCAAAACGTCGGCTAGCTGCATACTTAGCTCTCCGGCAAACAGCCGGCTGCTGAGACTCAGTTTTAAGTCATCATTACACACGGCCAGCGTCGGTTTATTATCGTTGAGCACTTGTTCAAAAAATTGATTCACCGGCGTGGCACAGTTTTCAGTCAGGCGACGCAACCCCAATAACTGTGTGCTCTGCCAACATTGCTGGCTGCGCACTTCATAGGGAATACCGGTCAGTTTCAGTTTGCTTTGTTGCTGCCAGCGAACAAAATCCACGGTGACCCGGCTACCGGCCGTGATCCGCTGTTCGATAGGCATTTTTACTGACAAACCACCATTGGAAAGTTCATTGGTAGTCAAATTCAGGCTTTGCTGGTTACTGTGTAAAACAACTGGTGTGTGGATCTCAAAACGTTCGGTACTGCGTGCGATATATAAGTTCAATCGCTGCGCAGCCGGTAATTCAATAGCTGGCAGCAATGCTGAGAGTGAGGCGGACTGAACATTGTCTGTCGGCAATATCGCCGCGCAACTAGCAGTAATTTCTGTCAGTGTTACCAGTTGCTGGCATTGCTGGATCTGCGCCGATAAATGTTCAGCAGTTTCGCTATGCCGCTGCGCCAGAGGCTGCAATTGATTGTCGGCATGTGCCGCTTTAAATGTAATCGCCTCAGTGCGCAGCAGGTAAATATGTTGCAGGTCTTTTTGCTGCAATAGACTGCTTATCTGCGATGGCGTTTCGGCCCAGTTTAACTGACCATCAGCGGTGAGACTGATTAACAATTGGGGTGTGCCGGCCAGCGCAGAAAAAGGCAGCCGGCCGGTTAAATTGAGTTGTTGTAATGGCGCCAGCATTTTGTCGGCGGCGTCACTGCTATGCACAAATAACACCCGAAATGCGGCATCACACCAGAACAAAGCCGTGCTGAAATGACGACAGAGCAACCGCAGATAATATTCATGAGCAAGGTTAAAAAGCTCACTGTCGAGATCCAGCCGGCTCAGTTGCTGACGCGCTGCCAGCCAGTTGTTAAACCAGTTACTGAGCGACAGATCATTTTCTGACTGACGTTGCAAAATAGCGATGGTTTGACGATCGCTGTGTGTCAGTGACTGGATAATGTAAGGCATTTCCGTCAGCAGATCGGCCGGTGCTTCCGCCTGCAAATCAGGCAGGCTGATAAACACCTGTTGACCGGTTTGTAAATGTTGGGCCCGGCGCATGCTGAGCCGCATCGCACTGGCGCTGATATTGATAGTACTAGCGTGGTAACGCAGCTCTTGCGCATCAATTAACGCTGGGGTGGTGAAATTTAAACGCGGTTCGCGGCGTTCAATACGATGGTCGAATTCCAGTAATTGAAACTGCCGGCTGTCGCGGTACAAAATCGGTTTTTGTGCGGGGGCTGCCACCGCCACATTATCCTGCTGCATGAGCAGTTGATGAGCCTTTTGCCAGGCTTCAAAAACACCGACGGTAAACTGGTTATCACTGCGTTGCAGCAGGGTTTTTAACAATAAATAACTGCGATCATCCAGATAATGAGTTTGTTGGCCGATTTGATAGGCCTGACATTCACCAGCCACTTTGCCACGTAAATCAATCAGCCGCAGGCAGGGTTTTGCCAGCCGCTGGCGTTCCATTTGTTGCAGGAAAGCCTGATTTTGCTGCTGGCTGTCGGTTTGGGCCATGCCTTAACCGTGATATTCCGCCGGTGTTTTGGCATCAATACTTAGCGCATGGATTTGCTGTTGCATCAGATCACCGACCGCGGCAAATACCAGTCGGTGGCGTTTCAGCGGTAACAAGCCGGTAAACTGCTCGCTGACAATCAGCACTTTAAAATGACCACCACCGGTATTGCCGGCATGGCCGGCATGCAAATGGCTTTCGTCGATAATCTCTAATTTGCTGGGCGCCAGCGTTTGCAGCCGCGCTTTTAAATCATCCTGTGTGGTCATGGCAATACTTTACGAAATGGTTTGACGCTGACTTTGGCATAAACATCCGCATCAATATAGGGGTCGGCACCTGCCCAGGCTTGTGCGGCATCAAGACTATCAAACTCGGCCACCACCAGACTACCGGTAAAGCCGGCGCTGCCCGGATCGTCACTGTCAATGGCCGGATGCGGCCCAGCAAGTAACAAGCGGCCTTCATCCTGTAGCGATTGTAAGCGCGCCAAATGCGCCGGACGGGCCGCAAGTCGGCGGGCTAAACTATCGGCTTGATCTTCGCTGATAATCGCATACCACATTAACTGGCATCTCCGGATTTGGGGACTTCGGTGGCATGTTTGGCAAGGTAAATGGACTGAGCAACGATGAAGACGATAGTCAGGCCGAGCATGCCAAACAGTTTGAAGTTGACCCAGACTTCTTCAGAAAAGCCATAAGCGACATACAGATTCAGCACACCCGAAGCGATGAAAAACACAATCCAGGCCAAGTTAAGCCGAGCCCAGATAACCGCTGGCATCTGAATATGCTGGCCCATCAGCCGTTCCAGCAGGGTTTTGTCGGTAAACAGCCGGGCACCGATAAAGCCCAGTGCAAACAGCCAGTTAACGGCGGTTGGCTTCCACATAATGAAGTCAGGATTTTGCAGCCATAAGGTCGCGCCACCCAGCACTGTCACCAAAGCCAGCGTAATGATATGGACTTTCTCAACTTTGCGATAACGCAGCCAGGTGTAGGCAACTTGCAGCAAGGTCACTACCATCATCACCGCGGTGGCCGCGTAAATCCCGGCGACTTCATAGCTTTGGCCGTTAAATTCGTAGGTGCCGCCAGCGAATTTATAAGCGACAAAAAACAAGATGATCGGTAAAAAATCGTTGAGTAATTTCATGGTTAATCTTCAAAACCTGCGAGAAGCGCCATTCTAACGTAAAATCAAATAGATGACTGTTTATGACCTCCATTGCCACTCAAATGCATCTGACGGCGCTTTGTCGCCTACCGACTTGCTGAGCCGCGCTGCGGCACAAGATGTGGATGTATTGGCGTTAACCGATCATGACGGTACCGAAGGTATGGCTGAAGCCCGCGAAACGGCAGCCGGTTTGCCGATAACATTAGTTGCTGGTGTGGAAATTTCTGTCACCTGGGGGGCTAATACCGTACACATTGTCGGACTAAATATAGATACCGACAACCCGACATTACAAACCGGACTGTCGGCACTACGTGATTACCGCCGTGGCCGCGCAGAGGAAATCGGCAAGCGCTTGGAAAAAGCAGGCATTAACGGCGCCTATCAGGGTGCCCGGCAATATGCCTCAGAAACCATGTTAGGCAGAATGCATTTTGCGCAGTTTCTGGTTGAAAACGGCTATGCCAAAGACACCCGCGAAGTGTTCAAAAAATTTCTGGTACGCAATAAACCGGGCTATGTGCCGGGTGACTGGGCTAATCTTGAGGATGCGCTGGGCTGGATTCATGCCGCTGGCGGCCAGGCCGTGATTGCTCATCCGGCGCGTTATAAAATGACGGCTACCAAGCTGCGACGGTTGATTAGCGAATTCAAGGAACTGGGCGGTGTTGGTTTTGAAGTCTGCTCGGGTCTGCAACACGCTGAAGAAATCCGCCATCTGGCAACATTAGCCAACAAATACGAATTACTGGCTGCCTGCGGCAGTGATTTTCACAGTCCTCAGCAAAGCTGGACAGAATTAGGCAAAATCAGCCCTTTGCCGGCCAGTGTGACACCTATCTGGTCAACATGGACACAGCATGACAAACGGAAATTCGCATGAGTCAGTTTTTTCAAATACACCCCGATAATCCCCAGCCAAGGCTGATTAAACAAGCCTGTGAAATCATCCGCAAAGGTGGACTGGTGGTGTATCCCACCGATTCGGGTTATGCGCTGGGCTGTCATCTCGGTGATAAAAATGCCATGGAGCGTATTCGTCGTCTGCGCCAGTTGGATGATGAGCATAATTTCACGCTGGTCTGCCGTGATTTATCTGAGTTGTCGGTGTACGCAAAAGTAAATAATTCTGTATTCCGGTTGCTTAAAGCGCATACCCCCGGTCCCTACACCTTCATTCTGCCAGCCACCAAAGAAGTACCGCGCCGCTTGCAACATGCCAAACGCAAAACCATCGGCCTGCGCATTCCAACCCATAATATTGCGCTGGCATTGCTGGAAGAATTGAACGAGCCGCTGATGAGTTCAACACTGATTCTGCCCGGTGATGCAATGCCAATGACCGAGGCCGATGATATTGCCGATGCTATCGGCAAACAGGTGGATCTGATTATTGATGGCGGTGCCTGTGGTCCGGAGCCGACCACCGTAATTGAGTTTGTTGATGATATCCCTGAGGTGATCCGTGTTGGTCTGGGCGATCCGGCGCCATTTGAGGTTGCATGATCGAATGGTTGTGGTGGCTGCTGCCACTTTTGCTTATTTGGCTGATCGGCCTGTTAGCTGCCAATGCAGATTGGGGCGGCCCGCATGTGAACTGGCTGGATGGCTTGACCCGCATTTTATGCCGCAGTCTGCACGGTTTGGGTAAACAGCAAATCGACTTGCCGGAAAACGGGCCAGCGATCGTCGTCGCTAATCATATTTCCGGACTGGATCCGCTGCTGCTGATCGCTGCCAGCCGGCGACCGTTGCGGTTTTTAATTGCCCGTGAGGAATACCAGCGATTTGGTATGCAATGGTTATTTCGTGCTGCTGGTTGTATTCCGGTAGATCGAGATGGCCGGCCGGAAAAATCGCTGCGTCAGGCCTTAAAAGCTTTACAGCAGGGCGAAGTTATTGCCATTTTTCCGCACGGTAAAATTCATCTCGATAGCGATCCTCCCCGCAAACTCAAAGCCGGTTTTGCACGTTTAGCGGCCTGGTCAGACGCAGCCATTTATCCGGTGCGAATAGATGGCGTAACAGCGACCGGCAAAGTCCTGATGGCACCATTTGTCCCCAGCCGTGTCCGGCTGACACGGCATAAGCCGATACATTGCCACACCGAACAGTTAGAGATTTGCCTGGAACAGGTTAGTTTGGCGATTAAAGCACCTGAATTAAAGAATTGAACCACAGAGACACAGAGGGCACAGGGTTTTGTAAAAAGTATCAGCAGATTGATTTGTCGGATAAATGATCTGTGTAGTTCTTAAATAACTGTCCCTATTAGTCGATGCAACTTCTCTGTTAAACATCAGGTTTAGCTTTGCATTAGCCTTAATTTTTTCTGTTTCCTCTGTTTCCTCTGTGCCTCTGTGGTTAATTTCCTCAATGAATCACAAGCTCTTGATTTTCATCTCTGATCACCCCATTAGCTAATTAACTTAGTTTTTACAGGGACTTTACGATCATGCAAATCGATAAACTCACCAGCAAGTTTCAGGAAGCCCTTGGCGCTGCGCAAAGCCTTGCCGTTGGTAAAGATCATCAGTTTATTGAGCCGGTGCATCTGATGCTATCGCTGCTGAAACAGCAAGGCGGCAGCGTTAAACCGTTGCTGGCGCAAAGCGGCGTTAATGTCATCAGCTATCAGGCCGATCTGGAAAATCAGCTGAACCGTGTTGCGCAGGTGCAGGGTGGCAGTGGCGATATTCATGTGTCGCAGGATTTAAACCGATTATTAAATCAGACCGATAAACTGTCACAACAGCGTGGCGACCAATACATCTCCAGCGAATTATTTGTGCTGGCGGCGGTGGATGATAAAAACCAGACTGGTGAATTGCTGCGTAAACATGGCGCCAGCAAAGCCACACTGAATGCGGCAATCGACAAAATACGCGGTGGTGAGAGAGTGACGGATCAAAATGCTGAAGAACAACGTCAGGCGCTGGAAAAATACACGATTGATCTGACTGCCCGCGCTGAGAGCGGCAAGCTGGATCCGGTGATCGGCCGTGATGATGAAATCCGCCGCACCATTCAGGTTCTGCAACGCCGCACCAAGAATAATCCAGTGCTGATTGGTGAGCCGGGTGTCGGTAAAACTGCCATTGTTGAAGGACTGGCGCAGCGCATCGTTAACGGTGAAGTCCCTGAAGGTATGAAACACAAAAGGGTGCTGGCATTGGATATGGGCGCGCTTATTGCGGGTGCAAAATTCCGAGGTGAGTTTGAAGAGCGTTTAAAAGCCGTACTCAATGATTTATCGAAACAGGAAGGCTCGATTATCCTGTTTATTGATGAAATCCATACCATGGTCGGCGCGGGTAAAGCCGAAGGTTCAATGGATGCCGGCAATATGCTAAAACCGGCGTTGGCACGCGGTGAACTGCATTGTATCGGTGCCACCACCCTTGATGAATACCGCCAGTATGTTGAGAAAGACGCGGCATTGGAGCGGCGTTTTCAGAAAGTACTGGTCGGTGAGCCTACCGTTGAATCAACCATTGCCATTTTGCGTGGCCTGAGTGAACGCTACGAAGTGCATCACGGCGTTGATATCACCGATCCGGCGATTGTCGCGGCGGCAACTTTGTCAAACCGCTATATCACTGATCGCAATCTGCCGGATAAAGCCATTGATTTGATCGACGAGGCCGCCAGCCGGATCCGTATGGAAATCGACTCAAAACCGGAGGTGCTGGACCGGCTGGAGCGGCGCTTGATCCAGTTGAAAATCGAACGGGTAGCGTTACAAAAAGAATCCGACGAAGCATCAAAAAAACGCCTTGATACGCTGGAATCGGAGATGAAAAAACTGCTGCGCGAATACACCGATCTGGAAGAGGTCTGGAAGTCGGAAAAGGCTTCTTTGCATGGTAGTCAGCATATTAAAGAAGCATTGGAAAAAGCCAAGTTGGAATTGGAGTCGGCCAACCGCAGCGGCAATCTGGAAAAAATGTCTGAGCTGCAATACGGCCGTATTCCGGAACTGGAAAAACAACTGGCTGCGGCTAGTGCTGCTGAGCAGATCGAATTCAAGCTGCTGCGCAATAAAGTCGGTGAGGAAGAAATCGCCGAAGTAGTCTCCAAATGGACTGGTATTCCAGTCAGCAAAATGCTCGAAGGTGAGCGCGATAAATTGCTGAAAATGGATGAAGCGCTGCATCAGCGAGTGATTGGTCAGGATGAGGCGGTTAACGTTGTGGCCAATGCGATTCGCCGCAGTCGTGCCGGCTTGTCGGATCCCAACCGGCCGAACGGTTCATTTTTATTCCTTGGCCCGACCGGTGTTGGTAAAACCGAGTTATGTAAATCATTGGCGAATTTCCTGTTTGATACCGAAGAGGCCATGATCCGCATTGATATGTCAGAGTTTATGGAGAAACATTCGGTGGCTCGTCTGGTCGGTGCGCCGCCAGGTTATGTCGGCTATGAAGAGGGCGGTTATTTAACTGAAGCCGTACGCCGTAAACCCTATTCGGTGATCCTGCTCGATGAGGTCGAAAAAGCGCATCCGGATGTGTTTAATATCTTGCTGCAAGTGCTTGATGATGGCCGCTTAACCGATGGTCAGGGGCGCACCGTGGATTTTCGTAATACCGTGGTGGTGATGACCTCGAATCTGGGCTCCAATGTGATTCAGGAAATGGCTGGTGAGGAAAACTATCAGGCCATGAAAAATGCTGTGATGGAAATTGTCGGTCAGCACTTCCGCCCTGAGTTCATCAACCGTGTCGATGATGTGGTGGTGTTTCATCCGCTGCAAAAAGACCAGATCCGGGCGATTGCCGATATTCAATTGTTGCATTTACGTAAACGGCTGGCTGAACGGGATTTAGCATTGGAACTCAGCGATGCGGCATTGGATCATTTAGCTGAAGCCGGCTTTGATCCGGTCTATGGTGCGCGGCCGCTGAAACGGGTGATTCAGCATGAAATTGAAAATCAGCTGGCACAGGATATTCTGGCCGGTAAGTTTTTGGCCGGTCAGGTGATCAAAATCGATGTGCAGGATGAAGAGCTGGTTTTCAGCAGTGAATTGAAGCATTGATTTAAAAATGTAACCACAGAGACACAGAAGGCACAGAGTAAAAAACCATGATTTAAGAAAACCGCATCAATTCACGTGCAACGGAAAGATTACTTTTTGAAATACTGAGAAAACAAAGTTATCCGCGGGTTTTGCCGATTTTCACAGATTCAAGATTATCGTTTATGAAAATCTGCGTTATCTAAAAATTATTTGTATTTCTCTGTGCCCTCTGTGTCTCTGTGGTTATTCTTTAATAACCGCCTCGAAGCAGACTAAAACGCAATATCAGGAAGCCTCTCCCTGCAAAGCCGATACCGCCACTGCTATAATGCGGGGCTTTCTGTCCTGCTTCGGGGAATCCCAAATGTCTGATTTCGGCAAGTTTGTCGATGCTTTTACGCCGGCGGAAGTCGCGGAAAAAGTCAAAACCGTCGGTGTTGATAAAGCCAATATGTCGATTATTCCATTGGTGATTTTATCGCTGATGGCCGGTGCCTTTATTTCCTTTGCGGCAATGTATTACACGGTGGTGATGACTGGTGCTGGCGATGCTTATGGTCTGGCACGGCTGATGGGCGGGCTGGTATTCGCATTGGGCTTTATTCTGGTGGTGATTGCCGGCGCTGAATTATTTACCGGTAATACGCTGGTGGTGATGGCCTACGCTAAAGGCCAGGTCAGTTTCATGGGGCTGATGCGCAATTGGGGCATTGTCTATGTCGGCAATCTGATCGGTGCACTGGTAACGGTCTATTTAGTGTATTTGTCGGGTTATCTGGATAACGCCAATTACGGGGTTGGCGCCACGGCGCTGAAAGCCGGCCTTGCGAAGGTAGAGCTAACCACCACCGAAGCATTTGTCCGTGGTTTATTCTGTAATGTGCTGGTTTGTCTGGGCAGTTGGATGGTCTATGCCTCGCGCAGTGTTACCGACAAAGTCATGGCTGTGCTGTTTCCAATTTCAGGGTTTGTAGCGATGGGTTTTGAACACTGCGTTGCTAATATGTACATGATCCCCATCGCCATGATTGCGGCGGCAGATCAGGCGATTGTCGCTGCGGGTCATTTCACACCAGAACAATTACAGATGCTTGACTTTGGTGGCTTAATGGGCAATCTGATACCGGTGACGCTGGGCAATATTGTCGGTGGCTCAGGTTTTGTCGCGATGGCTTATTATCTGGTTTATGTCTATGCGCGGCCAACGCGCAGTTAAATAACAGGCACTGTCATTGTTGACAGTGCCGTAAAATTTACCAGGATTTATAGGGCAGAAACTTACCATTCATGGTGACCACCACGCGGTCGCCTTTAGGATCTTCCTGCTTATCGACGGACATGCTGAAATCGATAGCACTCATAATGCCGTCACCAAATTTTTCCTGAATGACTTCTTTTAACGTCGGCCCGTAGACGCCGACAATTTCATATAACCGATAAATCAACGGATCGGTTGGCACCGCCTGATCCCATACTTTGGTTGGATAAGCCTCCAGTGCCAGTTCCACTTCAGTACCCAAATCCAGCAACTGGCAGAGTTTTTTGGCGGCTTCGGCCGGCATGCTGTTCATGCCCAGACAGGCAGATGTCACCCAGACCGGCGACATGCCCATACTGTTGCCGATGGCTTCCCAAGTCAGTTCTTTACTATCTTTAGCGACCATAATGGCCTGTGTCATGGCGAGTTTATTCATGAATACTCCGAGATAAAGAGAAAAGCGGGTCTGACTGGCTGAGGATCAAACCCGCCGGAAAATCAGGCGCTTTGTTCAGACATTTCTGAGGTTAACGCGCCGGTTTTGTAATGAGTGACGTATAAAGCGCTGCCGGTTAATACCAGTCCGCCAACCAGATTGCCGAGAATCACCGGAATTTCGTTCCACAATAACCAGTCGCCAATGGTGATATCAGCGCCCATCAGCATGCCCATCGGGAACAGGAACATATTGACCACACAATGCTCAAACACCAGCCCGAAGAACAGGGCGATAGGCAGCCACATGGCAATCACTTTGCCGCCAACCGTACTGGAAATCATGGCACCAACGACACCGACCGAGACCATCCAGTTACATAAAATGCCGGCAACAAACACTGTCAGCCAACCCGAAGCACCGTGGGCTGCAAAACCCAGCGTGCGGGCTTCCGCAGCTTTGGCAATGGCCTGTCCGGCGGCACCCGGTTCGGCGGAATAGCCATAAGTCCAGAAGATACTCATCAGTAAAACGGTGGTCAGTGCACCAAATAAATTACCGGTCAGTACAATACCCCAATTTTTCAGCATGCCTCTAAAAGTGCAGCCGCGGCGTTTATCAAATAAGGTCAGCGGCACCAGCGCAAAAACACCGGTCAGCAAATCAAAACCCAGCAGATTCAGCAGCACAAAACCGACTGGAAACACCAGTGCGCCAACAATCGGCAAACCGGTTTGAACCGCGGCGGTGACAGCAAAAGCAACCGCCAGCGTCAGAATGGCGCCGGCCATATAAGCACGCAGTAAGACATCACGCGGTGCCATTTTGATTTTGCTTTCGCCGGCATCGACCATTTTTTTAACAAATTCGGTGGGGGTGAGATAAGACATAGCAGCTCCGCTTAAAAGTAGTTAACCAGTAAACGAGGGGCATGTTTTATGCCATATGCCGTATTTTCATTTAAAACAAAAGGTTAAATAATTTTACTGCTTAAAAAAGTGATTTTATTGCACCAGCGTGATTCAGCGGCAGTGCGGTTGCGCACAAAGATGAGGCAATACAGTTAATGCTGGTCAGCAGCTTGCCAGTCAGAATTGCTTAACACTTTAGGTGCCGGCCGACCGATGTAATAACCCTGTGCAAAATCGACACCGTAAGTGCGTAGCAAGGTTAACACTGCGCGGTTTTCAACAAATTCAGCAATGGTCTTGCGGCCCAGGCCTTTGGCCACATCGACCAGTGCTTTGACAAACAACTGGTCATCCGCATTTTTGTCGAGATCTTTGATAAAAATGCCATCAATTTTGATGATATCGACCGGCAGTTCGCGCATGTAATTAAATGAAGAAAAACCGACGCCAAAATCGTCAAGCGAAAACTGGCACCCCAGCGCTTTTATTGCCAGCATCATTGCTTTGGCTTGCTGTAGATTGCTGACAGCCACAGTTTCGGTCACTTCAAAAATCAGCCCTGCCGGATCGATATTGTGTTTTTTGATGAGTTTTTTCAGTAACGGCAACAACATCGGCGCATCAATAATCGATGCCGATAAATTAATGGCAAAACGGGCTTTAATACCTTGCTGCTGCATCTCAGCCAGTTTTTTGATGCCGCTGTTAATGACCAGCTGATCAATATTTCGAATCAGGCCAACCTGCTCCGCCACTTCGATAAATTTACCGGGCAGGCTGATATCGCCGGTCTCCGGGTGGTGCATACGGATCAGGACTTCATAATGTTCGACGGTGTTGGATTTCAGTTCCAGAATTGGTTGGTAATGCAGAATGAAATTATGGTTTTCCAGTGCGTCTTCGATTTGATGTTTCCAAAAGACCCGTGTTTCCAGTTCCTGGCGGGTCTGATCGTCAGCTGAAAACACATGATAATTACTCTTACCATTGGTTTTGGCTTTGTACATCGCCAAATCGGCAAAGGTCAGCAGTTCATGAATCGACGCATCATGCAGCGGATAATGGACAATGCCGATACTGGCGGTGATTTTGTGGCGCACCGTGCCGTATTCGAGCTGAATAGTCGCCAGTTCCTGAAGGATCTTTTTAGCCAGGATGCGGGCGCCGGCATCATCACTTTCCGGCATCAGCACAGCAAACTCATCACCGCCGAGGCGCGCGACCAGATCGGTAAAACGGGTGACTTTTTTCAGTGTTTTGGCAACCAGCATCAACAATTCATCACCGGCGCGGTGGCCGCTGGTGTCATTGATGTCTTTGAACTGATCCAGATCCAGATACAGCAGCGTATTATTATGGTGATAGCGGATGGCGCTGCGCAGGGATTTTTCAAATTCTTCGGTGAATTTACGGCGGTTGCAAAGATCGGTCAGCGGATCATGTTCGGCCATCCAGACGATGCGTTTTTCAGCCTCTTTTTTCTCGGTCATATCCAGACCGACCGATAAAATCACCGCATTGTTATTGTTATTTTCTAGCCGCGAATGCAGCCAGGAGATTTGTTTGATCAGGCCGTTTTTATCAATTAACTCGGCATCTTGCTGGGTGATTTGCAGATTGCCGGCCAGCAGTTCATTAAAGCGGTTTTTGGCTTCCAGCCAGTTACCTGCGGGAAACATTCTCGCCACATCGGTATTGAGAATTTCGGCTTCTTTGTAGCCGGTGAGTTTTTCACCATGGTCATTAAACAGCGTGACCTTAAATTGTTCGTTCATGGTGACGATGATGAGCTGCGCAGTATCCAGCAGGCTCTTGATAAAGTCGCGTTCACTGCGCAGTTCATCCGATTTGGCGTTGATATGCTGACTGCGTTGCTGAATATTGACGTCAAGTTGTTCCAGCACGTTGGCCAATTGTCGGCTGGCGCGCTGTAACTCGGCAATTTCCTGATGCTGCATGGCTGTTTCCAGCCGGGCAAAAATCTGCTGTGCTTCCTGATATTTTTTGGCGGACAGCAGCGGCAGAGCGAGGGTGATTTGTTCGAGTGCTTCCAGTGGCCGGCCAAGGCGTTGATAGGCAAATACTGCCCACAGCGCGGCAATAATAATCAGCAATGTGGCGGCAAGACCAAAATACAGCAGTAAATCGGCGGTTTTCAGCCCAGTATCAGCATGACTTAAAACCAGATAAGCAGCGACTACTAAGGCCAGCAGGCCACTGAGCAGGCTGCCGGTAAAAATTTTGATGATCGACTGCCACTGCAGACTGTTACGGGTGATGCCAGCCATGGTGTCCCTGCTCCATCAGATGTCAGCGATTATGTCATAAAAAATTGTCAGGGATAGGGTTGCTTAATGTTCAACCGCAGCGCTGCTCATTGGCCGAAATTTTTTGCAGCAGCCAATCCAGTGCCTGGCCGGGCAAGATGCGCTTTAAGCTCGCCAATAAATAGGTTGGAAAAGTCACAAAATAACGGATCTTTGGCTGTTTTGCTTCGATGGCATGCACTAATTTGTCGGTGACCGCTGAAGCGGGCAGGGTAAACGGTGCTGCCGGACCGGTTTTGGTGAGCCGGTTTTCCATGGCTTGATAAATGTGCTGATGAGCACTGCTCTGTTTATCAATATGCTGCTGATACTTGGCAAAAGCATTGGCGCGAAACTGACTGATAATTGGCCCTGGTTCAATCAGACTGACGGAAATGCCAGTGCCACGTAGTTCTAGCCGCAGCGTGTCAGCCAGACCTTCAAGGGCAAACTTACTGGCGTTGTAGGCACCGCGATAGGGCAGTGCCACCAGCCCCAGTACTGAACTGTTGTAAATAATACGGCCCTCACCTTGCCGGCGCATGATTTTGATCACCTGATTGGTCAGTTGCTGGGTGCCGAACACATTGGTATTAAACTGCGCCTGTAAAATCTGCCGGTTCAAATCCTCAACGGCGCCAGGCTGGCCAAAAGCAGCATTATTAAACAGCACATCGATCCGGCCGTTCAGCTTTGTCAGTGCGTCATTAAGTCCACTTGTTATGGATATATCGTCATCCAGATCCAGCAACACTGCATCAACGCCCATCGCGGTAAATTGTGCTAAATCAGCAGGATCACGGACACTGGCAACAACATGGTGGCCACGATTATGCAGGGTTGTCGCAGCGTCGAGACCAATACCACTCGAACAGCCTGTGATAAGTATGTGTTTCAGTTTTTGGGAATTTTTCATATGCTGGTGGCGACGCCGTAAGCTGATAATTAAATTTTTGGCTATGTAAGACGCTAACTAAATATAAGTATTTGTGCCACAAGAGGCCTCAACAGTATTGAGTATGCTGCAATCGCAAGACATCAGCCAGACGGATTATGAGAAATTCCGGCTTTTTCTGGAGCAGGCGTGCGGCATTTTGCTGGGTGACGGTAAGCAATATCTCATTATCAGCCGACTGACCAAGTTGCTCCGTGATGAAAACATTGCCTCAGTGTCGGAATTACTGACGGCGATTCAGCATGGCAGCCCGCGGCATTTACGTAATGCGGTGATTGACGCCATGACCACCAATGAAACCTCGTGGTTTCGTGATGGTAGCCCGTTTTTTATTGTTGAAAAATATCTGTTTACCGAACTCGACAATACGCTGAAAAGCCCTTGCCGGATTTGGTCATCTGCCTGCTCTTCGGGTCAGGAACCCTACACGGTCAGTATGCTGCTCAGCGAATATTTACGAAAAAATCCGGCCAGTAAACTCATTAGTACGCAGATAGTTGCCACCGATATTTCCAATAAAATGCTGGCGGCAGCGCGACGCGGTGTTTATGAAGCCAATACGCTAGAGCGCGGTCTGTCACCGGCACGTAAACAACAATTTTTTAAAGCGGTCGGCGAGCAATGGGAAATCAGTAATGAGCTGAAACAACGGGTACAGTTTCGTGAACAAAACCTGTTGCAAAGTTATGGTGTACTCGGCAAGTTTGACGTGATTTTTTGCCGTAATGTGCTGATTTATTTTTCGGCGCAGCGCAAAGTCGACATCCTGACGCGCATGGCGCAGTCATTAAATCCGGGCGGTTATTTGTTTCTCGGCGCTTCAGAAACCATCAGCGGCTACAGCGATGCTTTTGAAATGCAGCGTTATCCCGAAGGTGTCGTCTACCGGCGGCGTTAATCGCGTGCCGGCGGTTCAGCCGTCGTAACGGGGTTTTTGTCGGGTTTCAACGGTGGCTCACACCAGCCCAGCCAACTGCCGATTTGCCGCAGCACCAGTTTGATTAATCGCCAGAGCCTTGGCAGTAACCAAATCATCAGCGCGATAAACAGCACCAGCAACAACAGAAAGCCAATGGGATGATTCAGTGCCATCCAAAGACCGCCGATGACCAGCAGATCTTCACCAATTGATGCGGCCCAGTTGCTGAACGGTTCCGGTGAGGTATTAATCAGCAGGCGGCTGCCCGCTTTGGTGGCATGACTGCCGGCTGCTAAACTGCCGCCGATTAAACCCGCTGCAAGTTCAGCGGCGGGACTTAAATCACCGACAGCGCTGGCGGCCAGCACCGCGCCGGCCGGAATACGAATAAAAGTATGTAAAGTATCCCAGCCGGTATCAACACCGGGCACTTTATCGGCAAAAAACTCCACACAGTACATCACCGCCGCAGCCATCATCACCAACGGATCGCTGAGTACCAGCATATCGGTTGGCAGTACCAGATGACCGGTATTGGCGAGATAACCGAGCATAAACACCGCGGCATATAAATTGATGCCGCTGGCCCAGGCAATCCCCATACTGAGTGCAATCAAGCTGACCACATCCATTTGCGCCTCCTGTTTGTTATAGTGGCGTCATGCTCAAACGGAATATTGATTGATGATACCCCGATCCGAATTGCTCGCCTATCTGGATGATTTGCTGGAACCCGGCCGGTTTCAGGATTACTGCCCGAATGGCTTGCAGGTGGCCGGCAGTGAGCAGGTGCAAAAAATTGTGACCGGCGTCACCGCCAGTCAGGCGCTGATTGATGCGGCAGTAGCAGCGGATGCCGATACCATTATTGTCCATCATGGTTACTTCTGGCGTGGCGAAGCGCCACAAATCACCGGCATCAAACAACAGCGACTGAAAACCCTGCTGGCGCATGATATAAATTTAATTGGCTACCATTTGCCGCTCGATGCCCATCCCGAGCTTGGCAATAATGTGCAACTGGCGCGATTACTGGATATCGAAATTGATGGCCGCATTCGTGGCAGTGGCGATCCGGCTATTGCTTTGTGTGGCTGTTTAACCAAACCGCTGCATCTTGATATCTTTGCCGATAAGCTGACAAAGGTTTTAAAACGGCCACCTTTAACCATCGCTGGTCATGACCGTCCTATCACCACAATTGGCTGGTGCACCGGTGCGGCACAGGGTTATATTCAGCAGGCGGCAGAGCTGGGTCTGGATGCTTTTATGAGCGGTGAAATTTCTGAACCAACCGTACATATCGCCCGTGAACTGGGTATTCATTATATTGCTGCCGGCCATCACGCGACGGAGCGTTATGGTGTGAAAGCACTGGGTGAAATGATTGCCCGGCAATGGCCGGTTTCAGTGCAATTTATTGATATTGATAATCCGGTTTAAGGACCAAACCATGCTGTCGAAAGTCCGTCAATTCTGGCAACAAACCCATAGCTTTTTTACCGCCGGTCTCTGGCAGGAAGCCGCTGAGCAGGGCAATCAGCTGAAACGCACCCTGACACACTTGTTGCGCGTGGCTTACATCATGGTGAATGAGCTGCGCAGTGGTGATTTGAGCCTGCGCGCCATGAGTCTGGTGTTTACCACGCTGTTGTCGCTGGTACCGCTGATCGCCGTGGCATTTTCGGTGCTTAAAGCGTTTGGTGTACACAACCAGATCGAGCCGTTTTTGTTGAATATGCTGGATCCGCTCGGCGACAGAGGGCAGGAGCTGGCGCAAAACATCATCGGTTTTGTCGAAAATATCAAAGTCGGTGTGCTTGGCTCACTGGGTTTGGCCATGCTGTTTTACACCATTATTGCGCTGATCCAGAAAGTGGAAAGTGCCTTTAACTTTGTCTGGCGGGTTAAGCGGCCCCGAACCCTGGCACGGCGCTTTACCGATTATCTGAGTGTGGTGATGATTGGCCCGGTGCTGGTGTTTTCGGCGTTGGGCATTACCGGTGCGGCGCTGGATAACGATGTAGTGATGAAACTGCAATCGATCGAGCCGTTTGGCACCTTACTGCTGATCCTCAGCAAACTGCTGCCATATTTGATGATTATTCTGGCGTTTACCTTTTTATATACCTTTATCCCCAATACCCGGGTCAAACTCAGCGCGGCTTTTACCGGGGCCACCGTGGCCGGTATTTTATGGGTGACGCTCGGCACCTTATTTGCCAGTTTTGTTGCCTCGTCGAGTAATTACACGGCGATTTATTCCAGTTTTGCTATTTTGTTTTTCTTTATGATTTGGGTGTATCTCGCCTGGTTTATTCTGCTGACCGGTTCACAGGTCGCGTTTTTTCTGCAACATCCGAAACTGGTGCAACTGGGCGGGAAATCGCAGCGATTGAGCCCGAGGCTGCGGGAAAAAGAAGGTTTGTGGGTAATGACCACCATTGGCCGACGGTTTTGTCATGATAAACCGGCGCTGACCATGCAGGAACTTGAGCAGCAGACTGCACTGAGTGCCACCGGTTTGCAGGAAATTATCAATATGCTGGAACGCGATGGCCTGCTCACCGAGATCGCCGGGCATGATTCGCGATTTGTACCAGGCCGTGATTTATCAATGATCACCGTACAGCAGATTCTTGACTGTTTGCGCAGCGCCGAAGAACGCGATTTAATGCCGCTGCGACATCGGGCAGCACCAGCTGTTGAGCATGTACTCAGCAAACTGCGTGGTGCACAGGAAACAGTATTGGCAGAAATGACGTTGCGGGATTTAGTGATGGATAAGGTGCATGACTGAGCTTTCAGTATTTGCTGGCAAGCGTATTTTGCTGGGTGTTACCGGTAGTATTGCAGCTTATAAAGCGGCCGACTTAATTCGCCGCTTGCAGGATCAGGGCGCTACCGTGCGGGTGATGATGACCCAGGGCGCTTGCCAGTTTATTACCCCGCTTACTTTGCAGACCTTGAGTGGTTTTCCGGTGGCGTTAAATCTGCTGGATGCCGACGAAGAATCAACCATGGGGCATATCGCGCTGGCACGCTGGGCCGACTGGATTTTAATTGCCCCTGCCAGTGCTGATACGCTGGCAAGACTGGTGCACGGACGCGCTGATGATGTGCTGACAGCTACTATTCTGGCTAGTGAAGCGCCGCTGGCGTTGGCACCTGCCATGAATAACAAAATGTGGTCACATCCGGCGAACGGCGATAACCTCAATACCCTGAAACAACGCGGCGCAGTGATTCTGGGGCCGGCCAGTGGGGATCAGGCCTGTGGTGAAACCGGCGAAGGCCGATTGCTGGAGCCTGTAGAAATCATCAGTGAACTGGCCAATTATTTAGTGCCTGCCCGGTTAACCGGTAAAACGGTGGTGATTACCGCCGGCCCCACCCATGAGCCGATAGATCCGGTGCGTTTTATCGGCAATCGCAGCAGCGGCAAAATGGGCTTTGCCCTGGCGCAGGCCGCAGTCGAGGCTGGTGCCAGGGTGATGCTGATCAGCGGACCGGTGAATTTGCCAACACCTGCTGGGGTAATACGCATTGATGTCGAAACCGCTGCGGAAATGCATCTGCAAAGCCTGAAAGTGGCAGCAGACTGTGCGATTTTTATTGGTTGTGCCGCGGTGGCAGATTATCGGGTCGCAGAACCTGCCAGCCAAAAACTGAAAAAAAACACCGGCGAAAATTTGCATCTGCAATTGCTGGCTAATCCCGATATTATTGCCGATGTTGCACAATTGCCGCAGCGGCCATCACTGGTGATTGGTTTCGCTGCAGAGACACAGGATTTACAACGCTATGCCCGGCAAAAATTAGCCGCTAAAAAGCTGGATATGATCGCTGCCAATGATGTTAGTGATGGCCAAGTGTTTGGTGCTGAAACCAATGCTTTACAGGTTTTCTGGCCGGGTGGTGAAAAAATATTGCCGGCTGCCGTTAAAGGCAAGCTGGCGCGGGATTTAATGACTTTAATAATCGATCAATACCATGCAAAAAATACAACTGAAACTGCTTGACCCCCGCCTCGGTGACAGCATTGATTTGCCGGATTCGGCCACTGATGGCTCAGCCGGTTTGGATTTGCGGGCTTGTCTTGAACAGGACATGACGCTGCAACCCGGTGAGACAGTTTTGATACCGACCGGTCTGGCCATTCATATTGATGATCCGAGTCTGGCGGCAGTTTTGTTGCCACGCTCCGGCCTCGGCCATAAACACGGCATTGTGCTGGGCAATCTGGTCGGTCTGATTGACAGTGATTATCAGGGGCAGATTTTTGTGTCGTGCTGGAATCGTAGCCAAACAGCATTCGATATCAAAATCGGCGAGCGTATTGCGCAGATGGTATTTGTACCCGTCGTGCAGGTGGGCTTTGAGCAGGTGGAAGAGTTCAGTGCCAGCGAGCGTGGCACCGGTGGTTTTGGTCACACTGGCCGGCATTAATGGCAAATAGCGATTTGAAAAAAAATCTGCAAACCCGGCTGAAACCGGCAGCTTTGTTATTGCTGCTATTGTTGATACTGGTTGCCGTTGCCTTGACTTACGTTGCCGGTCAACAGCTGGCAGCTAATGCCGAGCCGGTATCGGGCGAAAAACAACAACAGCTATTGAATCAGCAAACAACAGCAATGGCCGGCATGATTGCCGGCTGGCAACAGCAAGCGGCTGATCCAGCGGCGATAAACGAATGGCCAGAAGCTGATATTGTCTGCATGATCGATAAAATTCCGGTCAAGCCGCAAACCGGTGATTGTCTGCCGATCACGTTTGCCACTTTGTTAGCGTTGCGACAGGCTGCTAATGATGGTCAAGCTGATATTGCGGTGATGCAGCCCGGCACTGAAAAAGCCTATGTGCAAATTGTCCGTCAACAAGAGGGTGGTTTTTTGTTACTGGCGCTGAACACCAGCTTGCTGAACAAATTGGGCAGTTCGCTGGACAGCAAAGCAGGTTACTGGACAATCAATCAGGGCAGTGATGCCCGGCTGGTTTTATTGGCAGCCGGTGATCAACAACTGGCACAGCAAGGTAAGCCACTGACAGAGGCAATCGCAGGCAGTCAATGGCAATTAAATTTCTGGCCGGCGCCAAAAGCCGTCGCTGCATTTAATATGATTTGGTTGATCCCGACGTTACTGCTGGCCGTTGTTTTATGGTGGTTCTTAGCGCCATTTTTGGTCAAAAAGCGCAAACTCAGGCCAACCTATAGTGCACCGGACCCATTGGTTTCACAGGCATCCCGTGAGTCATCAAAAGTTGCTGAACCGGCTGCAAAGGCCAGTGCAAGCCCGCCTGAAAAAACAATCGATGTGGCGCCGCCTGCTGCGGAACTGACAACTGAGCAACCTGTTGAAACAACAGAAGATATCGATCTGCTATATGACGAGGCCTTTGACACACCACGCAGCACTGATCTCGATGAAACCGTGGACTCACGCGCCACAACCGATGTTCTGGAGTTTGATCTCAGTCCACAAGCTGCCAAACCGGTCGCAATTGATGCGGCGATTTTCAAAACTTACGATATCCGTGGCCTGGTTGGCAGCCAGCTGACGGCCAGCGTGATGCAACAATTGGGTCAGGCGATTGGCAGCGAAGCTCAGGCGCGTGGTGTCAATACAATGGTGGTCGCCAGAGATGGCCGTGCCAGCAGTGAAGATTTTGCCAAAGCCATGATGCAGGGTCTGAATGACAGCGGCTGTGACGTCATTGATATTGGCGCCATGCCGACGCCGGTTTTGTATTTTGCCAGTGAACATTTTCAAAGCCGGTCCGGGGTGATGATTACCGGCAGTCATAACCCTGCTAACTATAACGGCGTGAAAATTGTTATTGCTGGTGAAACGCTATCAGGTGATGCAATTCAGGCACTCAAACAACGGCTTGATTCAGCACAACTGGCACAGGGCCATGGCAAACGGCAGATCGAAGATGTGCTGGATGAATATCTGGCAGCGATCGCAGCGCAGATCAAACTGCCAAAACCACTGAAAGTCGTGGTGGATTGTGGCAACGGCATTGCCGGACCCGTTGCGCCGCAATTACTGAAGCTCATCGGTTGTGATGTGACACCACTGTTTTGCGATGTCGACAGCCGTTTTCCGAATCATCACCCCAATCCCGGCCAGCCGGAAAATCTGCAGGCATTGATCGCCAAAGTGCAGGAAACCAAAGCCGATTTGGGGCTGGCTTTTGACGGTGATGGTGACCGCATCGGTGTGGTGCTGGCGGATGGCGAAATCATCTGGCCGGATCGGTTGCTGATGCTATTTTCACAGGCGCTTTTAGCCGATTATCCGGGCGAAAAAATCTTCTTTGATGTGAAAAGCAGTGGTGTGTTGTTTGATGTCATCAGCCGAGCCGGTGGTGAGCCGGTGATGATGGCTTCCGGCCATTCACTGATTAAAAAAGCGCTGCAGGAAAACAATGCCAAACTGGCTGGCGAAATGAGTGGCCATCTGTTTTTTGCTGATCGCTGGTACGGCTTTGATGACGCTTTATACGCCGCTTGCCGGCTGCTAGAATTGCTCGCCGCTGATCCGCAGCAGCGCACGCCGGTAGAGGTTTTCGCCGCCCAGCCACAACGGGTTAATACGCCGGAAATTCATATCGCCATGGACGATAAAGAATGCCGGCAATTTATTGATAAATTTATCACCGAAGCCCAGTTCAGTGATGCCCGGCAGAGCACAATCGACGGTTTGCGGGTGGATTTTGCCAAAGGCTGGGGACTGGTGCGGGCATCCAATACTGTACCGGGGCTGACGCTACGTTTTGAAGCTGGCAGCGAAGCCGATTTACAACATATTAAACAACTGTTTGTGCAGCAGATGTTGCAGGTCAAACCTACTTTGAGTCTGCACTTGTAGGAAATAAGATGAGTTTAAACACACAACGCGCCACGCATATTGCTCAGGTTTTGACCGAAGCGCTGCCGTATATCCAGCGGTTTTCCGGTAAAACGCTGGTCATCAAATACGGCGGCAATGCCATGACGGATGAGGCGCTGAAAAATAGCTTCGCCCGTGATGTGGTGTTGCTTAAAGCGGTGGGTATTAATCCGGTGATTGTCCATGGCGGCGGTCCGCAAATTGGCGAATTACTGCAAAAAGTTGGCAAACAATCCGAATTTATCAATGGCATGCGCGTCACGGATCGCGAAACCATGGATATTGTTGAAATGGTGCTCGGCGGTCAGGTCAATAAAAGCATTGTTAATCTGATTAATAATCACGGTGGTCGGGCAGTGGGGCTGACCGGTAAAGATGGCAGCCTGATTTTTGCTGAAAAAATGCAAGTAGCCTCGAATGACCCGACTTTAAAAGCCTCAGAAATGATTGATCTGGGCCATGTCGGCAAAGTCAGCAGTATTGATACCAGCGTCATTGATATGCTGATCAAAAGCGATTTTATTCCGGTGATTGCGCCGATTGGAGTTGGCAAAGATGGTGAGTCATACAACATCAATGCCGATCTGGTGGCCGGCAAAATTGCCGAAGTGCTGCAAGCGGAAAAACTGATTTTGTTGACAAATACGCCGGGCCTGCTGGATGCTGACGGCAAGTTAATGACCGGGCTGAATGCCAAACAAGTGAATGATTTAATTGAACAAGGTGTGATTTACGGCGGTATGTTGCCGAAAATCGGCTGCGCGCTGGATGCCGTACAGGCCGGTGTCACCTCATCGCATATTATTGATGGCCGGGTGCAGCATGCGGTGCTGCTGGAAATGTTTACCGATGAAGGTGTCGGCACGCTGATCCGCGGAGGTGGCCGGTGAATGATGCAGTGAAGCCAAGCCGCGCGGAAAACAAACAATCCAAACGTCAGGCAATCCTTGAAGCTTTGGCTTCTGAACTGGAACAAAATCCGGGTGAACGAATTACCACAGCCCGTTTGGCAGCCGGTTTAGGTGTTTCCGAAGCGGCGTTATACCGCCACTTTCCCAGCAAAGCGCGGATGTTTGAGGGATTGATTGAATTTGCCGAAGACACCGTATTTGGCCTGATCCGTCGCATTATGGATGATGAAAAAGACGCTCTGGCCCGCTGTGAAAAAATCATTGCGTTGTTGCTGGGATTCAGTGCCAAAAACCCCGGTATCACCAGCGTGCTGGTTGGTGTGGCTTTGACCGGTGAAACCGAACGACTGCGGCAACGGGTCAGCCAATTTTTTGACCGGCTGGAAACCCAGTTTCGGCAAATTCTCCGTGAACGTGAGTTAACTCTCACCCAGGCGGGTGGTCGGCCGGTCAACGAAACCGCCAATTTATTGCTCAGTATTGTCGAAGGCCATATGCAGCAATTTGTGCGAAGCGGCTACCGGCAATCACCGCTCAGTGGCTGGGAGCAGCAATGGCCGCTGATTGCGCAATTATTAAGGGCTTATCAATGATAAAAGTTGCGGTGCTTGGTGAAAATACACTGGATGGTTGTGATCTCAGCGCCGCGACTGATTTGCAAGTTATCACGCTGACCGCTGCTAACCTGAATCAGGCAATTGACGATATTATCGGCCTCAATGCCGATGTGGTGGTGCTGGATCAGGATAATGAAGACCTACACGCCGATGTGGTGTGCTCGTTTCTCGCTAAACACCACAGTCGGGCACAAACCTTGATCCTGACTAAGAAAATACCGCATTTTGATATGCTGGCACAGACCGGCTTTTCAGCCCGAGGCTATATCGTGCCCGAACAGCGGCCGGTGCTCGCTAAAGCGATTCATGCTGTTCATGATGGCGAAGCCTGGTTGCCACGACGGCTGGTGGCTGAAATGCTGGATCATTTTGCCAGCTCAAATCCTTAGCTGTTGCATCAGATCTGAATTGAATTTAATCGCCTGATACCTGATACAGTGACTGTTTGATAAACAACCGGCTTATTTGAGTCGGTTTTTTTATGTGCGCAAGATAATTGTGAGCATCATAAGTAATTGATATTTAGTAATAAAATTTTGATTAACAGTGTACCAAAGTACACTTTTTTGCCGTATTAGCCAGGCGCATGATCAAACTGCGTCATGGAATTAAGATCCTGTCATTGATCAGGGATCGATCGCATTTCTTCTCTGGAGGGGGAATGTCATGGCTATACAAATTGGAATTATCAAAGCAATTATTGGCAGTGCCACAGCAACATCCGCGGATGGCAGTATCCGCAACCTGCAAGCTGGCGATGCCGTTTTTCAAAACGATTTAATTACAACCGGCGCGGCCAGTGCTGTCGAAATTGAGTTTACCGACGGCAGTGTCATGGACCTAGGCCGAAATTCTCAGGCAATGTTGGATCTGGATGTGTTTGATCCGACTGCACCAATTACCGAAACAACAGAAACTACCGATGTGCCCGACGATGTCGCGGCATTGCAAGAAGCCTTGCTGGCGGGTGCCGATGTCAGTCAATTAGGTGAAGCGACCGCAGCAGGTGCGGGTGCGGCAGGCGGTGAAGAGGGCGGCCATAGTTTTGTGGTTCGTGATTATCTTGGCCCTGAAGTTATCCCGGATAACGGTTTTGACACCACCGGGCCATCGATCGCATTTGAAAATCCGGAAGAACTGAATCTGATTCTTGTTGAAGAAGAGGTTGTTGATGATACCCCTTCAACGGATCCAACCACTGGTTTGGTTGATGAAGATGATCTGGGTAGTGAATTTGAACTGGCCTTTGTCGGGCCTTCTGCCATTGTTGCTGCCTTTGAACTGGATACCGGTTTTAACGCGCAGTTCCCGTTTGTCTTCGGCAACAACGATGAAGCCGGTGGTGATGACTTGCCGCCTGATTCTTCGACAACCATTAACGGTGTTCTCAATGCCAGTTTTGGCAGTAACGGCCCGGGCGCCGCAGTATTTAATCCCACAGCCAGTCAGCCGGTAGCGCTGACCTCAGGTGGTGAACCAGTGCAATTCTGGGTATCGGCTGATGGTGCCATGCTGGTAGGTTATATCATTTCTGTACCTGAATATGAGCAGGAATACGGCGAATACGCTCAGATAATTTTCACTGCCGAGTTAGATCCGCTGACACTGGATTATCAGTTCACGCTGCACGGCCGACTGGATCATGCTGATATCTCCACTGAAGACAATCTTCTGGTGAATCTGAGTTATCAAATCAGCGACAGCGATGGCGATACCGCAGATGGCATCCTGGCAATCAATGTTGATGATGACAGCCCGCTGGTTGAGCTTTTCTTAAATCAACAAAGTGAAGCACCGTTATCAATTGTTGTCGATGAGTCAGTCGGCATCGATGGTTCTGTAAAAGACGAACCCGGCTTTGCTGCGAATGATGACGAAACAGATTCAGCCGATGAAACGGATATCGGTTATGCCGTTATCAGCGGTGACGTTTTATTTAACGTTAATGTTTCTCCGGGGGCAGATGGTGAAGATTATGCTGCACGCAGTTTTGCCCTTAACCTGGCATTAGCCGAAGGTGAAACAGAAGTTGATTCCGGTCTGGATGCGACTGATGGCGGCAACATCATGCTGTCTATGGATGGTGATGACATTGTTGGTATGGACGGCGATACCGTTGTTTTCCGTATCAGCATTGATGCAGAAAGTGGCGATGTAACTGTCTCGCAATATGCCGCTATCGATCATGGTGAAGATGATAATGATCATGATGCTTTTCGTAATATTGATGATGGTCTGATTGGTGCCAATGTCACGGTTTATGACAATGATGGTGACAGCGCCACCTCTAATGATGTTGATCTGGGCAGCCTGATTGGTTTTGAAGATGATGGCCCGAGCGCTGCGATTCCTGATACAGACTTGCTTGACCTTGAAGGGGTTGCTGCACTGGACGAATCACTAGAATCAGAAGACGGTGTTTATAGCGTCAGCATTAACATTGGCGCCGCATTCAGTGGCATGGCTGCCGGTGATTTTGGCAGTGATGGTGAGGGCGATGTCAGCTATGCCGTCGAACTGACCGGTGGCAGCGTTGGCAGCGGTTTGTTTGTTTTGGATCCGGAAGCCGTTGATGGCAAAGGTGGCGAAATCATGCTGGTGGATAACGGTGATGGCACCGTTAGCGGTATGGCCGGAATGGTGGAAGTGTTCACGATCAGTATCGACGAATCCGGTGAGTTGACTTTTGCCTATGCTCCGGCAGATACGCTTGATCCGGTCAATATCTGGCATGGAAATGATGCCGATCATGATGATGCCGCGTTGTTGGATACTGAACTGGCTAACCAGTTAGTGGTGACCCAGACGATTACTGACGGTGATGGTGATAGTGCTACCTCAGCCGGTCTGGATATTGGCAACGGTGAATTCTTCGCTATTGAAGATGATGGCCCGAGTGCTGCGGTGCCCGATCCACAATTGTTGAACATCGAAGATATCGCGGTATTAGACGAATCGCTGGAATCAGACGATGGTGTTTACAGTGTCAGCATTAACGTCAGCGCCGCTTTCAGTGGCATGGCTGCCGGTGATTTTGGTACTGATGGCGCTGGTGACATCAATTATGCGGTTGAATTGACCGGTGACAGTGTTGGCAGCGGTCTGTTTGTACTGGATACCGGTGAACCTCTAGGTAAAGGCGACGAAATCATGCTGGTGGATAACGGTGACGGCACCGTTAGTGGTATGGCCGGTATGGTGGAAGTATTCACACTGAGCATCGACGAATTCGGAGAATTGACCTTCGAATATTTCGATCAGACCGATCCGGTCAATATCTGGCACGGTGATACTGAAGATCATGATGATGCAGCATTATTACAGACATTGATGGCTGGCCAACTGGTCGTTACTCAGACCATTACCGATGCCGATGGTGACAGCGTTGCCTCGGCCGGATTGGATATTGGTAACGGTGAATTCTTTGCCATTGAAGATGATGGTCCGGTTGCTTTACCAGACAGTGATGATGTCACTGAAGGGGCTTTGCTGCAGGTTAACGAAGAGAATGGTGTTCTATCTAACGACGATGCTGGCACCGATGGTGGTTTAACTATAGTAGGGGTGGCTGCCGGTAATGACACTAGCGAACCGGTCACAGGCAATGTTGGTATGGAAATCAATGGCGAGCACGGCACATTAACGCTGTATGCCGATGGCAGTTATGACTATCAGTCAACCGCCAATGCAATCGGTGAAGATGAGATGGATATTTTTGTCTACACGGTTGTTGATGCGGATGGCGATACTGCGACCACAACATTAACTATCAATCTGGCCAATATTGGCTTGGTAGTCGATGACGATGATGAAGTCATTGTCAACGAGGCCGCATTGGATCTGAATGAAGATGGTGATGATTTAGCCGAAGGTACGGTAACCGGAAGCAATCCTGCCAGTACGGCTGAAACCTATACAACAGGTGATCTGAGCGGCAATGTCACTGGCGGTGTCGGCCCATATTCGTTTGTATTACTTGACGCTGCTATTGGCACTTATGGTCAAATTCAACTCAATCTGGATGGCACTTATACCTACACCCTGACCAGTCCAGTCGATGGTCCCGATGCGGATAACGGCACTAATATCGAAGATGACGCCGAGTCTTTCAGCTTCGAAGTCACCGATGCCAACGGCAATACCGGCACCGGTACCATTTTCATTAATATCATTGATGATGTGCCGACTGCGGTTAATGACACGCCAGTAGAAGTCACAGAAGGTGATGTTGTTGGTGAAATGGGTAATGTGCTTGATAACGATACTGAGGGTGCAGACGGTGCAATGCTGACCCATGTCGATGTCGGCGAGGGTTTTGTCGAGATCACAGATGGTGATGATGAAGGTGGTGGTGATTTCAGCTTTGATGTTGCCGGGGTGGGTGTTTATACCTTTAATGCTGACGGTAGCTGGAGCTTTGTGCCAGTCGCCAGCGTTGATAATACCGGTGGCGATGTTGATGCCTCGTTCAATTATCGGATAACCGATGGTGATGGTGATACTGACGAAGCGCTGCAACCAATCGACATTGCCGATGGCGAAGGTCCGGAAGATGCCGGCACGATTAGCCTGACGGTTGATGAGGATGACTTACTGGATGGTTCTGATGCCACCAAAGAGTCTTTATCAGATGCCGATACACTGACCTTCGTGCTGGGTTCAGATGCACTGGCGAGCATTGCCTTTGACGACGACTTGACAGGCTTAACGCTTAATACGGATGGCCTGGCCGGTGATGAGGTGGTCTGGGAGCAAACCAGTGATACCGAAATTGTCGGCAAGATCGGCGGTGTCACCGTGATTACACTGACGCTTTCCGCCAACCTGGTGGCAGGTACTGCACAGGTCACTGCAACGCTGTCAGATAACTTTATGCATCTGGCAGCTAACGGCGAAAATGTACTGGATCTCGGCAGTGTGGACGTTATCGCCACTGATATTGATGGTGATACTGCAACCGGTACGGTCAATGTCAGTGTGGTTGATGATGTGCCACAGTTCACGCTAGTTAACGATGGGCCGGATGGTGAGGATATCGTCAGTATTTCTGCATTCAACCCGCCGGTTGATACGGTTTATGAGGGTCAGTTTGCAGAATGGAGCTACGGGGCTGATGGATTTGGTGAGGTTAATCTGACTTTACCAAGTAATGTGCAGGTGGCATCAGTTACCGAAAGTCAGATAGTGCTTAACCTTTACGAGGGTGACCAACTTGTCGGCATCTTGACTTTGAATGCTGATGGAACTGACTCTCTTGAGGTCTTGCGTCGTGAGCCTGAGGTAGAGTTCATCCCTGTTGCCACAGCAGATGCTGAAGCCGGTGGACCTGTAGGGTCGATTCTGGTCGATTTGGAGGCAGCCGCCGATTTCAACATTCTTGTTACCTCTACAAAAGGTGGCGTTGCGGATGAGGTCAACGCCAGTACTAACGGTTGGGGGGTTGATAACCAAAATATTAATGATGATGAAACGATAACCTTCTCATTTGTTGATGATGGCGATGGTACTGCCTTTGGCATCAGTGATTTCAAATTCCAGGTAACCAAATGGACAGGTGGTTTTAATGGCGCAATTGCCATAACAATCGCCTATATCGATGCGGATACCCTGGGTGAAGAGACTGAAACGATTCAGTTTGCCAGCGTGGAAGATGCAGTTGTACAAATTACTGGGCTTACATGGTTAGATTATGAAGCCGGTGATTTACTGCTTGACGTTCAGGTTGAACATGGTGATGCCAGCACAGGGGGTGGTTTTAACCTGAATGGCGTTGAAGTGGGTACTGAATCTTCAACACCACCGGAAGACCTCACCTTTGACGGTATTATCGTTGAAGTTGTTGACTCTGATGGTGATACCGATAGTCAGGAATTCAGCGTCTTTATTGATGGTGAGGCAGGTGACCAGTTAACAGTTGAAGCAATTGCTGGCACCTCAGGTGATGACATGCTCAACGGCACCAGTGGGGAAGACGCACTGATTGCCGGTGCTGGTAATGACATTCTGTCAGGTGGTGAGGGTGATGATGTCCTGACTGGTGGTTTAGGCGTTGATACCTTTGTCTTCAGCATGATGACTGATAGTGGTGATGATGTTATCACCGACTTCGAAATCGGCACTGATCTCCTCAGCTTTGTAGATGTTGTGGATGACAACAGCTCCGGTGATATCGATCTTGGTGATGTAATCAGCAACGTTGTTGACGTAGGAGGGAATATCACGCTGAGCCTGACAAACGGCGGTAGTATTACTTTGCAGGGACTAGGTGATGGTACTGTTAACGATGTTGGTGCACTGCAAACGCTGCTTGGTGTGGATAACATTCAGGTCGATCCAAGCTGAAAATTAACAACTGTTTGACTTTTAGGCCCGCGAAAGCGGGCCTTTTTTTGGTATAACTGATGGACGATTCAACGATACCCGTTAAGTTTTTATCCCGATAACAGGTTCCTAACATACCGATTAATGTGACTTTAAGTGACTGTTTTTGAAGCAAGTCATTCGTTAATTTGAGAAGAAAGTCACACTTTTTTGCAAATTAATTCATAAAAATTCACCGATTAGTACCTTTGTACAATGTGCACCCCGTTTGACAGTAGGCAGAATCGACTCAACGAGATGAAATAGATTTGCCTATTCATCAAGGACTGAACGTTTCACGGGAGAAACAAAATGGCTACAGAAATCGGCATCATCAAAGCAATCATTGGTACTGCAACAGCAACTTCAGCTGACGGCAGTGTGCGTAATCTACAAGTAGGCGACAAAGTCTACCAAAATGATCTCATCACCACTGGCGCTGCCGGTGCGGTTGAAATCGAATTCCTTGATGGCAGCACCATGGATATGGGCCGTAGCAGCCAGGCGGTATTGGACTTGGATATGTTTGATCCGAGTGCGCCAGTTACCGAAACAGCTGAAACCACTGATGGCAATGTGCCTGATGATGTCGCCGCTTTACAAGAAGCCTTGTTAGCTGGTGAAGATGTCAGTGAACTGGGTGAAGCCACCGCGGCGGGTGCCGGTGCTGATGGCGGCGGTAATGAAGGCGGCTCAAGCTTTGTCGTTCGTGATTACCTGAATCCAGAAGTTACCCCTGACAATGGTTTTGACACCACAGGCCCATCTGTAGCCTTTGAAAATCCTGAAGAACTCAATTTGATAATTGAAGAAGAGGAAGAGCCTTTAATTAATAGTCTGCCATCTGCCGGTGATGTTTCTGCAGCGGTTGATGAGGATGACCTGAGTGGCGCTAATGGGCTACCTGCCGCTTATGTTGAACTTGCTAATAGTTTAGGAACTGGTACCTACTTTGGAAGCACAACAGATTCTGGCAATGAAGATATTTCATTAGGTGACGATTTACCTGTGGAGGCCATCAGCAACGTATCTGGAGTTCTGAATGCTGTTTATGGACCTGACGGAGAGGGTGAGATAGCTTTCAATTCGACTCAGTCACTGTCAAATACTACTGATGGTGGTGCTCCAGTCGAGGTTTATGTAAGTGATGATGGATTATCCATCATTGGCTACTACATTGGTGACTTGGGATTAGGTGAAAAGATTGTGCCTGTTTATGAGGTTACAATTGACCCGCTCACACTCGAATATACTTTCACTCTATACACAAACCTAGACCATGAAGTTGCAGATACTGAAGATAATCTGACGCTTAATTTCAATTTCTCTATTACTGACTCAAATGGCGACTCTGCCCAAGGCACAATAACCATCAATGTTGATGATGATATGCCTGTCATCAATGAATTAACCCTCAGAGAAGGTCAGAGTGAAGTTGGAGGCGCATTTGTTATTGAGGCAAGCGGTGCAGAGGGTAGCTCTAAGATTTACTTATCAGCTTCGGCATCAGTATCACCGGGTGCTGATGGTGTTGGTGAAGAAGCCATCTCTTATAGTTATGAACTGACTGCTGTCGAAGGTGTAGTTCAAGGTTTAGTCACAACTGACGGAAACTATCCAATCTCATTAGAACTGAGTGAAGACGGTCAGACAGTCACAGGTGTTTACACCGATGGTGATGGGGTTGAGCAGGTAGCATTTACCATTAGTATGTCTGGTGATGAAGTCACATTAACCTCATTTACTGCGCTAGAACATGACAACAACCAAGGTGATGGTGAAGATAACTCAATTGATCTTGGCGAGTTAGTCGGTGCGAAAGTGACGGCTGAGGTTACTGATGGTGATGGTGATACGGCTACAGATACTACTTCAATTCCTCTAGGTTTCACTATCTTAGACACCGATCCGACGTTAC
>FYBJ01001857.1_pt1:0-32500 | contig 33594 bp, 33 predicted proteins | sample 1134611 | NCBI WGS metagenome assembly FYBJ01 (sample SAMEA104116008, study PRJEB20421) | marine metagenome | isolation source: marine
GAACGCTGACGGGGGACACATTAGAGCCGTTCAATTGAACCTCCAGGGCCTCTCGGACGGTGTTTATGGACTTTGGATATGAAAACTCCTTCGCTAGTTCATCGCCAAGGATTTTTTGGAGTACCTTGGTTCCATACTCACTAGCATCATATTGAGAGCCCACCCAAAGACTCCGCATCGTGCCAGTGTCTTTGTGAAAAATTATCTGAATTGAAGCTCGACCGGATTTTGGTTCAAGCTTTTCGAGAATGGCAGGAACGGTTTCCCTACCATATCGCCATTTCTTCTCGTCACCTCCGTCAGTCATCGGCCAAACTTCTATGTCTCCGTTTGGTCGTTCTACGTTGGCCGAAGCGGGGTGATAGTCATCGGGCGGAACAGCTCCGATTTCTATGATTTTGCCATCACGAACGATAAAGGGATAGAAACACGTTTTTGCATCGGTTCGGTCGGACTCAGTTCCAGAGTCACGCAAATTGCGCGAATCGACTTCAGCTTTCGGAGTGTCCGCAAGATATTTCTTGGCATCTGAAGGATATGTCACGATCATATATTCATGAACCGCAGAGACGTTCTTTCCTTGCTGCCCTCTAGGGTTGCTGACAATAGGTAGAACGACCGTCTTCATATCTACTAAGCATTGCCCAAGCAAAATGCTGAGAACCTCCTGCTCAACCTCATCGATAGCAACCGCATGGACGCCGTCTTTGCGGAGAAGTTCCGACCCTGCACGTATTCTGTCCTGCATGAATGACAGCCACGACGAGTGCTTGTAGGTATTCTTATAAGCAATCTCACTTGAATTCGCGTTGTATGGCGGATCGATATATATCGCAGAGGCACTATTACGAAATTTCGTCGAGAATAGGCGGAGAGCTTGAAAGTTCTCAGAATGAGCTAGAACACCAGCGAGCTCGGATTCTATATCTTCGATTTCGCTCAACAATTTATCGCGAAATACATCATCGAACAGCGCCGTATCGACCGGAAGTTTCGCGTTTGCCGCAAGGAAGTCGGCGGTCAAGGGCTCTGAGTAGTTTTCCAATTCATCAATTGCCAGCAGGCGAACCCACTCCGCGCGCTGCGCTTCATTTGATGCAATCTCTGGATAGAAGCTCTCTGGGATGCGGTCTATGGCGATGAGATATTGGGTGTCGATGACGAATTTTTTCTTCAGCCACAGCTTCTTTTGGAAGTCTTCAAGCTGCGCCAGAAACTGGATGAGATGATGGGCGATGCGCCGCAACACCTTGATCTTCGCAAGGTAGGTTTCCACGCGAGGCGCATCAGCGGCTTCGATGTCATCGAGACGCATCACCTCGTTCTTGATGTAGAAGTCGAGCTCGCGCTTCAGGAAGCCGCCGAGGTCCTTATGGATGAAATAATCCATCGTGTTCCGGCCGGTGTATTGGGCCAGATATTTTGCCAAAAGCGTTCGGTCCTTCTCCGCCTCAGTCGGTGCAGGCGTTAGCAGCGCCTTCACATAGTCTTCCGCCTGGTCAGTTTGTGGTAGCGCGGCTTCCACGGCTTCGACGGCTACAGCGAGGCGCTTTTTGCGCCAAGTGCCGTCCTGTCCAGTTTTCTCTGGATCGGCGCGATATTCGAACTGGATCACCAATTCTGGTGCTCCGGCCTCGCCGATCTCGATTTTCACGGGTTCGTCACCGTGAATGATGAAATATCTCTCGGTTTGCTCTGATGCTTTGACGTTGTTGTGCTCGCCTTCGGAGGCCGAAACGACGCGGCAATGCACCTTCAGTGGCTTTTCGCCGAACAGCTCTCCGTGATGCTCTTTGAATTCCTTCGCCTGCGTTGGATCAAAGGTGAAATTCGTCAGATATTCGGATGTCTTGATGTAGTATTGATCACGGTTGGCCCAATGGAGGTATACCTCGCGCCCATCGTAAGGCACAGCATAGGGAGCGGCCTTGCCATCGGTTTCACGCGCGAAATAGCGGCGCGACATGAAATCACCGCTGTCATAGTAGCGCTCAAAAAAGCGGTAGAGATGGTCGTAAACGTCTCCCTCATTGCTGCCGCTGTCCTTTGCAGCATCCCAAGCCGCCTTGGCCTTCTTTACCGGCTCAGTGGCGTCGGGATCGGGTGCGCCATAGTCAACGGCCTGTTTGCGCGCGGCGTCATAGGCTGCCTTGGCTTCCGCGATGCGGGCATCGTCTGCTTCGCCAAATGCTTCGCGAATGATGCCAAGAAGATCTTCTTCCAGAAACTTCGACACCTGCCCCGCCTTGGCGTGCATGATGCGATAGAAGCCGAAGTCGAGATCTGGTTGGTCGAGCTGAAACAGCTCCTTCAATAGGCTAATCAATCTCGTACGTTGTTTTTCGACCTGACTCATGAATGGGCTCCCTTAAACAACCGTCCACCGGATGGTGAAAAGCTGCTCTGATTTGATTGTCTGTTTGAGACGCGCCTCGATCTCTGCGATCATCGCGTCCCGCTTATCCAAGATTTCGTCCTCAACCTCGAAAATACGCTGACGAAGCCGACGCTTCGATTTTTCGAGGGTCTGGATTTGGGTTTGAAGCTTGTGCTGCACCGCTGGATCGGTAGCCGACCGGGTTTCTCGCTTGAGCTCTTTGACCTTGTTCTTAACGTCGACGAGCTCCTTCTCAGCCGCAGCGACCTTATCTTCTGCCCACTTCTCCAGCTTCTGGCTCTCCTCGGCCAGCCATGCCGAACGCTGGTGCTTCAGCTCTTCGAGGACTTCGGCTTTCCGTGCCTCCAGTTCCTGAAGCACGGTTGCGGGTGCTTCCACATCTTGAGGCGAAGACGACTTGCAAGGCAATTCGAACAAGCGTTTGGCGGCCGAGTTCGGCAAGGTAGCGCCTTGATCCGTGACACCTGAGAAGATCGTATGGTCCTGATTGTCGATGCCAGTGATTGAAAGCTTTTCGATCGACAAAATGCCTGACTGGCCGACAAAAGGCTCCAACGCGGCGGCCTTCTGTGGCCAAGAGGTATAATCGAATGTCAGGTGAGCGCCTTGCAGGTCACGTCCAAGAGCCTGGTCAATTGCATGTTGGGCGAGCGGATGACCAAGCCGGTAGCGATGGCCGTCTAGCCCCTTCTTCGTAAGGTGATAGCCGCCCACAGGAGATGACACGCCAGCAAGCGGCTTCTTGAGTGTGAAACTCAGATATGCGTCATCAAAATCAGCGTGCCTGCGCAACTCATGCTTGGTGAGCTGCCAGAGCATACGCTCATAGCGGTTCACATATTCCTTGGCTTCATCGAGATTGACCTTGAGGCGGTCGTGAACCTCAGCGTCGAAGTTTTCGAGGAGCTTCTTGCGGGTGTCTTGTATCGTCTCGTCGATGCGAGCCGCCATCTCCTCCTGAAGGCGCTCAAAAGCCGTTTCGATTTCTTCAGCTGTCCGACAACTCTGGTAGATGCCCACCACTCGCTTCTCGAACTCGACTCCAGACTCAACAGCGCCAAGAACCTCATCGCTCGCTCCAAAGACGCCCGAAAATAGCTGAAACTTCTCGGCTAGAAGCTCATACACGCGCTGGTCTGCCGCATTGTTCTTATTGAGGAAATTGATCACCACAACGTCATGCTGCTGACCATATCGATGGCATCGGCCAATGCGCTGCTCAATACGCTGAGGGTTCCACGGGAGATCGTAATTCACGACGATTGAGCAAAACTGAAGGTTGATCCCTTCAGCTGCGGCTTCCGTAGCGATCATGATTTCAGCACGGTTGCGGAAGTATTCCACGAGAGCCGCACGCATATCAGCCGTAAGTGAGCCCGTCACCTTGTCGGTATTCTTATTCGCCTCCAGCCACGCATTGTAGATAGCCTTAGATTGCGGGTCCGCATTCGATCCGTTGAAGAGCACGAGCTTATCTTCGAAGTCGTTCTCCGAGAGAAGTCGAACAAGATAATCCTGGGTGCGGCGAGACTCCGTGAAGATGATCGCCTTGCGCGGGGCTTGGAGCTCCTGGGCCTTCGCAAAGCCGGCTTCCAAAGCCTGAAGAAGCGAACGACCTTTTGCATTCTCGGAGATTGAAACTGCTAGATCACGGAACGCCCGGAGGTCATCGATCTCGCTTGAGATGGCAGCAATATCATCTTCTGTCAGGAGCTCTGGCTCGTCCTCGTCTTCGAGCCACTCCTCGGCCTCTTCCTCAAACCCATCATAGTCAGCCGAAATATCATCTTGAGAAGCTGCATCATCATCGGCCGCCTCGCGGAGCGCAGCATCATCTTTGAGCTGTCGCTCAAGCTTCCGGGCAAGGCTATCGAGCGCACCAGCAATGGCAAAGGTACTCGATGCCAATAGCTTCCGCATTATCAGTGTCATCAACGTACGTTGACTGCTTGGGAGCGCATTCAGCGAAGGACGACGAAGATAGTCTGAGACCATGTCATAGAGCGTCTGCTCTTGCTCGCTCGGAACAAATTCCTGGGTAATGGGAATGCGGTTGGTATAGCGGATATATTCGAGCACCTGACGGCGGAGCGTCCGGTGGCAAATCGGCTTCAGTCGCGCCTTTAGGTCGGCAAACTGCTGGTCGGCACTCAAGCGGGCGTATTGAGCTTGGAAGCTCTTGGCATCGCCAAATGCGTAGTCATCAATAAGGCTAACGAGCCCATAGAGCTCCATAAGAGAGTTCTGGAGAGGCGTGGCGGTAAGCAAGACCTTCGGGGAATTCTCAAGAGCTGTCTTAAGGGCTTTTCCGATCTTGTTGTCCGCGCGATAGACGTTCCGCAGGCGGTGGGCTTCATCGATGACCGCGAGGTCCCAAGTCGTAAGCATAAGCTCATCAGCGTGACGGGCAGCAAACTGAAATGAGCAAATGACAATGGCCTTTTGCTCAAATGGGTTTCGAACCCCGTCCTTGATCATACGATTGTAGTTGTTGGCCTCCAAGATCATGGTCGGGAGGAAAAACTTCTCTTCGATCTCCTGAGACCACTGCTTGCGCAGGTTTGCAGGGCCAATGATGATGATTTTGCGCTTACCCTCAGTCCACTTTTGGGAGAGGAGCAAACCAGCTTCGATGGTTTTCCCTAGGCCGACTTCGTCAGCTAGGATCGCACCCTTCGAAAATGGCGACTTAAAGGCGAAGAGAGCTGCCTCGACCTGATGGGGGTTGAGATCGACCTGAGCGTCTAGAAGTGTGCTGGCAAGCTTCTCTGAATCAGCCGCAGAATGCCGACGGCTAAGCTCATGCGCAAACAGTTTTGCGTGATACTCAGTCGCCATGCTCGCTCTTTCCTCCGGTTTGTTTCGCTTTCTCGTCGATCCATTCGTCAATCGCAGACTGCCTGAAGCGCCAGCTTCCTCCTACCTTAAAGCCGGGAATTTCCCCCTTTGCGACAAGCGCATAGGCGGTTTTCTCCTTCAGTTTGAGGTAGGCTGACAGCTCTTTGATCGTCCAAATATCGTCGGTCATGGACCGCCTTTCGGTCATCTCCTCGTAGAAAATACGGGAAATTATCGGAATAACCAAGAAAATTTCGCCATCTTCAGCGTGTAGTGCGTCAAAATTGCCATTCTGACCATCATGGACAGTAATCAGTCAGTCTGGCTGGTTCCGTCCAGTTTTCCGGTTCGGGTTGCGGTGCAGAAGTCTTCAGAAACAACAAACTGGAGGCTTTTGCCATGGGCTTCATACGCACCCTTATCCTGTCGCTCTACGCGATGCTGACCCTTTGCTGGAAACTTCTGCCGATTGTCGGCGCACTGGCTGGCTATGTCCTTTTCGCGCCACCCGCGTGGCTAGGCGGGATCATGGCCGCTGTGCTTGGTCTTGCTGGCTATCTCGCAAAAAGCACGGCTTCTGCCGTCTTCTACAAGCCTGACACCCATGGTTCGGCTCGCTTCGCGGGGCTGGCGGATGCCCGAAAGGGTAAGCTGCTGACCGGCAAAGGCCTTATTTTGGGCCGCAAGCATGGCCGAATGTTGCGCTACCGAGGTGAAGGCCACCTGCTGACTTTCGCACCAACGCGAAGCGGTAAGGGTGTCGGCTGTGTCATTCCCAATTTGCTCGATCACCCCGGTTCGGTGGTTGTGACGGACATCAAGGGTGAGAACAGCGACATTGCGCGCGCCTACCGCGCAACCCTAGGGCCAGTTTACGAGCTTGCACCACTCGGCGGCGCGAAGGCGAACCGCGCGACGTTCAACCCGCTCGATTTCATCCGCATAACGACTGCCTATGAGGTCGATGACGCACGCCTCATCGCCGAAATGCTGGTGGTGCCCGAACACGCCCAGCCGAACCACTGGGAGCGAGAAGCGCGAACGCTTATCACCGGCCTGCTTCTCTATATCAGGCATCATTGGGACTTGCTGGAGCAAAACCTCGGCACGCTGCGTGACCTGCTGATGCAGGACAGCGAGGAATTCGAACTGCTGCTAGCGAAGATGGCAATGAGCCATCAGGAGAACATCGCCCGCATTGCGCGCGGGTTTAGTCAGAAAGAGCCGAAGGAACGCTCGGCGGTAATCTCAACGGCACAAGGGGCGACCGAACTGTTCGAGAGTCCTGAATTGCGGGCGGCAACGGAACGCTCATCCTTCACCTTTGAGAGCCTGAAGGACGAGGCGGGCTCAGTGTTCATCATAGTGCCGCCAGAGTATCTCGAAGCCTACCGCCCATTCCTGCGGCTGATGGCTGGCCTGGCCACCGTGGCCATGACGCGGAACATGGCCAAGCCTGCTCAGCCGGTGCTGTTCTTGCTCGATGAGCTGCCAGCGCTTGGCTACATGCGCCCTATTGAGGAAGGCATTGGCTATCTGGCCGGATATGGCGCGAAGCTGTGGTTGTTCGTTCAGGACTTGGATCAGCTCCAGAAGACCTATCCGAAAGCGCGCTCAATGATAGCCAACTGCGCCGTGCGGCAGGCCTTCAACGTGCAAGACCCCGAAACCGCGAAGCTGTTGTCGGACATGCTGGGAACGGCAACGGTTCGGATGCACTCGGAAGGCCAAAGCTCGCCCCTGCCCTTCAACCTCGTGGCCGGCTCTTTCCATTCAGGTGCTTTTGAAGGCGCACGCCAGCTGATGACGACCGGTGAAATTCTGACGATGAAAGCCAAGGATCAACTGGTGTTCGTTCAAGGCTTCCCAGCCTTTCGAGCTCGAAAAATCCGCTACTTTGATTGGTGGGAGCATCGCCTGAAAAAGCGCGCCGCACTGCCCTAGCATCAATGAGCCGATTAGCAGACCTAATCGGCTCACCAATCCAGATAGTCGAGCTTCTGGGTGCGTTTAAATCCGGTGCGTTGTGCGCGGGCGAAGTGACGCTTGAGCCACTCCGGATGCACAACCAGACATTGCCAGTCTCGATTATCTAGGATGCTGCACCTTCGCTCTTTCCAAGCCAACGGCGAAACCAGTAATCGAGGCTGACGTAGCGACCTCCCCCCTGGAAAAACAGCACAAGAAGCATGATGAAATACGTTACGGCGAACTCGATACCGTTATTGAGCACGACGAACGTACCCTTGCCGGTTAGCCAGCTGTAGTTTCCATGTTCTTTCAGAATGCTTCGCGCGGCGGACAACCGCTCGCCGACTTCGGCACTGTTCTGAAGGCTCTCGGACGCACCAGGGAAACCAATTTCAGCCAAGGGCGCTGCCATTGACGTACTTGGATTACTCGGAGCTATGGCAAACCAGCCATTATCCCAGTGCACAGCAAAGGCGGCCACGAGCATTGTGGCCATCAAGGGAATGGTCGCCAGTCTTGTCATAAAACCAAATAACAGAGCAAAGCCACCACCAATTTCAGCTGAAATTGCAAGAACCGCCATCAGCGCTGGGAACGGGAGTCCTAACCCCCAGTCTGCATTTCCAAACCAGGAAACTGTGCTGTCAAATGCGCCCAGCTTCGAAAGGCCAGCGGCTATCATAATCGGTGCCAGATAAAGCCGAAGCGACAGGGGGGCTGCAAAGCCCAAGCCACTTCCAACCTTCGATACGGCAAAATCATGCATATTGAATATTTTGCACAAGAACTTACTCTCGCATTTCATAAAGGTACCCCCAAAATTTTTGTTTGAATTATAATAATTTCGAAGGCATTTGAGATTAGTTACATTCCATTTTTTATTTCTTATGTAACCTATTTTCATCCATGCCGAATTGCATTTTACAATTTATGAGGAGATTAAAATGCGATTTAAAGTCAACACACTAGATACGGCTCCTGAAGCGGGCGCCGAAATACTTAAACAAGCCAAGGACAAGTACACCTTTATACCCAACCTGTTGGGTGTGATGTCTGAAGCACCTGCCTTATTGAAAGCCTATACAACGCTAGCAGGGATATTTGATGAGACGTCATTTTCATCGACGGAGAAACAGATTGTTCTGCTGACTGTGAGCCACTTGAACAATTGTACTTATTGCATGGCTGCGCACAGCACTATTGCTGCAATGCATGGCGTTTCGTCAGATGTCATTCAAGCACTGCGGGATGACACACCGATTGCGGACACAAAGCTTGAAGCACTTCGCCGTTTGACCCACGAAATTGCAGCAACACGCGGCCACCCTTCTGAAGGAAGTCAAAGCGCTTTTCTGGAGGCCGGCTATACGGAAGGCCAAGTGCTGGAAGTTGTTCTAGGTGTTGGCTTCAAGACTTTGTCAAACTACACGAACCACTTGGCGCACACGCCTCTTGATGAAGCGTTTGAGCCGAAGAAATGGCCGGAAGAGACCTGCGAAAGTTGCCATTGCCATGCCTCTTAACGGCGGCAAAAGGCAGTTTGAGTAAGCGAGAAAACGCTTTATCGTTCAATGGCAGACCGCCCCGCCCTCAACACCGATTACCATATTGGGTGTACGATGGGTGGGGCTTTTGCTTTTAAGGCACCTCCCCCAGTGGCTGAACAGCAGGGCATTCATCGCTCTCCACCGCATAATCGCACGCAGTCTTTTTATGGACTTCCAGCTGCCTCATTCTCACCGTGCCAATATCCATTGAGACGCCAATTGTAATCCATATAGTTGGAAATTTCCTTCACAGGTGTTAGGCTTAGCTGGTAACTGTTGATAAATGCCAGAACGCCTTTTTCATTACCGAAATCCTTTCTAAACCATTTAAAGATCGATGAAACTTCTGCCATTGAACCATTCTGCGTCATGCCTTTTTGTTTATTGCCCAGGAAAATGGTTACCTGTTCATCAAGCTGGCTATTCAGTTTTTCAGGAGTGTACGGCTCCGGTCGCAAATCAGGGCACGATAGAGATGCGCAGTTAACAGCCATGTGAATACGCGAATCACCCATGGGGCGGAGTATTTTGTGTTCAATTTCATCTAAAGTATATTTCTTCTCACCAATCTGCCACTCATAGCTTTTCCATGGACTGATAAAGAACTTCCCTAAGTTTTTTATGCTTTCCCGCTCTTTATTTTTTACAATCAGGTCAATAGTCAAAAGGTTATAGGCGTTAATCCAAAAAGCCATCAGCGCCTGTTTATCGTGAATATTTTCAGGATTTGTTTTAACAATTTCTTTCATGGCTTGGGTATGCAGGTTATCTTGACTCCAACCTGCATAATTCACCATTGTGCCTTCTATACCTTCTTGCCTTCCATTTGCAACGTAGGAAGAGAGCAACTCTTCGTAGGGGACTGTATAATCCTGAGCATGAGCAGTAAAAGACAACAGTAATACAGTCACGGATAAAAATGATAGAACGGCACGCAAAATCACTTATCGACCACAAATTTTGTGTCTAGGTCACGGAGAACATACAGAGCAAAACAGGCTGCCAGCATGGGCCATGCGGCAAAGAACAACATTTTCATCGCCAGGTACATCTTCCATGATGACAAGGTTGAAATGGCGTGCATCACAAAAACACCACCATAAGAGAACCTCTTTTTATAGCCAGCCATAAATGCCAGCACGAAAGCTGCCTGAATAGCACCCACAAAATACAGCACAGCGTGCTCCATATTCGACAACAGGTAAAAATTCCCAAAAACTTTGGCGGCATGTTCTGGGTTGATGAATTTGTCTGCCGTCCAAACGGCCATAACAATAAACACGCCCAGACGCAGAGCGAATAGAGACCATGCAGTTCTGTTTTCTTTTTCCATTATATTTTCAAAATCCTTATTCTTAGTTTTATTTGTTTCTGTATTGCAAAGTTTACATGAAAACATGATTTTCTACAATTCCCGTAACCTTTTGCCGTTCTGTTGCCATTCCCGCTATTAGCGACGGCGAAAAGGAATCTTGAGTAAGACAGGAAAAGCTCGGTCGTTCAACGGAATGCCTTTCCGCCCTTCAACTCCAATGTTCATATTGGGTGTACGATGGGTGGGGCTTTTGCTCTTAAAGAGGCTGTCCCAGAAGCTAAACAACGTCCCGTAGTTGGCGTCTGTATCGGCTCGCTTGGCATGATGGTGCACCCAGTGGAAGCTTGGCGTGACGAATACTACGGCCAATGGCCGCTCAATTTTCTTAATGAGTCGCCAATTTGAATGGTGGAAAAATGCTGCCACAAGCACAAGTGCTTCAAAAACAACGACCGACGTAAAAGGTATAGCAAGCAGCATGATAACAAGCGCACGGGCGAAAACCGAAAGGAATATTTCGCCAGGGTGAAAGCGGATTGCAGATGTCGTATCTAGATGTCTGTCTAGGTGATGAACCTTGTGGAACCGCCACAGAAGTGGCACTTCATGCATAGCTCGGTGCCACCAGTACAGGAAAACATCGAGCACAATTAAATCGAAAATTATCCGTGCAGGCATATCAGGGGCGGCCCAAAGGGCATGGTCAGCTGCCAGACGGCTGACTGGCAAAACAACGAAAACCGACAGCAGCAGATTCAGCGGCCAGAACGCAAGATTTCGGGTAATGCGCCTCAGCGCATGGGCCACGCTTGCAGAGGCAGGGTATGTCCGCTCCAGAAAAAACAGGCCAGCAAATACAAAACCCACTGCCCACGCTTTATAGGCGACGACCTCATCCATCAGAAACTGATTTTTTGCAAAATTCGCACAAGCCAACGTGTTCTTGGACTAAACAGGCTTGGTGTATACCAGGCACCCGCCGCGCGCTTGCTGACTTCGCCCAGTGTAGGATACGGTGCTATCATCCCAGCAATTGCGCTGATTTTCATCCCGGCTGTTATGGCGAGTGCCCACAAGCCCAGAAGCTCACCGGCATGAGCACCAATAATCGAGGTTCCCAGAATTTTGCCTTTTTTATCAGTCACCACGCGAATCTGACCCTGTGTTGCTCGCTCGGCGACAGCGCGATCATTTTCGTCAAATTGCCAGGTGACAACTTTGATTCCTTCGCCGTATTTTTTGCGCGCATCCTCTTCGGTCAGACCAACCTGCGCCAGTTCAGGGTCGGTATAGGTAACCCACGGAAGTGCGGTATAGTTGACCTTCGACCAGAGCATCTTGAAACAGACCTGACGGATGACGATCCCCGCATGATACCCCGCAACGTGGGTAAATTGCGGGCCACCGGCTACATCGCCAATGGCAAAGATTTTTCTGTTTGATGTTCGAAGCCGCTTATCAACTGTAATGCCTCTCTTGTCGGAGCCGATGCCTGCCTTTTCGAGCTCTAGCCCTTCAACATTTGGGGCACGACCCGCAGCCACCAGAAGGTGTGAACCCTTGATGATCTGTGACTGACCATCTTTGTCAATAAGAAGTGCAACCCCTGATGCGCTGTGCTGTACTTCTTTGACTGCTACACGCTCGTGGAGGTCAACCCCCTCAGAAAGTAAGGCACGACGTAATACCTCAACGTTCTTCTGGTCATCGCGTGGAAGTATGTTGCCCATATCAAACACACTGACTTTGCAGCCAAGGCGACTATTGGCTTGTGCCATCTCGATACCGATCGGACCACCACCAAGCACAAGTAGATGGTCAGGCTTTTCTAGAAGCTCAAAAATATTCTCATTGGTAAAGACCTTGTCCTCTTCCAACCCTGGAATTGGCGGAACCACGGCACGAGATCCCGTGGCGACAACAAAATGGCGGGCCGTTATGGTGTGGCGACCTGCTTCGACGGTATTTTTGTCGGTAAAATGGGCGGCTTCTCGAATGACGTGAACACCAAGACTTTCAAAGCGCTCCTGGGAATCATTAGGGGCAATCAAGCTGATTGTATCGGCGATGTGTTGCTTAACACCTGAAAAATCAATTTGCGGTTCGTGCCCGTGAATACCCAGAATGTCTTTCTGGCGGTGTAGGTGTGCACGCTTTGCGGCAGCCAAAAATGCCTTCGATGGGACACAGCCCGTATTCAGGCAATCACCACCCATGTCACTCTTTTCAATCAAGACCGTTTTGAGGCCCAACTGCGCGGCACCCGCTGCAATTGAAAGCCCACCGGAACCTGCCCCTATTATACAAATATCAGCTTTAATTTTCATGTGTCTCTGATCTATTATTTCTAGTCTATGGCCTATAATTATCTATGTTTGACGTGCTCTCTGCCGTCATGGCGATGCTTGCGGATGCCCGTCGCGGCTTAAACGCTCGGTAAAGAATGGGAATCAAGGCGAAGATACCTAATAGTGAAATCGCGAGAAGCACTGGACCTGACACGATATCTCCCATGGATTTAATACTCCCCAATTCTCGACCAACATTTGCGTAAACGAATGTACCGGGGAGCATTCCGAAGAATGTCGTCAAAACATAGGGCAACAAGCGAACGTTGAATAATGCTGGGAGAATATTCACAAGGAAGAACGGGAACACCGGCACTAGCCTCAAGAATAGCATGTAACCCGTGGCATTGTGGTCTATGTTTACTGCCACGCGCGCATACAAAGGCCCCGCTCGCTTACGGAGTGCCTTACCCAGAGAGCTACGGGCAATCAGAAAAATGATTGCAGCACCCCCCGTTGCACCAGTGACGGCAGCCAAGGTGCCAACCCATCGACCGAAAAGAAATCCACCTAGCAATGTCATAGGTGTGGCTACCGGCAGTGAGAGAGCCACAACCAACACATACATTGTAACGAAAACGGCGACGCTCAGGATCGGGTTGGCTTCAACCTTGGCCAGCAATAAGGCGCGATGAGATTGGAGAAACTCAAGGTTCAGATAGTCAAAAACCCCGGATAACCACGCAGCACCGCCCAGTGCCAAAACCAAGATTAAGGGCCATAGTCTGCTTGAATTTCTCCACATCCGAAGGACCATTCTTACTTACTAGCGCCGCACTTGCCTTCGCCACATTTGCCTTCTTTATCGGCCTTTTTTGCACCGCACTTGCCTTCACCGCATTTACCCTCTTTACCGGCCTTGTCGGCACCGCATTTGCCTTCCTTGCCAGCCTTTTGCGCACCGCACTTACCTTCGCCGCATTTACCTTCAGCATCCTTGGCTTGCTTGCCCACGTTAAGGACAGCGGCGACCTGATACCCTTGCGAGAGATCAGTAACACCTGAACCTGCGCCTGTTGCAGCTTCGGCATTTGCAGCAGCAGCGGTCGCTACCGCCGCAGCCATTGTCAGTGTCAAAAATTTCGAGGTAGATGATTTCATGTAATTCTCCATTCATATATTTATTATTTCATATGACGTCATTATCCGTCACTGTTTTATGTTGTTTCGAATACAGAATGAACGAAGTTACATTTTCCGAAATATTTAATTTCTTATCCTATAAATTTTATGTCGCTGTAACCAATATCTTATCGAATACGAAGAATTTTTGTATCAAATAATTGATTTATAGAGGCATGAAGACACGCGATCTAATTAACGCACTTTCAGACTGCGGCGAATGTCAGAGAATGGCACGACCCGAAGCACAGGCCGCAATTTGGCTTGCGGGAGCAGTTCTATATGCGTGTATTTTGACCATTTACTATGGAGCGCGGCCCGATATTGCTCGAATGATAAGCAATCCGGTATTTATTCTTGAATTACTTTCGCTCTTGGCGCTTACCGTGCTTTCAGGGATTGAGGCTTTGCATCTTTCGCGACCTGACAGGCATCAGAACTATTGGCTGAGATATGCACTATTTGGGCTTGGTGCTGTTGGGGCAGTATTTGCGTATCTGGGAGGTTCTGAGCTTGGCCTGTCGGATGCTTTTAAAGCCACATCATTTACCCACTTTGACTGCCTACTAGATATTGCACTCATCAGCATACCACCAGGGCTTGCCCTTTTTGTGCTGATCAACAAAGGCACCCCTATTCACTGCTGTTGGGCGGGGGGCACCGCAACCATCGCAGCTGCTTCTTTGGGCTATTTTTGCATGCGAATTATCGAGCAGAATGACGACCTCGCGCATTTGCTTGTCTGGCATGCTTTTCCCATTGCCCTTGCGTGTTTCGTTGGCATCGCATTAGGACGATTGACACTTCGCTGGCGATAGTGACCTATTTTGTTTGGCAACAAGGCCATTCGGCTCACAAATCTAGGTAATCTAGACCTTGCGTGCGATTATAGTCCCGGTCGCGCTCGCGTTCCCGCTTCCGCTCCATGTAGGTGCGACGGGCGCGGAGCAATTCCATTTTGCGATCTTCGGCAAGGTTGCTGGCAAGGATGGCTTTGTCAGTCGCGCGGGTCAGTGCCTTGGCGCGACGCATAGCCTTATCCTTCATGATTTCACGCAGCTCAAACGGCACGTCAGCGCGCAATCGCAGCATGGCGAAGTCATTCAGCGTAATCCGCAAGGCACGGCGGTTGGCCTCGATACGGTCGCGATGATGCCCAAGTTTGAGTTGTTGCTCCCGCCAACGACGGCGTTTCAGATGGAGCTTTCGGAAGGCACGCTTCGCATTCCCTCGCGCCTCGGTGTCTGCCCCTAAGTATCGTGCCCCGTTCATCCGACCAAGCAGGTTGGCGTTCTTCTTCACCATGCGCTCGGCGTCGGCGACGCCAAAGGTCTGTTCCAGCTTCAACCAGCGTTCCGCCGCCTTTTCCGGGTTGCGGAAGATGTCGAACAAGGACTGGTTGAATTGTGCCTCTGAAGCCTTTTCGCGGGCTTCGTAGTTCGGCAACGTCTTCTTCAGCCAACCGCGATCACGCTCAAGCCGCGAGATGCGACGCTCGCCAGCCCGATAGACCGCCTCGACCCCTTTCCAGTAGTTGTAGTCTAAGTCAGCGGCATCCACCTCCAGCACGGCGTCTGCATTCTTGCGCTCAACGGCAAGCTGGGCTTCGCGAAGTTTCTTAGCACGGCGCTGTTCGGCAGGCGTCATGTTCTCGTAGCCTGGGATCTGCGCCTCCGGTGCGTCATCCCGTGCGAGGTCTTTCATGCGCTCGGCCATGAACACGTCGAACCGCTCACCGAAGCGATCCTCTAGCTCGGTCAGCCGAACGCCCTTGCCCATCTGCGAGAGCTTGGCGAAACGCTCACCCTTGGCGAGCACAAGCCCCTGACCTTTGCGTTGCAGGAAGACACCCTGCGCCCCCAACCGAGCGGTAAGGTCATGCCAATCCTTTGCATTGTAGAAGTGGCCCTGTACCTTCTCTCGAAGGGCTTTGACCTCGCCCTTGCCCATGGCAATCTGAGGTTCTCGTTCTTCGCGTTTGGCCTGCCAGTATTCGCCCTCGGTTGGCGTATCGAGGCTTTCGACCAAATCGAAGTCGTCCACCTTCTCCAGCTCGCGGATGCGTTCCTTATCGCGGGGGATGTTGAGCTCACGCTCACGGGCAATTTCTCTGCAAAGCTCCGTCAGCCTGCGCCCATCATTGTGACGGTCGAAAGCTTTGCCGGTGGTGGGATGCACCCTGTTTATCAGGAAGTGCATGTGGGGATGCTTGGTGTCCTTGTGGGCATAGACAAGCATCTGATGCTCGGTCAGCCCCATGCGCTCGATAGCCTCGCCCGCAATTTCCCGCAGCACTTCTGGCGGCAGCTTGCCCCGTCGCGCATCCTTAGGATCGAAGGACAGGACAAAATGATAGACAGGCTTTTTGCAGCGAAGGTTCTGCGCGGCGGTCGCTTCCATGATGGCGGACGCTGCCAAGGGATCGGTCGTCTCAAGGTTTCGGGCTTCCATCCATGCCACGCGATCGGTGGAGAGTCCGTTTGTGCGGCCCGCCAGATAGAGCGCCGATGATTTAAAGGCGGCAGGCTGCTTGGATGGAATCTTGAACCGCATCCTTGCCCCTACCCGCCAGTCTCTTGACCGCCCTCGCCCAGCGCTTCTTCCAACGGTGCCAGGGCAAGCTTCAAACCTTGGATGGCCCACTTGCGATCTTCGGGGTCAAGGTCAGCACCTGAGTTGGCGCGGCGGGCGAGCCCATTGATGGCATGGCCAGCACCGTTGAGCGGTTCCAGTTGCTCCTCAATCAGGCCAATCAGGTCGTTTCGGCCAAGTAGCTTCTCGACCATGTGCCCGCCCACATATCGCGCCATTTTCAGGTAGCGTTCGTCGCCGGTCGCATCGTGAAGCTGGCGGAAGTTCGTGGCGATGGATGAGAGCTCATAGAGCAGCTTCTCGAAGACCAGATTGGTCACGGGTTTGGAGCGCGGTCGCTTGTCCAGAATGGTGGTGCGGGCATAGGGGCCAGCCAGCATTCCAGCGTCGCGCGCCATAGCCTCGACGCGAGCATATTCATCAGCCGTCAGCCGCACGCTCAACACGCGGGTGCGCTGGTCTTCTGGAGCCTTTCTTGGTCGCGCCATGGGGCTACCTCCAATGCCGTTTCACAAGGTGCCTGGGCAGCCCTTCAAGCCCGCTGCAAGCGCAAGATGATGAGCTCGGCTTGAGACCTCCCGAAGGGATGGTCGAATGCCATAAGAGCCTTTTCGCCAGAAAACCCGCGACCGTAAGGGCTAAAGGGTTTTCGTATGCGAAAATACATCTTGCCGTCAGCGTGAGCTGCAAAGCACCTCCCTGCTTTATGGAAAAACGCAGAAACGACAACGCCATAAACCGCAGAAACACGTCATAATACGCATACATAAACAGCAGCCCACAGTAAAGCACAATCAGCCACAACACCCCACAGACAGTCCCAACACCGTCAGGAGAAATTTTCCAGCCACGCCTGACAGGGACAAAATCGCCGCCGAAACGCTGCGCAGCAACCGATGGTGCGGCGCACAAAAACTGACTGGGTGGGGGTTGAAGTAGCCCAAAACCGTGACCACACCATAGCCATCAGCGTCATCTCAATTTCCGTTTTTCGGTGAAGGCATAGCTTTTACCCGAACGCTGATTCCTCCAACAATTTAACCTCAGGGAACCGCCCCGGTAACGGGCGCGGCATATTGCTATGGAACTTCAGTTTAACCTGCTTTCGTTCGCCATCGGCCTTGCGGTTCTTCCGCTTCTGCACATGGCGGCTTACGGCACTGGCTACGCTTTCGGATACGTCCAGACACGCCGCTTCTGCCTTGCGTTCTCGGGCTCCTAACCGCCCTCACGAACGTCACTCAGCCTGCTAACGACAAACCGCCCCCGAGATGGGGGCGGTTTTTGCGTTGCGTAGATCGGGCAATCAACCGGCGCAGCAGGAAAGTAGTTTGACATCTTTGCCAAAGGTCTGCGCCGCCAGTTTCAATCCCTCAACAGTGGTCAAGTATGGGAAGATCGTTGCGCCAAGATCGGCGGTGGTCATGCCATATTTGATAGCAAGGCTGGCCGTCTGAATCGTATCTGCACCTTCGGGGGCGATGAGGTGTGCGCCGATCAGCTTATCAGATGCTGCATCGGCAATAAGCTTAATCAGCCCGCGTGTATCCCGTGCCACCAAAGCACGCGGCACCTGATTGAGCTGCAAAAGGCTCACTTTCACCTCATACCCTGCTTGGTGCGCCTGCGCCTCGGTCAGTCCGACGCTCGCAACCTGCGGGTCGGTGAAGACGACGGCAGGCATGGTGCTGTTATCGTAGCGATGGCTGTTGCCGCCCATTGCGTTTCTGGCTGCGAGCTTTGCGCCATATGCGGCCATATAGACGAATTGGTCACGCCCGGTCACGTCGCCTGCTGCATAGATGCCAGGAACGCTTGTTTGTAGATAATCGTCCACGGCGATTCCGCCATTTCTGGCAAGGGTTACACCTAGGTCTTCGAGACCCATGCCGTCCGTATTGGGGCGGCGGCCTGTTGCGACCAGAAGCTTTTCCGCCGTGATGACACGCTCGGCAGCCACCGTGTCGCACGCACCGTCCTGGTCGCAATTAAGGCTTTCACAGCTAAGCGCCACACCCTCGGGGGTCTGCTCAAGTTTCTGGTAGCCGATGCCCGTGCAAACCTCGATGCCTTCGGCTTCGAGATACTGCTTAAGGGCCTCGCTGATTTCAGGCTGCATCTCGGGAAGAAGGCGGCTGCGGCAGCATATCGTCACTCGCACGCCAAAGCGGGCAAACATCTGCCCCAATTCGCAACCGATGACGCCGCCACCGATGATAAGCAATGACTTCGGAAGGTGCTCCAGTGCCAAGGCAGTGGTGCTGGTCAGGTACGGCACAGTTTCAATCCCCGGAATTGGCGGAGCCGATGCCCGCGCTCCGGTTGTGATGATGGTTTTACCCGCCTTCAAGAGACTGCCATTGACCTGCACACCATCTGGTTCAAGTCGCGCCTGTCCCTCAAGATAGGTTATGCCGTCGTAGTGCGGGAGAAGATCGGCGTATTTTGCCTGACGCAGGGTCGAGACCAGATCGTCCTTTTGAGCGATAAGCGTCGCCCAGTCATTCACCTTTGCACTGCCATCCAGACCGGCAAAACGGCGCAACGCAGAAAGACCATGTACCGCTTCCGCCGCTCGGATCAGCGTCTTGGAAGGCACGCAGCCAACATTAACGCAGGTTCCGCCAATGGTGCCGTGACCAATAAGCGCCACCCGCGCCCCTTGCTCTGCTGCGGTGACAGCGGCAGAAAACCCAGCCGAACCTGCGCCGATGACGGCTACATCATAGCGTCCGTTGTTGTTATTCTTCGGCGCACAGCAGTCAGCCATATCGCTTACCCTTTCTCGATTTTTATGTGTTTGGATCGGCATTAGCCCCTGACAGAGGCTGGATATCCCGCGTTGGTCGATGCTTCAGAGATGCGGGCCACATTCGTCACTGACGGATCAAAAACGACTGTCGCGGTCTTGGCATCGAAATCTACGGCCACAGAGCTGACACCATCCACACCTTGCATCGCCTTCTTCACGGTAATCGGACACATGGCACATGTCATATTCTCGATGGCGAAAACTGCTGTTTGCTGCTGCGCTGCGACCTGCCGCGTCGTGTTTTGCGCGGCGGCGGTGCTGCTACCATTCCAAGCAACAAGGCCGCCCACACCAAGTGCAGCTAGTGCAAGCCCGATCATCAATCCGTTTTTCATACTATGTCTCCTAATAAAAAAGTGGTGCCCAAAAGTTGATTGTGGCGGCAAGGAAAGCGATGGCCGTCGCCAGCCACAAAACTGTTTTGGTGATTTTTCCCGATGCTGGGCGAGCGCAATACGATCCGTCCTCACACGCTGGCTTCTGGCGGAAGTAAACATGCCAGAATCCTCCAGCCAGAAGCAGGGCAGTTACGGCCAATGTGTAAGGCTTGTAGGGCTCCAAAGCAGTCAGGTTCCCAACCCATGCGCCTGATATGCCCAAGGTCACCAGTACCAATGGCAAAATGCAGCAGGATGATGCCAGTACGGCACCCGTAACGCCACCGATCGCGAACCAGCGGTTACGGCGCTGATCGCTTTCCGGATTCACATTGAAACCTGTTGCAGCCTCATCAGACAGACTCATGCATCATTCCTCTTCATTCTTCTCATCCATGTGATAGTATGGGGCCTATAGTAACTATAGATTCAAGAGGGAAAATGAAAAATCTTTCCAATCTAGATTCAGATAGGGAATTCAGCATCGGCGACCTTGCCAGGCGCACTGGCGTGAAGGTTGTGACGATCCGCTATTATGAGAAAATAGGCATGATGCCTGAGCCGCCCCGTAATGAGGGAGGGCAACGGGTCTATAATCACGAGAATCTGAGGCGGCTGAGCTTCATACGCCGTAGCCGTGAACTCGGATTTTCCCTCAGCGAAGTTGAAGCGCTCTTACAGCTGGAAAAAAGCGCCGACTTTACCTGCGATGAGGTCAAGGCTCTAACTCTTGAACACGTTGCCGATATTCGCCTCAAGATTACTGATCTTAGGCGGATGGAGCGCACCCTTAAAGAAATGGCAGCTCAATGCGATAAGGGTGAAATTTCAAGCTGCCCCATCCTTGATACCTTAGCGGCAAACTGAAACCGCCCCTAATGGGGGCGGTTTTTGCGTTCGGCGAACCCTCAGATTTCCACGCTGTATTCCACTTGCTCCGAGCAATCGTATTTGCCCTGCAAGAACAGGTACGAGCCAGGCGTCGCGAAAACGGCCAGATAGCAAACGTCATAACGCCAGCCGTCAATCTCTGGTGCCTCGCAGCGCAGGTTGACGGTATGGATATGCGGGTTGCTGGCCATAAAGGCGCGAGCGGCCTCAATGGCGGCCACCTGTTCGACGGTTAGTTCCAGCGCCAGCGTCTCGGGCATTTCAGGCATATCGTCGCGCCAGTAAGAAAGCTGTGCTGTAAGTTGGATAGGTTTGGTCATGGTTCGGTTTCTCCCGATTTGATTATGGTTGTTGGCCACCTCCCCCGCCGCACCAACTGGGTTGAGCGGTGGAGGCTGGCGGCGGGTCATTAGCGGTTCCAGATCAGCAGGTGCTGGCCGTCACGCTCGATAAGGTTGGCGTAAACTGGAGCGGTGAAGCTCGGGTCGTCGAGGCGGACCGAGAGGTAAGCGTTGCCGCTCTTGCTCTTGCGCTTCCAAGCGCCGCCGATCTCGATGCCGTCTTCAGCGATTACGCGGAAGTCGGGAGCCTTGCCCTTGGTGTTGTCTGCGGGGCTCAGCGTGAGCTTCGATTTCAGAGCCAGCGTATGGATTTCGCCGATGTAGCCGGTCTCGGTTTTGGTGAAGGTTGCGATGGTAGTCATGGTATGTATCTCCTGTTTTGGTTCGGAAGCCCGCGACCGTCGCGGGCCTTTCCATGGCCAAAATGAGAGACCGTCTCAGCCGGACGCTGCACCCGCAGGGCCGAAACGCAGTGGAGGACGGCAAGCGGCCTGTTTCTTGTTTCGCGAGGAATGGCCGAAGGTCAGGGGATGAAACTGGCAAGCACGCCGTTGCGGCGACTGGCGACGGGATCAATGACTGGCCAAGTGAGGAAAGGCAGCGATGGGATGCGGCCAGGACAAAACGCCCCTGAGAGACACCCCTGCACCGCACGTCGATCCGAAAGCTCAGTGACGGCCATCGAGCGAAGCCGCGATAGTTTCGATCCCGACATGACGCACCCGCATCCCGCCAAAGGCAATCAAGCCTCGCTCTGATAGTCGATATCAGAGCGGATGAGAGATTGGTGCTGAGTGCCCTAGCCAGCGCAACACCATCGGATCGCGCCGCGTAACAAGAGCTTTGCCCCTACTCGTTCCCAACCTCCCACATTTGACGGATCGCCTGTCGCAGATATGCGATAGCCCCCAGCCCCGCCAACCCCGTCCAGCTCACCCATTCGGGCAGCGGAGGGGTTCCCCGCTGACTGCGTCATCGGTGGCAGGACAGAGTGACCGTCCCTGTTTCTTTGCGAGCGACCGCCACGGCGGAGGTTGCAGCAACGAACGAAAGGGTAAGCTCATGCCAATCCTCGGCACTTTCCTCAAAGACGGTGATTGCCTGACTGGCATCATTCGCACTTCAACCACTCAGGCGCGCCTGACCTTTGCGCCTGACAGCGCGGGCATTCTTATTGCCAGCATTGACGGCCAGCCGGTCGGCCATGCCGAGCCTCGCCCCAGCGGCGATGGCATCACTTGCTTCGTCGTCTACCTACATCCCGACATCCTGCCGGATGCACCATTCGCTGCACTGGTTGCCAAAGGCTGCGTCTTCATACTGACCATGCGCCGCTAACCTCACCAGCAAAAGAGCCCTCTCACTACTGAGAGGGCTTTGATGCGTCTGTGCGCTACCACCAAGACGAATAGAATACCGTCTTACCTTCGCCGATCGCCGAACGGGCTTTCGCAACGAAAGCCAGGTCGTCCTTAATTTCGTCGCCATCACTGGCACCGAAGAAGAAGCCGCTGGTTGGCGGAAGATTGCCTGCTTCGATGTCGATCTCAAGCTGATGGATATCATCAGCACTGAGCGCGACCGATACACAGTTGAAGGTATCTTCCTTGCCGCCCTTCTCGCGGTAGAGACGTTCCATCCAGCCATGCAGGTTGGGATGCTTGCGCCAGTAGTGAATCTGGCTCGCATCATCAGGTTCACTGAAGTCCACCGGCTGAGGTGGCGTCTGGTTGGTGGTCAAGGCGTACATATCTAGGCCCATGGTCGTGTTTCCTTTCGATTGTTTGTGGCTGTCCCGAAGGACGCCAACCGAAAGGCGGGCGGCTGAAGCCGCTGCTGTCCTGGGCAACACGGGCCATCGGCAAGCTTCGCTTGTTATGGCTGGTGCGGGCAGCTCATGGACTGCAAGGCGCCGCCTGCCATAACGGCGTCAATCAGAGGGGCAGCCACAATCGAAGAGCACGGCAGCTATGGTGGATTCACGGCTTGGCCATCGCCACTGTCAGCCGTGCAGGAACGCTGAATCAAAATGAGACGGTTCCATCGACTCAGGATGAGACAAAAGAAAAGCGCCCCATCGGAGCGCCTTCTTGAAAACCGGTTTGGATTAAGCGGCTGCGCCAATCCAAGTGCTGAGGCCTTCAAAACGGTCGTCATATTCGTTGCCATATTGAGCCTCGGCCATGGCTGAGAAAACATCTCCCGGTGCAACACCGTTGTTGTAGGCGGTGGTGATGTCGCAAAGCTGTTCGTGGGTGGCGGGTTCGCCGAATTCGGCAATCAGCATCATGTCCACTTCGTAGGTGTATTCATCCCAGCTCATGTCGAGGTGTTTTTCGTTGGTGTAAGTCATTGGTCTCGTCCTTTCGATTTTGGTTGTGGCCGGGGTCGTTCGGCCTTTCTGGCAACCAAAGGGCGGGGGCTTCAGGCGGACGAATGCACCCGAAGGGACGAAACGAAGTGGAGGACGGGAAGCGGGCTGTTTCTTGTTCCGCGAGGAAGTCGCCGTCAGGCGACGGGGAAGAAACTGACAAGCGCACCGTTGCATCGGACGCCGCCCCCGCAAGGGTGCCAGTGAGTAAAGGCAAGGGCGACTTCGGCCAGAAGTCGAAAGGATCTTCAGCAGACCAAACGCTCCACGAAAACCGACATGGAAAGCGGCGTTTTGAACACCGTGGCCATCATGCAGAGCATTCGATGCCCGCCCTCCTCCAGATTTTGCGACAAAGAAAAACCCGCCTCAGCATTGGGCTGAGACGGGCAATTCAGACCATGGAAGCTTTTATAGAAGCGACATTTGCCGCGAGGCAGCTTCCAGCTCCTTCCACTTGGGCGACTTCGCTTCCTCTTCCAGCCAAGCGCGCACATAGGCGACAGGGCCACCTTCATGCTCGATGGCCTTGGCGTGGATGAAATGAGACCGATACCCCGTCTCGGTCATGGGCAGCGGACTGCGAGGCTCATCAAGCACCCTGATTTCCAGATGCGCCATGCGCTCACCGTAGATATCTTCGTGCGACTTCGACCAGCTTGGGCAGTAGCGCACTTCAATAGGCAAACCGCGCCATTCAATCTGATGGGGTTCATAGGGTTTATACATTCTCTCGCCTCCTGATGGTTCAAGGCGAAAGACAGGCCAGCACCATGCTGGCCGCCCAATCGGCAAAGCCGTTCGCGCCTGACCCTCTGCCCAGCGGCGAGCGTCACAATCGGTGACAGCGGTATCCAAAGTGATGCGAGCGCCAGTCGAGCGACAAGCGGCAAGAAAGCCGCCCCGCAACGAGGCGGCAATAAGCTGGCTCGAAGGGGTGAAATCCGTCGCCACCCGAATGGTGGCCTAAGCCAACCAAACGATCACAGTCGCGGGCAGCGGCGGACGGCGACCTTGCAAGCGGTCGTGGCTGGCATAAGCTCGAAGGTGAGGGTCAAGCAAAGAACGCCGCAGCGCGTGCGCTGCGACCTCTACCGAGGGGGCGTTGCGGGGGACTGAAAGACCTCCCCCGCTCGAAGGGGTGACGGAAAACGGCCAAGAATATCTTGTGCCGGTTGCAGGCAGGGGAAGGCTTTCCCCACCACTCAGCCACCACGTGCATAGTTCAATTCATCGGATGAAGGAAATTGCCGTTAATTGGCGGAAGCCAGTGCCTCACTGTGCATGGCCTCAATATCATTCAGGACCGATTGATAGCTATCCTTCCTGAGGACCGACAGCTTGTTATCCAGCTCGTGCCGAGTTGCATTGTCTAGGTCGGTGTTATCGGCAAACTCATCTACAGATACGGTTGCCAGGATCATCTGCTGATCTGGCAGCTTCTTCGACACAATGAAATCAAGGATCGCTTTTCGGTTGGTGGGGTCCTGCTCCTGCTGAAAGGGCGAATCGATCAGCATTGGGCAAAGCACAAAGGAGTTGAACTGATTCATTGTGCTGAGAAACGCGAAATATTGTGCCAACAGGGCGCGCGGCAAGTCACTGCCCAGTGCGTTGTTTTTGATCTGCCTCTCAAGAGACTTGTAATCGTCCTCACTGAGCACACTCACATTTAGTGCATTGAGATACTCTTTCATCCGAGCCTTGTACCAGGTGACGATCTCCTTCTTTCGGGTGCTATCGACCTTGAGACCTTCGGCATTTTCCGAGAGCTGATTGTTGATACCCTCTTCCCGGCTCAGCATTTCCTGAATGTCGATGTTCAGCGTGCTGATCATTTCTTTCATGCCTTCAGAGGCGATAAGCTCCGACAGCGTCACATTCTCCTTCGTGCGCGCCAGGGTGACCTCGACTTCCTGAAGTTGAGACGAAACCTGTTTGTATTCTTCTTCCACCTGCTGGAGCTGAACCGTGATGTCGCTGCGCTTCTTTAACCATTGGTCCACAAGCGCATGGCAGTGGTCGATGTCATCGAGGATGCCAAAGCGCTCAACAAACGAATTGCAGAATTCCGTGCCACAGGTCGGACAACCGACGACATCAGGGATATCTGGAGATTCGGAATAACGGTAATCGGCTTCCAATTCGCCAATGGCCTTCCGCAGCACATCGAGCTCAGTATCAACCGCATTACGCTGATTTCTGACATCCTTCAGGCGGGAGAGCACTGTCTGCTGCTGAGCGTAGATGTCATTGTACTGATCGACGACAGCTTCCAGCTCTTCTCTGAAGGCCACCGGATCGAGGTCAACCTGCGTCCGGATTTTTCGCTTCTCAACCGAGTTTCGCGCGGCCTGCATTGAGAGACGTTCGCTTTGGATGCCATTGAGCTGCTCCTGAAGCTCAATCTCGCGCTTCTTGGCATCATAATAGCTCTGCGGCCGCACGCCGAGGTGGTATTCAAGCATCAGCTTACGATAGCTGCTGAACTGCTGTAGACCGGGGAACGACGACCAGCTCGTTGACCACCCCTCGTCTTGGTCAACATAGAACGGGAGGAAATAGAAGGCCGGGCCGGCAATGCCGAGCTTGCCGTTTGCCTGGCGCTCCAACTGAATGTCGAAACCCAGCAACTTGTTTATGAACTTGGCAAAACCATTCTCACCGCCGATGTTCACATGGCGTGATATCAGGTTCTTGTCAGCGTCAAATACGCCAAAATACTTCTCATCACGGACGACGTGATAGGCCGCCCCAGCGATTTCGAACTTTACGCAGTATATCGGGTTCGCCCTCTTCCAGACGGTGTTGGTGATCTGCGGTGTATCTGCGCCGAGGCAATGGTAAAAAGATTTGATGAGGGTTGATTTCCCAACATCATTTTCCCCGATCAGGAGATTCACGTCGGGGCTGAGGCGGAGGTTGACCCCCGCCTTCTCTGCCTTTGACAGAATCCACAATTCCCTGAACACGAGGCTTTTCACTGTAATTGCGCTTTCTCAGATTACGAATTAATTTTTTAAAGCTAGATTTCGTCATAGTAGACTAGCGCCCCCAATGCGCGCAGATAGTCTGTTTGTTTATAGATACTTCCAATAGTATCATCATTCATTGCTATATCGACAATTTTATCTAAGAAATTGTTCAGGTCGATCACATCGCCATTATCCTCACGGACGGCGCTTCGCATTCTATTGGCCACATCTTTAACCTCCGCGTTCAACGGGTTGTAGTAATCCGTTGAAGCCTCTGGGATTTTCTTTTGGAGACGCATCACATCGACAACTGGCCAGCCTGCGCCAGTAAGATGGTTCGTCACAGTCGAAATATCTAAAGTCTGCCGTGTCTTGGAGTGCATGACATCAAGGGTTTCTTCGACGAACGGCTTGTCGATGCACTTCTTCGAAATCAGCTCATCCGTGTCTGTAATAGTATCGGAAGGGTGGTTGTTGCGTCGCGTGATCTCGCTCTGAATGAGCCTGATCCAGGTTCGAATGTTGAGACCATGGTCTTCGCCAAATTTGTGGCAAAAGAGCGCCATTGCCTCCCCCTCGAGGAAGCTTTTCATAGTCTCCAAAGTTACACCTGTGACGAGAAAGTGTAGCTGGTCCAGACGCTTTTCATCGAAGCCAGGGATCTCGTCAGAGAGCTTGTCCAGAAGCCTCTTACGAAGCCTGTCATCCAGATCGCGGGCACAGAGTTCTTTATCCGCGAACTCGAAGGCGTTGCTTGAAACGAGAACAACCTTCACATCATGCGAGGAGCAGATGCCCTCGAAATTGGAGAACATTTTTCCAACAATAGACGCCTTCCCCTTCGGGCGTGTGGTAATGCTACTCAGCGTCCGTGGCTTGGTCGCCGAAGATGTCTTTACCTGACAGAATTCGGCACGGGTTGGGTGATCGGAGGGGGACAGAAAAAGGACATCATCATGGAACTCGAACGCTATGAGATAGCTCTCGCCGTCCATGTGCTTTCGCATCATCTGGCAGAAAGCCCAGTCCTTCTGATAATCGAATCGTGACGCTGCATCGGCTCCGGCGACCTCCCTCTGAGGCTTGGATGCCAGATTTGAAAACAAGTCTGCCATCACCCCTCCCCCCAAAGCCCGGTCAGAAACAATCCAGCACTGACTGCCATTTCATGACGGCAATGAGAAGGGAATTGGAATGGCTTTTCCAGTGTCAGCAAGTGCAAGCGAACGCTCAAATCATAAACTCTCCATAAATATTGATAAGAATCCTACACTTAATGGCTTGTTTGGCCTAGGAAATTATGCGTTTGCACCCAATTCACAGCTCTTCGAGCCGAGAATGCATTGTAGAGGCCGCCTAGGCGGCCTCAAGCTGGTCAGATTGAATGGCCTTATCCGCGAAGCCCAGCCAGGTAATCAGCGGCTTTCGAGGCCTGTGATGCGGCAGTGAAGATGGCCTTCTTATCGGCCTTCAGCACCTTCAGCCAGTGATCCACATAGGCTGCATGGTCAGGACGCGGCTGCGGTGAAATCCCAATGTCAGCGCAAAGGAACGCTGAACCCAGCTCAGCAACCAGTTCTTCCATCGCGTAAGCTTCGTCGCCAAAGCGCTTGCCGAATTCGCGCTCGCAACGCTTCTTGTGGCCAGTCCAATGGGTCAGCTCATGCAGGAGCGTCCCATAGTAGGCCTCGGTCGGCGTGCTGGTGTCGGTGCCCAGAAAGCGTTCACGCTCGGGCATCTGGATGAAATCCTGATTGGGATTGTAGTAGGCACGGCCACCGCCGTGACGCACGAGAGCCTTGCTCGCAGCGACAAAGGCCTCAGCCTGTTCGATGGGTGTGGCTGGGTTTTCAGGTACGGGCAGCGGTTCGCGCTTGTAGCCATCAACCTGCTCGGCGTTGAAGACGGTGGAGGCACGCGCCATGAGGCGGGTCTCGGTTGAAGTCATGCCGGTATCAGCATCCTGATCTTCAAATTCCAGCTCTTTGTAGAATACAACAAGCGAGCCCTTCTCGCCTTTGCGAACCTGGCATCCACGGTTCTGCCACTGGCGGTAAGTGCCCCAGACGCCTTCGGTATAGCCGCGCGCTTCGCCCGCAACCCACAGGTTGAGGATGTTCACACCACGATAGTGCGCGCGGGTGTCGATATTGACGGGACGATTGAGCCCTTTGCCAGAGCGGTGCCATGGCATCTGCCATTCGCCTGCGCCTGCTTCGATCGCGGCGATGATATTATCCGTCACCTGCTGATGAACGTCGCGGCGCTCCACATTCGTGCGTCGTGAGCGACGTGATTTCGTTTTGGTCGTCATTGGTCTTGCCTCCTTTGCTGTTGGAGGCCGCGCTTGATCGCGGCCTTTCGTGAGGCTCGACCAAGCGGACGGGAGGCTGCGCGCATCCCGAAGGGACGGCAGCGAAGCGAACGAGGGTAAGGTGGCTGTTTCTTGAAGCGCAGCGGCGCGAGGAGCCGTTCGTCCGAACGGCGGGGAAGAAACTGCCGACGCGTCTTTGCGCGTCTAAAGCCAACCGGACGCTAGACAGCCATCACAAGGGAAAGGCCGCCAAGCGCGGGATCAAGCAAAGGAAGAATTGGCAAGATCAAAGCCCCGGAAACGGCTCGCGTACGACTAACTGGCGGAAAAGGCCTGCAATCTCAGAAACGGCGGTTATAGTCTCAGCCTGAGAAGCGCCGAGCGCGTAAAGTATGGGAGAAGATGATGGACCCTACGGCATTCTTCGTTTTGGTCGGTATTGGCTTCGTGATCTATTTGGTGTTCCAGATGAAGAAGGGATACCAGGAAGGCTATCAGCGCGGACAGGCACAAGCAGTTGCGAAGGGCGCAAAGCCTTGGGGAAATCCGATGGGGTTTGGCTACGGCAGTGCCTACTTTATGTTGCCGGAACAGATTATTGAGGCTGGTAACGGCATTTCGAGCGAAGAGATGTTCCGGCGGTTCCGCGAGAAAGAGCTCAACTTCCTGATCACAGGCCATCTGTCGCAAAAGGGCCAGGAAGCCCTCACCACTGTTGAAGGCGATGGTCACCTTTTGACGATTGCGCCGACCCGCGCGGGCAAAGGCGTCTCGGCCGTGATCCCAAATCTGCTGATGTACGGCGGCTCGATGGTCGTGAACGACATCAAGGGAGAGAACTACGCAGTGACGGCCGATTGGCGTCGACAGATGGGCCATCGCGTCCTCAAGTTTGCGCCTTTCGATGATGACACAGACTTCTGGAACCCCTTCGATCTGATCGAAGAGGGAGACGAGGCTTGGGAAGATGTTCGGTCCTTCGCTGAGCTTCTGATTGTTGACCGAGGCGCCAAAGACGAATTCTGGAACAATGAGGCGAGAAACCTGCTTTCAGGTGTTCTTCTCTACATTGTGTCCGAGCTGCCTGAAGAAGAGCACACAATGTGGATGCTCCGGCATTTCCTGACGCTTGAGGCAGAAGAGCTAGAGGTGTTTCTCAGGGAGAAAATGCTCGAGAGCAAAACCACGCAGGTGCAGCGCGCAGCATCAGCGTTCTTGCAAGGCGACCCAAAAGTGCGCGCTGGCATCATGAGCACGCTCAATTCTCAGATGGGTATCTGGGACAGTCCGCGTTTGCAGCGGATGATGGCGACCAACACATATCGCCTGCCGAGGATGCTGCTTGAGCCGATAACGGTCTATTTCTCGATTCCGCCTGGCAAGCTCGATAGCTACGCCCCGGTCATCCGCTTGTTCATGGGAACGCTGATCAAGCACTTCTCGGGCTACACGCGAAAGGGCGATTATCCGGTGCTTTTCATGCTGGATGAATTTCCTGCGCTGGGCCGAATGAAGGTGATTGAGGAAGGCATCACCTACATGGCGGGCTATGGCATCAATTTCTGGCTATTCGCACAGGATCTGAAGCAGCTTGCTGCTGTGTACGGTGACAAGGCAGATTCGATCATATCGAATTGCGCGGTGAAACAGGTTTTTGGCGTTGCGGACGTGGAGACAGCTCAATGGGTCAGCCTCATGTGCGGCGAGACGACGACGCCCTCAATCAGCTATTCGAATGAAAATGGGCTGACCATCAATAACGGGAATTTGACCCTGTCATCAGGTGCGAGGCCTTTGCTCACGCCGAACGAGGTGATGAATTTCCCAATGGCGCACCAGCTACTGTTTTACAGAGGACAACAGGTCGTGTCGGCCATGAAGGTCAATTACCTTGAGGACGCGATTTTCAAGCACAGGGATGGAACGCCGATTTATGATCCGAACCCATTTCATCGCTGAGGCATAATAAAGCCGCATCGGCGGCTACCTCCTCCGATGCGGGCCAGTTCCCCCTTCTTCTGGCCGAAGGCCTATTCAACGTCTTCGAGCGTTTCCGCCTGCGGCCGGTGTTCCTCAGGAACGTCCCGTACGGGGCGATGGCTCTTAAGCCACTCAATGAACCGGTTCCGATCTATGTAGATGCGTGATCCGATCCGAATGAGGCAGGCTTCGAAGCCGTTGCTCTTGCCATTGTATATCCACCAGCGGACTGTCTTTTCGCCAAAGGCCGGAAAGGCAGTCACCAGCTGGTCGATGGTCAGGATGTTCTCTCCATCCATGAGCAGACCCTTTCATTGTTAGTGATGGTCTCGCATTCTTATGGATGGTGGTAGAAATCCGCCAAAGTTTACCCTGACCCTGTAAGTTCTTACAGGTTCGGCGGAGAGACAATCGTTACCGCCAGGAACTGCTGAAAACTGTGAGCTGCTGTAGCTTGCCGCCGCCTCTGGTCAGGAATTCTATACGACGGACTTCCGCAGCTCGTCGGCCAGTTTGGTGAGCTCGGCAGGAGCACTTTCAAGTGTAGTGAAGGCATAGGGGTTGAGGAATTGCCTCCCCCAGAAGAAATTCCGCTCGGCTTCCGATAGCTCTGCCTCATCGCAAACTGCCGGCCAATTTTCAGCGATGCAGCGCACCTGAGCTTCGATGATTTCCATCGCCTCATTCTGTGACAGCAGGAAGTGATGCGCTGCCTCAAAACAAGTCGCCACGCGGCTCGCGCGGTTGTCGCCCGTGATGAGCATTGCCTGCGTAGCCTCCTGGCCCGCACGACCTTGAGGGCAAATGTCATAAGCTGGCGTCAGCGAGAGCGTTTCGCCGCTCCAGAAGGCAGCATGGTTTCGGGCGTGATCGTCGGTGTTGCCCGAGAGGATATTGAACACGATCCGCGAGAACAGTTCGCGCAGCGTTTCTTGAGGGTCGGTGAAGCGGTGGCGGATGATGTCAGCTAGATCGGCGTAGCTCGCGTAGCGTGCCATCATTTCGTCCAGCCCCAGCATCGTCAGCGCTGAGACCATCATCTTGCGCTGCCAGCCTGCATCGGTCTTGAGACGGTCGAAGCGCTCAACCAGCAGCACATCCTTACCAGAGGCATTTACCAGCGAAACTGGCGCGACATTGATGCCGCATAGTGCGGCGAGGCGCATGGCGATAAACTCGGCTTTCACCACGCTGTAGACATCGGACGACGACGAAAACTTTGCGACATGCTTGATGGAACCATCCTCGATTAGTGCTTTCGGCCGCGCACCGCCAATCGAGCTGCCGTGGTGCAATGCCTGGTCAAGTTCGGGAGAGAGAGGGATACCCTTCTCGACCCGCTGGGCGGATTCCATCAGCTCTTCGAGTGTGGCGTTTGTCGGCGAGCGCGGCACATATTCGCTAGGCGAAAGCTGGAAATCGAGCGCGCCAATACGATCCGAACCTGACTCCAAGAGGAAGGTCAATTCGGAAAGCTCAAGATTATCGAGTTCGTTGCCTTTGACACCAAACTTCTTGTTGAGGATGACACGTCGTCCCCATGCGTCCGGCGCAGCATCGCGCAGACTGCTCGGCATGGTCAGGCCATCAGGGAGCGGAAGCTCTCCCGCTTGGAGTGGAAGCTCAGGTAGGTAGAGCGGGATTGCATCCGCGCGCTCTAGGTAGCTCTTACCATAGTTGAAGTGGACGAGGCCATTCTCGGCACTCAAGCGTCCAGCAACGATGGGCTCGGTCGCATCAGGCAACCAAACCCAGACGTAGGCCTCATCGTATTTGGGCAGCTTAGAACTCATCGACGACCTTCTTTCCGGTCTTGTAGACGTGCTTGGGAAGGACAGCGATGCGGTCGTCCATGCGATCTGAAAGGCGATTGATGCCCTTCTCGTCGCTCTCGAAGAGCTTCACGCCGACCAATGCAGCTGCTTCAAACATGATACCGATTTCCACCTTGGGGTCGCCTCGCTCCATGCGCTGAAGTGTGCTGCGCGCAATGCCCAGACGTTCGGCTAATTCCACCTCGGTCATCTTGCGCTGCTTGCGCCCATGACGGATCATCTTGCCCAGCAGGGCAATTCCCTCAGTCGTGTAGCGTGCATAGGTGCGCTTTGGTGTTGGCATCGTTCAAACCCGTTTGATTGACTCATAGGTCAAATCTACGCGATTTGACCGCCTCATAAGTCATTATGGGTGTAGGCGATAATGATGTCAATCATATTGACCGACACATAGGTCAAATCAACGCGATATGACTGTTCTATCGGTCAAAGACCGGAAAACGCTTTGAACCAACAGGGAGATGAGACTTCAT
>FYBJ01000113.1_pt1 | contig 33492 bp, 27 predicted proteins | sample 1134611 | NCBI WGS metagenome assembly FYBJ01 (sample SAMEA104116008, study PRJEB20421) | marine metagenome | isolation source: marine
ATTTATGACGCAATAGGGGCCCGGTATGACGCCGGTTTTGGCGCATAGCCCGCCCTGAACAGGCGGGCCTGGCCGAAGAGCTTAGCCTTTTTGGCCAGCTTTCATTTTCTCTGTGACATCTTCAGCAATAGGCGTTGGCGCATCCATGGCATACATCGCCTGAGGATTAGCTTTACTGAAATCCAGTGCATTAAGATCAATCATTCGCAATGTAGGATAGGCATAACTGTTAAAATACATGCGGCTGTTTTTCAGATCCTTAAAAACAATCCACTGCGTTGTTTCATGAGAACCTGTTCCTTTCTTTTCCCGTACCAGTCCGTCAGGTATAAACACATTATCCAGAATATGCTGTGTCAGCGTCACCAGCTCCTCAGCGGTTTTAACCTTCGATGCTGTTTTCGTCAAAAATGACATTTTAACAAACCGTGATGGAGGGGTAATATCGCCGGGCAAACCAACGGAACCTGCGCCCTGCCCCGTACCGGTATAAGGGAAACCATCAACCATCGTCGGCTCAGGTGCATAAGGAGAAAGGTTGACGTAGTTTTTCAGGTTCAGTATTTGCCAGTCAAAGGTCGGCGCATTCGTTAAGATGCCGAGTGGATTATTATAGACATGCAGCTTACCGTCAGGAATTTCTACGACAATGCTCTTACCGGTTTTATCCGTGATAATCGCATGCAAGGGGAAAGTCACATCACTATGATCGCCGACTTTAATAGGCTCATCATAAAGCACCATGCCATTTAATGCTTTTTTAACATCGTCTACATTATCAAACTGACTCAGAACCCAATAGCCAAAGTGAAGATAAGATATTCCATTTTTTACGTTTTCATCGGTCATTGGAGCATATTCTGTAAAACCGGGTAAGTACAGGTAACCAAAGCTCAAACCTTTTTCATTCATCCCGTCAACAGCCAAATCCAGACCAAAGCCATCCATATAAACGAAGCCGTATTTTGACTTCCAGCTGGTACCGGCTTCACCATCTACCATTTTGCTTTTATATTCATGTCCGCGTTCGGATATTTTAATTTTACTATGGAGAGGCGGTGTAAATTCCATGGTACGGCCGACAACACAGGTGCCGTCTTCTGCTTTCATGGTAATATTGGTACAAGCCATTGAAACCCCTAAAGGCATCATCAAGGCAAGCGAAAATAAGCATTTCTTGAACATTTTTAAACCCCCTTTATATGAATGTCACCGGACAGTATATACCCAATTAACGTCAAAATGCTATGGTTAAAAAGCGTTGAGGTTGCGCAAGGGAGCGCTTTTATCAATGTGAATGTTCAGCCGTAAGTGTATCGCAACTCTGCTCAATCAACTCCTGAGCATGGGTTCGGGTTTGCTCTGTCACCTGCAGTCCGCCAAGCATTCTCGAAATTTCATCGATTTTATCTGCGGCGTCAAGCGAGCTGATTTCTGAAAATGTCTGCAGCTGATCACTATGCTTTTTCACCAGAAAATGGTGATGCGCCGCGGCAGCAACCTGCGGTTGGTGTGTCACGCAGAACACCTGAAGACGCTGTCCCAGCTTTCTTAAAAGGCGCCCGACCAGCGCGGCTATGGCACCGCCGATGCCCACATCAACTTCATCAAAAATCAAAGTCGGCGTCGCACCGCGTTGGGCTGTAATCATTTGTATTGCCAGACTGATTCTTGACAATTCGCCGCCAGAAGCAATTTTAGCAAGACTGTCAGCATGCGTTCCAGGATTAGTACAGACTTTATATTCAACTTTGTCCATTCCATGCGCTTGAATTTTCTCAAGTGCCGTCAATTCAACAAAAACTTTACCCTGAGGCATCCCCAGTTGTCGAATATAAGCGCTGATCTCATCAGCCAGTTTTTGAGCAGCTTTTTCCCTTGAAGCTCTTAACGCCAGCGCTGCTTTTTCATACGCTTCATAGCGCTGTTTTAATTCTTTCTGCAGCTGGCTTATTCGAATTTCAATGCTGTTTAATGTATCAAGCTCCTGCTGAAGCTTTTCAGCCAGTTCTGGAATATCATCCGCGTCGGTATGGTATTTTCTTGCCATCTGATGTAAAAGACTCATCCGTTCCTCAACCATGGACAGACGCTCCGGATCAAGTTGCACGGCTTCAGAAAATGACTGTATTTCGCTGCTGCATTCCTCGCATTGAATCAGCGCGGACTGAATCAGTTCCATTGCATTTTTAATTTGTGCCTGATCCTGCGGCAATTCCTGCAGATAATGCAGAACCTGATGCAACCCCTGAGTCAGATTGCTTTCTTCATCTGAATCCAGCAGCTGCATGACATGCTGCGCCGAAGTCAGATAATCCTTGGCATGATGCAGTAATTGATGCTCCTGATGAAGGCCGGCCATTTCACCGGGCTGAACATCCAGTTGTGACAGTTCCTCAATTTGAAAATGGAGTAAAGACAATCGATCTGCCTGTAAATCCTGAGCCGAAAGCCTGTCCAGCTCCTGCTTTAAATTCATATACTGCTGATAATGCTCTTTGACCTGCAGCATTAAATCATCATGGCCTGCAAACCGGTCCAGTTGCTGGCGGTGTGTTGGATGCTGCATCAAGGTCTGGTGCTGGTGCTGGCCATGGATATGAACCAGCATCTCGGACAGTTCTTTTAATTTAGCCAAAGGAAAAGGCTGTCCGTTAATGTAGGATTTAGATCGCCCCTCGGCATAAATAACTCGCCGGAGATGCACCTCGCCCTGCTCATCTTCAAGGTCGTGATTTTTTAACCACTGCGCAGGTTCGGATTGCTCATCAATTTGAAAGCTTGCGGTAATATCGCATTTTTCCTCGCCCTTTCGAATCACGGAAACGTCGGCCCGGGCGCCAAGCGCCAACATCAGAGCATCAATCATAATGGACTTCCCTGCACCGGTTTCCCCGGTAAAAGCAGTCATTCCGGAAGCCAGATCAAGGCAAAGCGATTTTACAATGGCAAAATTTTCAATGTTTAAGCCTGTCAGCATGATTTATCCTTTGAGTCGAGATTCCCAACCCAGTTTAACACGCAATCGTTCGTAATAGTGATAGCCTCCGGGATGTAACAACCGAAGTTTTTTATGATTTTTTTCTATAGTGACCGTCTGACCGGGTTTCACCATTTTTGACTCATGTCCATCACAGCTAATCCGAAGATGATGCTCATTTCGCTCGCTGATTCGGAATTCTATTTTGGAGTTGCCGTCAACAACCAGCGGTCGCGAACTTAAACTGTGGGAAAACATGGGCACCAGCACCATAGCGTCCAAACGGGGATGCATAATCGGCCCTCCGGCAGACAATGCATAAGCCGTTGAACCGGTAGGTGTGGCCAGAATCATCCCATCGGAACGGAAACTGGCAACCAGCTGATGGTTGATGATTACATCAAATTCAATCAGATGATTACTTTCGCCCCGGCTAAGTACCACGTCGTTTAAAGCATTATTATTAAAATAGACATCCTGTTCATCATGAATAACGGCATGAAGCAGAAAACGTTCTTCTTCGGTATATTGACCGGCAAAAACACCTTCAAGTTCTTCTTCCATATGCTTTGGGTTGATATCGGTTAAAAACCCCAGCCGCCCCCGGTTCACGCCAATGACCGGAACATCGACGTCTACGGCCATACGGGCAGCGGAAAGCAGCGAACCATCGCCGCCAACCACGATGACCAGATCGCCCTTTTCACCCATTTGTTCTCTGGTAAGAACAGGCAGCTTTAAATCAAATGAATTCGCAGTCTCAATATCAACAACCGTTTCATATTGATTGGCTTTCAACCAGTCAGCCAATCGATAAAGACATTCATTCACATCTTCATTTGCACGATGCTGCCTGGCATAAAGTATCACCCGTTTAAAGCTGTCCTTCATAGCATATTCCCTTTCGCTTTAATCTTCTGAGTTTTGCGCCCGAGCGGTTTTCTTACGCTCATGCTCCTTGAGTTCTTTTTTTCTTAAGCGGATGTTTTCAGGAGTCACTTCAACCAGTTCGTCGTCATCGATAAACTCCAGTGCCTGCTCAAGAGAAAGTTTCAGCGGCGGAGTCAGGATAATATTTTCATCCGTACCCGAGGCGCGGACGTTCGTCAGTTGTTTTTCTTTCGTGACGTTAACCACCAAATCATTATCCCTGGCATGAATTCCGACAATCATCCCTTCATAACAGTTCACCTGAGGTCCAATAAACAATTTACCGCGCTCTTGAAGATTAAACAAAGCAAATCCTCTCGCCTGCCCCTGACAATTAGCAATCAGCACGCCATTAGAACGTTTCCCGATTTTAGTTTTCACCGCCGGACCATAATGATCAAACACATGATACATCAGACCGGTGCCGGAAGTGCTGGACAGAAACTCGGTATGAAAACCAATCAGTCCACGGGTTGGAATAACATAATCCAGCCGCACTCGGCCTTTGCCGTCTGGAATCATATTCTGCATATCACCGCGGCGCTCGCCCAGTTTTTCCATGATGGAACCCTGATGAATTTCTTCAATATCGACGGTCAACTGCTCGTAAGGCTCTAGCATTTGCCCTTCCTCTTCGCGCATGATGACTTCCGGCCGGGAAATGGCAAGCTCGTAACCTTCGCGGCGCATGTTTTCAATAAGAATCGACAGATGAAGCTCGCCTCGGCCAGAGACTCTGAATTTGTCAGCATCGACGGTTTCTTCAACCCGTAACGCCACATTGTGCAGCAGTTCTGTTTGAAGACGCTCAGACAATTTGCGGCTGGTCACATATTTACCTTCCTGACCAGCAAAGGGTGAATCATTAACCTGAAAGGTCATGCTGATGGTCGGCTCATCAACGGATAAAGGCGGCAACGCTTCTACAGCATCAGGGTCGCAAATCGTATCAGAAATATTGAGTTTTTCTACTCCGCTAACGGCAACAATGTCACCGGCGCCGGCTTCCTCAACTTCAACTCTGTCCAGTCCTGAAAATCCAAGAATCTGCAATAAACGGCCGCTGCGGATACCGCCTTCAGCGTCAATAATTTTAACCGAAGATTTTGGCTTGATTTTACCACGGGTGATTCGGCCGATACCGATAGTACCAACGTAGGCTGAATAATCCAGCGAACTGACCTGCATCTGGAAAGAACCATTTTCGTCGACATCCGGAGGACTGACTTTTTCGATAATGGTGTTTAATAATGGCGACATATCTTTTGCTTCATCATCCATATCCAGCAATGCATAACCTTGCAAAGCAGATGCATAAACCACAGGGAAGTCCAGCTGCTCATCATTTGCGCCAAGGTTGTCAAACAGATCAAAAACCTGATCCATCACCCAATCCGGCCGAGCGCCGGGACGGTCGATTTTGTTAATGACAACAATAGGATTCAATCCCTGGGCAAATGCTTTCTGCGTAACAAAACGTGTTTGCGGCATTGGCCCGTCAACAGCATCTACCAGCAGCAGAACAGAGTCAACCATCGATAAAATCCGTTCCACTTCACCGCCGAAATCGGCGTGACCGGGGGTATCCACGATGTTGATTCGGTAGCCCTGCCAGTTCACGCAGGTATTTTTTGCCAGAATGGTGATGCCCCTTTCTTTTTCCAGAGCATTGGAGTCCATGACCCGTTCAACTTTAGGTCCCCGTTCGTTAAGGGTTCCGGTCTGTTGTAATAATTTATCAACAAGCGTGGTTTTGCCATGGTCAACGTGAGCAATAATGGCAATATTTCGTATTTTTTCTATCATTCAAAAACCTTTCTGAAAAACAATGGGATAAAATTGTGCCATCATTATACACTTATTTATTAAATAAATCCCATTTTTATTCATTTACTTTGAATAATTACAAACAAAAAGAGATTCAAAATACCCGGCATACTGGTCAAGGCATAAATCCTTCGGTATACTTGAATGCTAATTTCGCAAACAGGAGAAAACACATGGCACGCGGTATCAACAAGGTCATTCTGGTCGGCAACGTCGGCACTGATCCGGAAGTGCGTTACATGCCGAATGGCAATGCAGTGACCACCCTTTCCGTCGCTACCAGCGAAAGCTGGAAAGACAAACAATCCGGCGAGCGGCAGGAGCGTACCGAATGGCATCGGGTTGTCTGCTTTAATCGTTTGGGCGAGATTGCCGGAGAATATGTCCGTAAAGGTTCAAAACTCTATGTTGAAGGCAGCCTCCGAACACGAAAATGGCAGGATCAACAAGGTCAGGATCGCTATACCACTGAAATCATTGCAAGCGACATGCAAATGCTGGATTCCAAAGGCGGCAGCATGGGCGGCGGCGCACCTTACAATGACGCACAATCTTATGCGCCTCAGCAACAAAGCGCTCCTCAGCAACGCGCACCTCAACAGCAGGCGCCATCGCAGGCGGCGCAGGATGCTTTTGACGAATTAGATGACGATATTCCTTTTTAATTCGCCGACCCACGCTCACTGCCATTAATCTTCGCCTACGTCCCGCGGCTTGTCCGCGGGATCCAGCGATGTAGANAGATTCATGGATCCCGCGGACAAGCCGCGGGACGTAGGAGAACGGACAAGCCGCGGGACGTAGGCTCTCTTAACTTAATGGCAGTGCGGCCCGCTCTGTGGCCATTATCCCATGGGTTTTCCATGGAGCGTAGCAAAGCAAAACATCCGCTATGCAATCACCTTGTACAACATACACTCACCATTTTTGTCCTGTTTAAAAATCATTGGTATTCAGCAACAACTATGCTAAATTCTATTTGGGACAATTAACCATCAAAAGGACATTGACATGAACGATCCGATTAACAACGAAACCATGCAAGCCAATATGAACCAACCAAGCTGGGGTTGGCTGCTGGGGTTTGGTATTTTATTTATTATTCTTGGAACTATTGGTCTTGGTATGTCGGTCAGTCTGACCATTGCCAGCATGTTGTTTTTTGGTATTTTATTACTGATTGGCGGTGCTTCCCACCTGATCGATGCATTTAAATTCAAGAACTGGAAAGGCGGCCTTTGGCAGGCTCTGATTGCCCTGATTTATTTTATCATCGGCGGTATCATGATTTATGATCCTCTGCTGGCCTCTTCAATCATTACCATTTTCCTCGGTACCATGCTGGTTACTTTAGGTATTGCAAGGGTCTTAATGGCGCTGGTTCTGAGTGATGTCAAAGGCTGGGGTTGGGTATTTCTGGCCGGTTTAGCCTCTGCCATCCTGGGTATTCTCATTATCATGCAATGGCCTGCCAGCGGACTCTGGATTATAGGACTGTTCATTGCCATTGAACTGATTATCACCGGCTGGACTTATATCATCATTGCATTAAGCACACGTAACGCCTCCTGATAAAAACCCCAAGGCTGTCATGGATTCCCCGGTTTTACCCCCGGGGAATCTTAACTATACCCAATTAACTTCAAAATGCTATGTTTTAGGCAAGTTGAAGTTAATTGGGTATATATTTGACCTCTGCAACAAAGCCACTTAAAATACGCTGCTTCTAATTTGTTCTGTTTGCTATATATAAAATGATGAGTCCTGCCCTACCCAAAACTAAATTTTCAGAACTCGGCGGCTGGCTGCTGGCTTTTGTTATTCCGGCCTTTTTATATACCTTTCTGCAACACAGCACCTTAAACTGGGCCAGCATCAATTTCACGGTTATTTTTTCGGCAGCGTTGATCATGTGGGTCTTTCGTCTGGTGCCTGAATATACTCCGGCTGTTTTTATCATTTTATCAACGATTCTACTGGGTCTTGCACCTCAACAGGTGGTGCTTTCCGGTTACAGCTCCGATAGTTTTTTCATGGCGCTCAGTGTGTTCGGGATAGGGGCGGTGATTGTTAAATCCAGACTTTTTTACCGATTATCCCTGCTGACGTTAAAACATTTACCGCAAAACCGCTTTTTGCTGCAATTCATTCTTTTTACTATCGGCGCCCTGATGACCAGCGTCATGACAGCGCAAAGCTCCAGAACCGCGCTGGTTTCGCATCTTGTTGAAGATATTCGAAAATCGGCAGGGTTCAAACCCAATGGAACCGCAGCCAACGCACTGGCCTGTGCTGCCTACAATGGCGCTATTTTATTATCTGTAGTATTCCTGACCGGAAAATCCGGGAATTTTGTGCTCTATGGTATGCTTTCTGAACAGACGCAATGGCAGTACAGCTGGATTAACTGGTTTATTGCTGCAGCCCTCCCGGCCGGCATTATGATTGTTTTTTTCTTTATTCTGATGCAGTTTTTTTTCCGTTCGAAAGAAGCGGTCGAAGTCCATACCGAAAGTCTGCACGATGAACTTGGAAAAATGGGGCGTTTATCAGTTGGCGAATGCTCGGCTATCATTAGCGTCCTCGCCCTTTTAATAGGGCTTATTACCTCATCCTGGCATCAGATTCCAAGCGCCTGGCTGAGTTTTGCCATTTTCTTTATCCTGCTCACCAGCGGCATTGTGAATAAATATGATTTTAAAAACAGCATCAACTGGCCGTTTCTTTTTTATCTGGGCGCTATTATTGGCATCATGCGCTGTATTCAGGAAATAGGCCTTGATCAATGGCTCATCAGTAATTTCCAATGGGTCAGCCAGTTCGCCGGCGATAGCCCCGGCAAATTAATTATCTGCATCTATGCCTTAAGTTTTCTGGGGGCATTGCTGTTCGGGACGGTTGCGGCGCCGGCACTGATATTCAGCATTTTCCTGCCCATCACCCAAAATGCGGCCATCAGCTCCTGGCTTGTCGCATTTACCGTTCTTATGGCAACAGAAGCCTGGATTTTTCCTTATCAATCCAGTAATTTTCTCTGTTTTGAAGAACAACTTTCTGCCTATAAAGCCTACCGCCTGAAACCCACGCTGGTTATCAATTTTATTTTCGTCTTTGTAAGACTTGCAGCGCTTCTGCTGAGCATTCCTTTATGGAAAAAAATGGGGGCGCTATGACGACGGCTCTCCTAAAAAAAATGATGACCGGCATCTTTCTGTTAGTGGTCTTTGGCTATCTGGCCTACCAGAAACAACATAAACCACGCTTGTTTATTCTCCATAGTTTCCATCAAAATATGCCTTGGGTTCAAAGTGCCAACCGGGGCGTGGCCCGTATTTTTAGCAACAAACCCTATATAGATATCCGCTACTTTTACATGAATACTAAAAGAAAGCATTCTGAAACCCATATCAGGCGAATATCAAAATCAGCGCTATCGAGCATCCAGGCCTGGAAACCTGATGTCCTGATAGCCTTTGATTATGATGCACAGAAGCTATTGAAAGACCATGAAAATGAATTCAAAAACAGCAAAATCATTATGGCCGGCGTTGCTGACCATCAACTGCTTAAACAATCTTCCAGGCAAAACAATTTCAGCGCCATCAGTGAAGAAATCCCCGTCAAGGCGATTCGTGAGGTTCTTTCCATCGTATTCAGGCAGCAGCGGCGTATTTATTATTTGTCAGACAATTCAGATACGGCCAAAGCCCTTGAACATGAAATGCTGAAAAAAGACTGGGGATCATTCTCTTTGGTTGAACATCGTCGGGTGAATACCGTTGCCGAATGGAAGCAAGCCGTACGGGAAGCAAATGAAAAGGCTGATGTTTTACTGGTTTCCGTCTACCATGGCTTGAAAAAAGATAAACAGGACGCCTCAAAACCCACAGAACTGGTTCAATGGATGAACCAGCACAGCAATATTCCTGTCGTGGGGATGTTTGAGTCCTTTATGCTGGAAGGCGGATTAATGGCCATTGCCATTTCATCCGTCGAACAAGGCTACGCTGCCTCCTGGCTCGCCTTTCAAATGCTTGAAAGCAACCTTGAAACCGCAGAGCTTCCGGTAGTACAGGGCAAGAATTTTTCTCTTTATATTAATAAAAAAGAATTGAAAAAACGATTTCCGGATGCCCGCCTGCCGGTGATTTTGAATACCTTTTCGAAAACAGCATAAACGCTTTTTTTAAACGCTTAGCCTGTTGGGCCATAATGGCCCAACGATTATCTTAGCCAAAACGAGCTAAAACTTTTTTTGCCTCTTGAATGCAATCATGATCATCAGCGAGCTTTGATGTAAAATCTATCTCTTGGTGTTTTTTGGCTGTGACTATCGAAAAAAGACCATGCATTTTCTGGATTTTACTATAGTCACTCTTCAGAGCGGCCAGTTTTTCTGGATCTGTGCTTGTATAAACCTCCTCTTTTTTCGTAAAGAAATAAGTGGAACGTCTATAGGCCTTCGCTTGCAAATCTTGCGGCTTTCCTTCGGCTTCTTCGGCTTCTTTGGCTTCTTTGGCTTCTTTGGCTTCTTCGGCCTGTTTCCTCAATGCCCTCATGTCCTGAAATGTTTTTACATGAGCGATTAATACACTTTCACGGGATGTAAAAGTCGAACTAATACCTTGTAGAACATGCAGCAGCGGTTTAATGAGAACCGCGTAAAAAGCAGTTTCTACTAAATCGATGCCATGCTTCAACAGTTTAACCGGTGCTTTGAGCAAACCAAAAGCAAGAGAAATGATACCTTTTGCAATCGCTCTGGTTATATTCAACCCCAAGGATGTTGTCGAACCCATATCGATGGCTCTATTGATAACAAGATGCAAGAAATCTAAGGTATCATCAATTAATTTCAGAGGGTTTATTAACAAGAACCAGAGATTTATCAGCATCCGAGACGGTGGGAGAGGCACTAAAGTAGAAGACCAGTAGTTCAACATAAAAAACTCTTTGAACAAAGGAAGAATTACAATAAACTCATCAAATGTTATTTTTTTAGTATATGTCACTTCATCGAAATGAAATCCTCGATTTATATCTAAAAAAAGAGCAAATATGGGAGCGAAGTTTAAATAAGAGCGCAGAGATGCAACCTTCCTTTGCTGTTCAAACCAGGACGCCCAATCATCAGCCCCATACCTGCGGCATTCTTCAATTTCATTTTTAATTTCATCTGACAAAACCTTTGTCAATTGCCGGCGTGCAAGATTTGCATTCGTACCAGGGATAAACTGAAGCAGCGCGCCCATGCCCCAATATTGCCTGGTACATAGATTGTAAATTTCAACTTCTTCACTCTGATCCATTAAGCGTTTTGATGAAGAAAGTTGATTAAATCTCTCTCTCATCACTCCAGGAAAAAGATAAAAAGCCATAATACAGGACCTCCAAATAATGATTTACTTTTAAAAGGAGAGCATTATACCATGGTGATATATTTTTGTACACTACAAGTTCTATTTCTTCCATCATAAACAGAAAATCTATTTCATCAACAAGCTAAAGGTTATTTTTTATGGGTTTCCCTTCCGTGGGAAAGGATAAAAGATCTTGAATTCGGGTTCTAATCAAAAAAATCCCTTACAAAAGCGACCCGTTTGTCCGGTGATTCAGGGCTATCGAGTCCGGCAACATGGGATTCAATGGCTCTATAACGGTGAACAACCCCTATTTTATTAGCAATTTGAATATTAAGGCCCGGACGGGCGTTTAGTTCCAGCATCATTGGACCATGTTCCTTATCCAGCACAATGTCAACACCCAGGTAACCCAGCCCTGTGATTTCATAACATCGCGCGGCAATTTCGAGAATCTGGTTCCAGTAAGGCACTTCAATGCCTTGAATAGAATTCAGGGTGTCTGGATGATAACTGATGATTTCATTGTGAAATACGCCGCCTAAGGTTTTGCCGGTTTTCAAACTGATGCCGGCGCCAATTGCGCCTTGATGCAGGTTGGCTTTACCCTCTGAATTCCGGGTAGGCAGGCGAACCATGGACATGACGGGATACCCCAAGAGCGTAATGACCCGAATATCAGGAATGCCTTCATGGCTGACCTCGGCAAAAACAGGGTCAACAACCACGCGCTTTTCGATAATGGCATAATCACTGTATCCGCCCAGACTGTATACGCCGGACAACAGACTGGATAAATGATAATTCATTTCCTCTTTGCTCATCAAACGGCCGTTCACTAACCGGTACCTGTCAAAGACCCTGCCGCTGACCACCAGAATACCGTCTCCGCCTGCGCCTCGGGCGGGTTTAATGACAAAATCATTATATTGTTCCAAGCGCTGATGAAGCTTTTGAATCTCATGTTCGGCTTTGACCAGAAAATATAAGGGGGGAACAGCGATGCCGGCAGCAATGGCCAGCTCTTTTGTTTTAAATTTATCGTCCACCAACGGATAACGCTTGCGATCATTATATCTTAAGACATAGTCGCTGTTGCGCTGGTTGATGCTGAGAATCCCCAGCGATTTCAGGCGGCGGTAAATACGAAACATCAATTATTTCTCCTCTACCAGCGCCTTAAAACGGGCCAGCTCGGATAAACGGTACCCCTTGTACTGACCAAACCATAAGGTCAGAGCCATAATCACCAGAATAAGCTCTGGGAAAGCAAACAGCAGATATTGTAAGGTTGGCTGACTCATCACCCAATAACAGATAATCGCGGCAAACAAACTGCCTATACCGGATTTCACTGCCTCTTTCGCTCCACGCTCATCCCAGGTAATACACATCCGCTCAATGGTCATCGTCAAAATAATCATTGGAAACAGCGCCACCGATAAACCGGCTTCCAAACCAAGACTTTGGCTGAAAACAGAAATAAAAATCATCAGCAAAATCACAACCGACAAAATCACAGCAAGCCTTGGAACCAGTAACAGCCTGAGCTGATCAAGATAGAATCGAACCAGCAGACCGACAGAAACAATAAACGTGAAGAGGATGGTTCCCCAAATCACATGGGTTTCTCTGAAAGCCAGTGCGATAAGAACCGGCATAAAGGTACCGAAGGTGCTTAATCCAACAAAATTTCTTAATAAAAGAATAATAAAGGCACCCACAGGAACGGTCAGCAGTATTTTATAGGTCTGTTGCGCCGTTACAGGAAGCTGCAGCAATGAAAACCTTAATAATTGCGAATCATCGGCAATGCCGCGGGCTTTGGCAATGGTCAATGCATTAATCGGCGTCGGTGTGCTGGTTATTGAAAATTTAGCATTGGATCCGCCCTTCAAACCAAAAACGGCTGCATCGCCATATTGCCAGATGAGAAAATTGCCCGGCAATCCAGATGAACCATTTTTTGGATTAACATATTTCCATTTTTCTCCATTATAAACAGCAAGATAATAACGCAAATCACTTTTTGAAGAAGACGTCAGGTACAAACCCTTGATCATCATGGCAGGAATGCTGGCCTGATTTAATATCAACACTGCCGCTTTTACAATATTCATCTCATCCGGCACGGCACCGAGCAGAATCTTGGTATTTCCATCAACAACATTCAACGCTTTCACTGTGGACTGAGCAAAGGTCAAGCTGTCTGCGGAAGTTTGCCGCACCTGAGCCGTGATGGTCTCAACGGCTGTTTTTTTACTGTCTTCCAAGGGTTCAGGAGTTTTAACCGGTGCCGGCCGGCTCAATGCAGAACCTGAACTGTCTGTTGCCCGGATAATTGCCCGGTAATACAACGACTGTTGTCCTGATGCGCGGCGAATGGCCCAGACTGTCTGACGGTTATCATTTTTCAGGTTCGTGGTGACGCCATAATTTTTGGATACAAAATATTCATCAAGAATGGCGAAATTCGGCGGCAGATAAGGAATGATAAAACTCGCTTTCACCGGCGTCCTGGTCTGGGCTTTAAAATTGAGGCTGGCCTCAACCGTCCAGCTGTCTACCGTTTGGGTATCCGTTAACGGTACATCAAGACTGAAATGACGATATAAAAAAATACCTGTACCCACAAAAAACAGGATCACTATCAGGGCGTAAATATGCCGCTTATTCTGATTCATTATGATGACTCGTTACCAGGAAAGTTTCAGAAGGGTCGACAATGCCGTCAAAGGCAATAATGGCTTCGCGTCCGAGCAGAAGCGGATAAATAAAATTCTTACGGTTCGCCAGGTTCACTTCAATATCCTGCACTTTACCATTCAACTCTATTTTCATTAACACGACAGGGCGCTGATAAGCTTTTTTAGTCGCTCTGGCAATGTTAACCTCGCCTTTCCGGGCTTTGATTTTTACCATTCCGAGGAAGGGCTGGGTAAATTCAACATTTCCATTTGGCGTCGGAACCTTAAAACGAATATAAGGCTTACCTTTTATTTCAATCTGTTCAATTTGTCTGGCATTTAATGAAGCCGATTTTGCACCGGTGTCCAGCTTTGCCGACAGCCTCAGGTTCTTATCCGCCAGAACTGCTTTTTCAATGTAGCCATAAACGACTTTATTTGACTTCGCCATAACAGGATTCGCCCAACCAATTAGACATGATAAACAAAGAATTAAATATCTCATCTACGTTCCCAACTGTTTTGCAGGATAATATAAGTATACCCAATTAACTTCGAAATGCTATGCTTTCACTTTGTTGCTACTTTGCCGGCAACATATCCGCCAACCAATTGCCCGATGATAATTGCCAGATAACATTGACCGGCATAAGATTCAAACCAGACCAGGGTCTGAGCAATGGGGGTCAAAGGTAAAATATCACCTAATCCCAAAGTCGTCATTACCACAAAGGAAAAATAAATCACGGAGGAGTATTGATGTGCAGGCAAGCCCGAAAAATGCTGCGCTTCGAACAGCTGCATGGCAAGAAACAAGTAGGCGAAAAATAAGCCAATAAAAAGATAGGCCGATAACGCCCCGAACATCGTCGAGATACTGATACTGGAATCTTGCATGGTAAAATAGATGCAATACCCGGCCATAAAAAGAAAAAAGAATGCGCCCACAAAATTTTTTATGACCACCAGTGTCTGATTACCAATAACAAACCCCAAGGCCGACAGGGCAATCTCAATAATAATCATTAAAACCAGTGCCGCTAAAACCCATTTTTCTTTATTGGAAATGACCAGCAAGCTGGTAATAGCCAGTATCAAAAAAAACAAATCAGCCAGCTCAAGCGGCCCCCAGTGAGGATCGAGTGCCTTAAAAAAGCAAAAACCAACAATCATGACGAAAAGATACAGAAAACGGAACGTCTTTATCAGCTGATACATGAAGAACTCCAGATTTGCTATTAAAATCAGCATAATGGATTTATGATGAAGATTAAAGTACGGAGGTCCGTCTACGCTCCTTTCTATGCTATGAATCGAACAATAATTGGTATAACCTGTTGTAAAGATAATCAAGACAAGGGAGTCAACAACATGAAAAAAATCATTCTAATTACCGGAACCTCCTCCGGCCTGGGGTTAAGTTTGTCGATTAAACTGGCAGAGCAGGGGCATACCGTTTATGCAACGATGCGAAATCTTGATAAATCTGCGCCATTGCAGGCCGCCGTTTCAAAAAACAGGGATATCCGCGTGATGCAGATGGATGTGGAATCAACCGAAAGCGTTAACCAGGCCGTTTCAGCGATTCTTAAACAACATGGCCGTATTGACTGCCTTATCAATAATGCCGGTATGGGCTTTGTAGAAACCGTTGAACTGGCCTCCGAAGAAAAAATCAATCAGGTGATGAACATCAATTTCATGGGCATCGTTCGGGCCATCAAAGCCGTTATGCCGGCCATGCGGCAAGCCCGTTCAGGTCAGGTTATTAATATTTCTTCCGTTGGCGGCCTGATTGGACAACCGTTCAACGAAATTTATTGCGCTTCAAAATTCGCAGTAGAAGGTCTTACAGAGAGCATGGCCTGTTACATACAGCCCAACTTCAATATCAGATTCACCTGCGTTGAACCCGGCGGCATCCGCTCTGAATTCGCCAATAACGTATTCAAAACCAGCAGCCTCCCACAAGAACACAGCAATGACGAATATGCGGCCATTTTCAATCAATATGTAACCAAAGCCAGAAGCCGCCAGGGTTCGGCTGAGAGCGCTGATGTTTACCAAACCAGCGAAGAGGTCGCAGATTGCGTTATTGCCGTAATAAACAGCGAAAAACCGCCGCTGCGAATCAGAACCTCCGAATGGGCAAATGCGTTCTGCAAGCTCAAAACCCAGGCCGATCCCACAGGAAATCTTTCGGTTAAAGCCGTTTATGATGCCTGTTTAGGGCAGGAAAAAACGTTTGAAGAAGCATAACGCAACAGAATAAAACATAGCATTGGAGTTTTGCTGGTGAACCAGAGCTTTGAAATTGAGGACTTATTATGAAAATTTCTACTTCCGCTCAAAAAAAAGGCGCCGATGCCGGCAGTATGTTTTTACATTTCAAGGACCGTGGAGCCTTTATTGAAATAACAGGCTCCCACTCTGAAAATTTAAGTCCATCAAACCCTCTGCAACTGACAGCCCGTGGCGGAAATGGTGTTGACGGCCATATTGGTGCGGATGGACATGCTGGCAGAAATGGAAGAGACGGGGCGGATGCCACTCGCTATTCCCGGGGCGGTGACGGCGAGGATGGCGGTCGGGGAGGTCACGGCGAGGCAGGGACAAATGGTACAGATTCTGGCTCGGGCGGTAATATTGAGGTCTTTTTCCAGGCCGGTGATGAAGCACTTTTAGATATGATTACCCTCGCCGACACTTCCGCTGGAACACCGGGACGCGCAGGCCGTCATGGCCAAGGAGGCAGAGGCGGTCGCGGCGGCCGTGGCGGCTCCAGCTACAACTGGACTGAATATGAAGGTTACGATAGCGTGGAGCATTATACTGATGCCAACGGCAACAGCCATTCGCGAATGGTTCGCCGTCTACGCCCTGTCTACCATAGCAATCCAGGCGGTTCCGATGGACGGAGAGGACCCGATGGCGGTAGCTATACCCATCGCTTATATCCAGGAAAGTCCGGAGAACATGGTCAATATACCATTCATGTTGGAGAAAGCTGTTATCATGAACCCTTTCGACTAAAACTTTCTCCCGTAGCCTTTGTTGGGCAGGAAGGCCATGGAATTTACGAGCCAGGGGACAGGATTCACGCGTCCTATCAACTGAAAAACGATAGCCAACAAATGAAGTCGCCCAGAGAAGATGCGCTGATTTGTCTTTATCGCAACGAAGATATTAACTCAAAAACCAACCAAGGCATGATTGAAGGCAATATTGAACCCGGGGAATCAAAGAACACAGCGCCAGAGGTTACTTTTCAATTAAGGCTTCAAAACGTCAATGCCGTTCAAAACGCCTTTCAAAAAACCATCACCATCCATGCCATTGCATGGAACACCCGGCTTGGCAAAGCCTTTCAGGGGACCGATTCAGAGCATTCCTTAACCCTGCAATATCCGGTAAAAATCCAGTCTCGCGTTCACGCTTATTCCATTGCCGAAGGTGAAAGTCAACGCTTAACCGCCCGAGTTCAAAATATTTCCAGCAAAGCCCTCGGCCATAAAAGCCATGAAAAAGGTCGCCGGGTTCGGCTGAGTTTTTTTGATGGAACGATGGAAACCGCCAGCAAAATATATCAAATCGAAACGCTCAATGCAGGAGAAATCCTTTCTCTTCCCTACGAGTTCCGCTTTCCTGAAGGAACAGAGCTGGGACAGCAGCATATCTGTACCGCAGGTTTATATCTGGAACCCATCTCAAGGAATAATCGACTAAAACTCATTCAGATACAACGGTTCACCCTACAGTTAACGGCAACCTATCAGCCGCCAAAACTGAATGGCTTTACCCTGCTCATCAATGTCGGCACCCCTCAAACGACCATTAAATACTGGCAACAACGCTTAAAAGAGCTTTCTGGAGAAGATATTTCCATCTATAATGCCTCCTATTATAAACGCCACCCCTATCAAAAATTGTTAAGCGAGGCTCCAAACGGCAGCCTTATCGTACTGGATAATAACTATCATTCATCTGAAACGCGGCGGGTAAAAAGCAGCCTTTACCTGAAAAAAACCGACATAATTCATGCCAATCGTCAAAGCAATACCGGCATCATTGTCATCGGAAATCAGTCTGAGATTCCAAAACTTTCGCCTTCAACAAGACCGCCGAAACTTCCAGACTATATCCGATTGGAGCATCACTCGGAAAATGAGCTGATTCAATATTTGCTCAACCGTCGCTGGCAACCCAATGCAGCCACAATACACCGCTTGAATCTTCCTGCCTCTCATTGGTTTTATGGTCAATTTGATATTGATGCTCAGCTCAGTTCGCTCAATCAAACCTTGCAGGCTGTTTTCCCGAACCGCCTCTATCATATTCGACGGCATAAAACCACAACGATTCACCGTTTTACAATTGAATACATCGGCTCAAGGTATAGCCTGTACAATCACACAACAATACCAGAGAATGACGCAGGTTTTATAAAAAATATTATCAACCCCCTGCCCTTCAAGCAGAAAATCCAGCTACTGTTAACAAGCTCTTCAAAGCATATTCCCCATTTAAAAAATGCGATTATTGAAGATTTATTTTTTGAACAACAGCAGTTAAGTCAAACCCTGCTCTACGGTAGCTTCTGGCAGAGACTCTTGCGCTATTTCAGCCATGACTTTCAAGCTGAGTTGACCCTGCTTCCCCAATTGACGAATCATCTGGAAAAGATGAAATTGAATAGCAGCCATTCCGTCAACATCGCTTATGCTGACAGCCTGATCGAAATCATTGCCAGGTTAAAATACCAGATGGAACTGCAATGCTCTTTTTGGCTGACTCTGCTAAATTTTTTCATACCACAGACCTCGGTTCTCCTGTATCAGGCAAATCGCGCCCTGCTTAACCAGTATGTCAATGTACACGCCGAATTCACAGAGCAGGAGGTGAAAGAGGTCAATGAAAATATTGAACGAAAGCAATCCATCCTTGCCTTTCAAACGAAGCTTGAACAGTTTATTAATGAAAATTCCGTCACTCGCAGTTATTTTCATTTTTTCAGTAAAGAAAAACTGCCCGATGCAGATTTGAAGATTTTAAACTGGCTTCACGGACTAGGCTGCGAGAAGGTCTCTGAGACGCTGCTTATCAACCATTACCGCCAACTGACCATGCCGCAAGCCCGTGCAACCTATCAGAAATACCTGAGCATTGCAGGAATCAGTCTGCCGGAAAAGCCCGAAGTTATGGTTCAGCATTCAAGGGTTACTGTAGGTTGAGCGCCTAAAACATAGCATTTTAAAGTTAATTGGGTATAATAGCTTTTTTCAAACAAAAGGAGTAGTTGTGAAAAAGATAATAACCTCAACGATTGCAGCACTGGCTTCTGGTGCGGTTTTTGCGGCCAATATCAGCCTCGACGGCACCGTGGATGTAAAGATCAAACCGAATAATAAAAACTTTGGCTCGGGAACGAACCAGGTTCTCCAGTTCGAATTACCCAAATTCAAATTATCCGAGCAGGCAAAGCAGGTTCTGAAACACCGGGGGAGGCAATATAAAGCCAATGGCCCTCAGCCGATTCATGCCTCTGAACTTCCCCTTCGCGTTCAACTCGGAATGCAGGGTACACCGGTATTAAATCAGGGCATGCATGGCAGCTGCGTAACCTTCGCAACGACCGCAGCCTACGACGCAACACTTGGAGCTGGTGACTATATCAGCCAATTGTGTAATCTTGAACTGGGCAGCTATCTATCCATTCACGAAAAAATCCCTGCCAACGGCTGGAATGGCTCTTTAGGCACCTGGGTTCTGGATCAAATGGACAAATATGGTGTCATCAGCAAAAACTATCAGACAGAATATGGCTGTGCCGGTGTAAAAGAGTATCCCGTTTATGAGGAACTCAATGAAGGACAACCAATGTCTGAAGCGGAGTTCAAACAACATAGTGTCGACATCAAAAAATTAATCAAATGGGAGCTTCTGCTGAATGACGGCGACGCATTCGAAGGGTCCGTTGACATGATTGCGATTGTTGAAAAAATCAAAGAAGAACTTGCCCGAGGCCATCGTGTGACCTTTGGTACCCTGCTTGATGTCAATGTTGGCAATGCCGGTGCTGTTGGCAGCTACAAACAGTCCGGAGATACCTGGATGCTGACTCCTGACATCATCGCGGACGTTGTCTACGGAAACATTTACGCCGGACACGAAATGGTCATTACCGGTTATGATGATGCCGCCGAAGTTTATGATGAAGAAGGCCATTCCAATCAGGGCGTTTTCACGCTGCGTAACTCCTGGTCTGAATATGCCGGTGACAACGGTAACTATTATATGACATATGACCACTTCATCATGCTGGCACTTGAAGCTGCCTCAATTAAACTGAAGTAATCATGATGCCCCCGTGAAAACGGGGGCCAAATCCAATCCAGCCTTATACATTTCCTGTCCAATGCAAACCAAACTCAATACCATCATAAGACTGATTATTGCTGGTTACTGTTGAGAACACCGGAGCTATTGTTCTATCAAAGTTTAACAGGCTGTTGAAGTAATAAATCCATTGATAACCGGCATGAAGATTAAAGGTTCCAATGCTTGATGGATAAACGTAACTCAGGCCAATGAGCTGCTCCAGTGACGGAGAAAAATGATCCATTTTTGAGTAGCTATGAGAAGTCTGTACATTATTCGCGAAAATCCATGCCTCAGCTTCGGCATGACCATATAAGAGCGCCATTTGACTGACCAGATTCAAATTGAAATGAGGATATAATTCATAATCAAAACCAGCCACAGCCAAAGGGCCAACTCCGTTAAATTTACGAGTTTGATTATAATGACCAACACCGGAATTTGTAGCATTCCAGAACCGCTGCGAATTTAACCAATAATTTTCAATATGCACGAACTGCAATCCACCAGCATAGCGAAAGGTATTTTTCTTTCCAGCCAAGGTTTTTTGCCCGAACATGACATTGACCTGATCCAGTTTATTTGAAAACTGGTAATTTAAGGCGATATTCACTGGGGCAACATAATAAGTAGGCAAAATCTGAGAAGAAGTATTATCAAAATGAAGCCATTGGGCAGTCAGATCATTGCCCGTATTGAAATGATAAGAAGCCTGCAGCTGGAACCCCCACCCCCAATCGCCTTCGAGCGATTGCCAGTTAACATGCTCCGGCCGGTTATTGTATATCGTATCGTAAGCCATCATGGCGCTGGTATCCGGCCTTAAATACAATCCACGAATCCCGGCATCCCACATTTGCTGAGGGCAAGGCACAGAAACTGATTCAGGCTGACAAAGCTCCCCCATAGAACCGGCTAAACTCGCGTTACAGCCAAGTGTAGCGAACAAACTGCTTATCCATAATGCTTTTTTCATGATTAATCCTTTAAAATGATGAAGATAGAAAGATATCATTAACGCTCCAGCAAAAACAAGAATATTTTATAAGGCAATCTTGTATTCGTCCGCTTATCCTTGTTAAATAATACAATAACCATTGAAAAAATATCAGGAGAAGCCATGTCATATCTGAAACTCATTATCGCAACCACGCTGACCTTTATTATTCTGGACGCACTCTGGCTGGGATTTGCTGCTAAATCATTCTATATCAAACAGATGGGCGGATTAATCGAAGTAAAAAACGGTAATATCCAAGTCAATTTAACCGCAGCACTGCTGGTATATATTGTTTTAATCGGAGGGATTCTGGTATTCGTACAACCCCTCGCAGGCAACAGCTTACTGGCTGCTTTTGGATATGGCATACTGTTTGGATTGGTGACCTATGGCACCTATGACTTAACCAATATGGCGGTCATAAAAGAATGGTCATGGCCTTTAACTTTTCTGGATATCCTCTGGGGGATGACCCTATGTTCGATCAGCGCTGTGGTGGGATGCTATTTTAAAAGTTAATTGGGTATAACTTTTTGTTCTATAATTTATACAAACAATGCAAATGGTCTTGATATGAATATTTATAGCATTAAAGATGTCGCTCTACATACCGGGATATCACCCATTACATTGAGAGCCTGGGAATCGAGATATGGAATCATTCAGCCGGAACGAACTGCCGGCGGCCACCGGATGTATTCCAAAGAAGATATTCGCCGCATCAAAACCATTCTCTTTTTAAAATCAAAAGGAAATGCACTAAAAAACATCCCTGCAATTCTACAACAATACGATGAAACGAATTTCAAGTTACATCAAAGGACAATTCCTCGAATCATCGATGGACTGAAAACCCTGAATGCATCAAAAATTCAGAAAGAACTGGATCAATTCATTGCTCTGCAACGCATTGAAACCTTCGCAGACCAAAGTTTACCTGATATTCTCAATGCGCTGAAACAGGCACTCTGGCCAAACAGCATCTATTTCACCCAGGAGAGGTGTTTTTTTTATGACCAGCTTCGGTTTCTGCTTCAATTCCGCTACCATCAATCAGTCCAAGCAGCAGCACCCTTACAAATCAAAATCATTGGCTACAAACCCCCAAGAGAACTTTCGGAGTTTTATGTGCAAATTTATCTGCTGGCTCTATTGTGTTCTCAATACCACTATTCCAGTGCCGTAATCAGTCATATTGACTCGTTTGAAGAAATAGAGGCCAGTTGCGCCGCCCACAGCAGTATCCTCCATATTGCCGTTGTTGGAACCGATACTTATCAACTCTTACAGCTGCTTGAGAAATGCAAAAGCCTTGCGAACCACAATCTGCTTATTTTTCACCCAGGACAGAGACCGCTGGATCGGGAAACATTGGAGAAAAAATACCTTCTTCCCAGTCAGTTTGATGAATTAATCCTACCCATAAACCAGGCATTAAACTATACAAATTAATTATTTTCACTGATTTGCATAGATATATTTGATATTAATTATACAATGGTCTAAGTTCTTAATTACAACTTTATTTAAAAAAAGATGCATTATGTCGAGTTTTATGGTGCTGGGCGCAGGTGGAATTGGTCAGGCCTTTGCTCAATATTGCAAAGACGTTAACGAGTCTGTTTATCTTCTTGGCCGCAATGAACGTAGCGACAACATCCCCCCTGAGATCAAACTCGACCTCGAGAATGAGCAATCACTCCCCCAAATCGCAGCCTTTATCTGTAAAGAAAACATTCAAACCTTGGTAAACACACTGGGAATTCTTCACTCTCCAACACATTTTCCTGAAAAAACCATAAACCAGCTTGATGAAGCCTGGTTTAACGAAAGCCTAAAAGTCAATTGCTTAAGTTCGCTAATTTTACTAAAACACTTGAATCAGCGCTTAGCAGCGGACAGTACGTTCAGGTTCATCGCTCTTTCTGCACGCGTTGGCAGCATATCCGATAACCGAGTGGGTGGGTGGTTAAGCTATCGGGTGTCAAAGGCCGCGCTCAACATGGGCTTGAAAACCGCAGCTATCGAGTGGACATTCAAGCATAAAAATGCTGTCATCGTTGGCTACCATCCAGGAACCGTTGATACTAACCTCTCCAGGCCTTTTCAGGCCAATGTCAAAAAACTATTTTCGCCCTATGATGCTTCTGCCTGCCTGTATTCTTTTATACAGTCTCTGAAGCCTGAAATGAGCGGTGGATTTTACGATTGGCAAAAGGAGAGGATTCCCTATTGAGGTAGATGATGATGTTAGTAGAATTATTATCCAGAATACAATTTGGTTTCAGTATAGGCTTTCACATTTTATTCCCAACGCTCAATCTTGGTTTGGGGCTGTTTCTGGTGATGATGGAGCTGGCATGGTTGATTACAAAAGATCCATACTATCTCTCTATCTGCCGTTTGTGGTCTAAAATATTTGCGCTGACCTTTGGCATGGGCGTAGTCTCAGGCATTGTTCTTGGCTACCAGATTGGCACCAATTTCGGCCCCTTTATCGCCAGGTTCGGAGAAGTTCTCGGCGCGCTTTTTGCCTATGAAACCCTCACTGCGTTTTTCCTTGAAGCCGGATTTTTAGGCATTATGCTGTTCGGATGGAACAAAGTACCGAAATGGCTTCATTTTACATCCACGCTTATGGTAGCCATTGGCACCACTATCTCAGCATTCTGGATCATGTCTGCTAATTCGTGGATGCAAACTCCATCAGGGGTAGAGATAATAGGTGACCGTTATATCACCACAAGCTGGTGGCATGTGGTTTTCAACCCGTCATTTATCCCAAGATGGATTCACATGCTCCTGGCCTCATACCTCACAACAAGTTTTGTTATCGCCGCAGTCAGTGCCTATTATCTGATAAAAAATAAACATCAGATCATTGCCAGGAAAGGGCTGTCCTTTGCAATGTGGGCAGCACTGTTCATTGCTCCGTTGCAAATAATAGTCGGTGATGTTGTGGGTTTGAATGTCTACAAATACCAGCCGTTAAAAACCGCGGCGATAGAAGCAAACTGGAATACACAGAAAGGCGCTCCATTGGTTTTATTTGCACTGCCCTCACAAAAAGAACAGAAAAATTATTATGAAATCAGTATTCCTAAACTGGCCAGCCTTATCAATACCCATGATTTAGACGGAAAACTCATCGGACTCAAATCAGTTAGATCTGATCAGCAGCCCAGGGTTGCGCCTGTTTTCTTTTCATTCCGTATCATGGTGGGTATTGGATTCCTGATGCTTTTCACCGCTTTTTTAGCCCTCTGGAAACGGTATAGAGGACATCTCTACAGCTCAAAAATATTTCATTACTGGCTTATTTTGATAGTGCCTCTGGGCTTTATTGCAACGATTATGGGCTGGCTGACCGCAGAAATCGGCCGCCAGCCCTGGGTCGTCTACAATTTAATGACGACCCGTCAGGCTGTTTCAGCGATTGGACTGGAAGAGGTTCTGTTATCATTTGTCCTGCTTGTCGTTGCCTATGGCATCGTTTTTGGTTTTTATCTCTATTATTTACTTAAAATTATCCGCACCGGGCCAAAACAGCTTGGTAAGCATGGTCCGGAACATCATTCCTTCCAATACATGACAGACATTGATATGGGGAGACACTAACATGTTAGCATTCACCTTTGCCTCCCTGATTGGATTTATACTTATCATGTACGTGCTGCTCGATGGCTTTGATCTTGGTATTGGAATTTTATTTCCTTTAAGTGAGTCAGAACATGAGCGGGATCAAATGATGAACGCCATTGCCCCGGTCTGGGATGGCAATGAAACCTGGCTGGTCTTTGGCGGAGCCATGCTTTATGGGGCTTTTCCATCAGTCTATGGAACGCTGCTTCCAATACTCTACATGCCTATCATGCTGATGCTTATTGCTCTGATTTTCAGAGGGGTCAGTTTTGAATTCCGCTTTAAAGCCCACCGTTCAAAACCTCTATGGAACTGGATTTTCTCAATCAGTTCTGTGGCTGCTGCCTTTTTTCAGGGCGTCATTCTTGGCTGTTATGTCCAGGGCTTTCCTCATGAACAAGGCCGTATTTTATCGGAAGAAATTCTCTGGCTGACGCCATTCAGCCTTTTAACCGGTATTGCCTTGATTTGTGGATATGCGCTCCTTGGAGCCACCTGGATGATCATTAAAAGCAATAAACGAATACAGCAGAAAATGGTACATGCAGCCAAAGGACTACTGGTGCTGGTCTCGCTGTTCCTGCTGGTCATCAGCATATGGATGCCGCTGCATGATAAACTTATCTTTGAGCGATGGTACAGTTTCCCGAACCTTATCTTTTGGGCCCCCTTACCTATCCTGACAATAATCATGCTGATTATGGCCTGGAACAGCCTTGCAAAAGGTCATGAATGGCGTCCGTTCATTTATAGCATTTTTGTCTTTTTATGCTCCTTTGCCGGAATCGCCATTAGCGTATATCCTTATTTAATTCCCTATCATCTGACCATCTGGGAGGCCGCAGCGCCTGACAAAACCTTGTCATTCATTCTGGTTGGCGTGATTGTCATGCTGCCTGTTTTAATCGGCTACACCCTATATGCCTACTATATTTTCAGAGGAAAATCTCATGAAGGATATCACGAATGAAGAATAAAAACTTAATCGTTATTTTAGGCGATCAGCTATCATTTCAAATCTCATCGCTTGCCGGTTTTGATAAACAAAACGATGAAATACTCATGATGGAAGTCATGGAAGAAACAGGCTACACGCCTCACCATAAGCAGAAGCTGGTACTTATCCTTTCAGCAATGCGGCATTTTGCAATGGAACTGTCTGAAAAGGGCTATAAGGTCAATTATATCAAACTCAAAACCCCGGTGAGCAAAAGTCATTTTCATAATACCTTGGCCAATTTCATCCAAAAGCACTCTTTTGATAAAATCATTGTCACCGCGCCCTCAGAGTATCGCGTTTACCATGAAATAAAAGCCCTTTGGAGCAAGCTCATCAAGGTGGTTATCCGAGAGGACGAACGGTTCTATTGCTCCATTGAATCATTTAAAAACCATGCAAAAACGCATTCCCCTTTAAGAATGGAATATTTCTATCGCGAAATGCGTAAACAACATCATATTTTAATGGAAAATAACAGGCCTGTGGGTGGACGATGGAATTTTGATCAAAGTAATCGCCAACCTTATGACTTTAAAATATCGATTCCCAAACCAAACCCCATTCAAATCGACAAAATAACCCGGGAAGTTATCAAGCTGGTGAACCAATATTTTCCCGATAATATAGGCAGCACCGAGCATTTTCACTGGTGTGTCAACCGCGAGCAGGCACTCGAGCAACTCAATGTATTTATCGAACATTGCCTTCCGTATTTCGGACGATTTCAAGACGCCATGATTGCCGATGAACACCGCTTATTTCATAGCCTGCTGTCAGCTTATATCAATATCGGCCTGTTATTGCCGAAAGAAGTGATTGAAAAAGTCATTGAAGCCTTTGAAAACCGCTCTGAAATTTCCATAGAATCTACTGAAGGATTTATCCGGCAAATTTTGGGCTGGAGAGAATATGTTCGTGGCGTCTACTGGCTTCATATGCCCGGATACAGCGAAAAAAATCTGCTGAATGCCATCAATCCTTTACCCTCATTCTACTGGAGTGGAAAAACAGAGATGGCCTGCATGCGTGAGGTTATTCAGCAAACCATAGATTTCGCTTATTCCCATCATATCCAACGCTTAATGATCACCGGAAATTTTGCACTCCTTGCCGGAATAAACATCAAGCAGATCTGTGAATGGTATCTCGCGGTCTACGCAGATGCTTTTGAATGGGTTGAAATGCCCAACACACTGGGGATGGCCTGTTATGCTGATAATGGTATTATGGCTTCAAAACCTTATGCAGCAAGCGGAAATTATATTAATAAAATGTCAAATTTCTGCAGTAGCTGCCGTTATGATGTGAAAAAACGGACAGGGAAAGACGCCTGCCCTTTCAATTCACTCTATTGGCGTTTTTTGATAAAAAATCAAAACATCCTCTCATCCAATCCCAGGCTTCGATATCCCTATGCAACATTAGCCAAAATGTCTGAAGATCAGAAAGAAGCCATCATGAATCATGCAGAACAGTTTTTAAAGGAAACCGTTTCAACTTAATGGCGCTTGACCGGCCCTGGAAAAAACATGTTGGTCTGCTGCTGATATTGCTTAAAAGCCTCTCCTCGAGAGGCTAACGATCCTGCCTCTGTCATTGGCCCTGTAATATACGCCATTATCAGATAAAGCGTTAAAGGAGAAATAAAAGCCAAAAAACCCAGATGACTTGAACAGGCAATACAGCTGAAACCCAGCCAGCTTAACCAGTCAAAAAAATAATTAGGGTGGCGGGAATAGCGCCACAATCCTGTTTTACAAACAGCTCCAAGCGGCTGCCGCTTGTATTGCTGCAATTGATAATCGGCAAGTGATTCACCCAGAAGTCCGGCAATCAACAGCGTAAAGCCCAAAATGTCCCACCAGAAAAAAACTGTTCTTTGACTGATAAAATAAAAGGAAAGTGCAATCGGCCATGCCAGAAGCCCCTGCAACTGAAAATTGAGAAAAAACCCAAGAGGCTTAGCAATTTTCCATTGCTCACTTAACTGGGTATAACGCTTATCCTGATGCCCTCGACCAACCCGGCTGAACCACAAATATCCAGCCAGTCGCAGCCCCCAGGCGAATAAAAACATGCCCGTTATCAGACTGCGATTGAAGGCCTTGCATGAAGAATATATATCCAGCCACTCAAGGTCAAAACACTCGCCCAGCCCACATCGACAACCGAAGGATTTTTAAGCTTTCGGTACAACAACCAAAACACCGACATATGAAGACTAATAAACAGCATCATCCAGAAAATAATCATACACTCGCCCTGTTTTTTTTGGTACATCGCCTTTTATCTGTTAATCATAGCAATAAGTTTAAGAAGGTGGAAAACATTATACCGCGGCTTTGCTGGAAAAGCGGATGACAAACTCTTTGAAATCGTTATGATATAATTAACAACCAATCTTATCACCATGTTTAAGGAACCGGATGACAGCTGACAGCACCACAAAAAAACAGACAGGCCTCTGCTTATGCGGACAGTCCAGCTTTCAAATTGAAGGAAATTTTGATTTGTTTCTCTTTTGCCACTGTAGTTATTGCCAAAAAGATACCGGCTCAATTCACGCAGCCAACCTGATATCGCATACGGCCAAATTGAACTGGATTAGCGGTGAAGAAAACACCAGAATTTTTAATTTAACAAATACCCGGCATACCAAATGCTTTTGCCAGAACTGCGGTTCGGCTTTACCTTATATGTATGAGGGAAAAATGCTGGTTTTACCTGCCGGATGCATAGAGTTTGAACCGCCGATTTCTCCAACTGCACATATCTTTTATCAAAGCAGAGCAACATGGGAAGATGGTTTGGCCAATATCAAAAAATTTGATCAGTTTCCAACAGCCTAACGGCCATGATGCCACCTTTTCAACTGATTGGATTAGATAGACATCATAAGGAAATCTTGGTAAAGCACTGTAAGCGCGAAAAACTCATTGCGTTAATGGAAAGAGTGCCAAGTTGTACAATCTATATGGAGTCATGCGGAACCTCTAATTACTGGGGTCGAATATTCCAGGAAATGGGCCATGAGCCCAAATTGATTAGCCCACAAAATCATATAGCTATGGAGCAAGCCTTGATAAGCGCTGCGCATCAAGGGGAAAATATTGAATGATTTTTTTGTAAGGTTCAGATCACTGCAACCTTCTCCCCTTGACCATCTCTGATACGCTACTTTTTATTTCTGTATCCATAATGTTTTTCTTTGAGTTTAAAAATTGACATAAATCTAATAAACAAGCGTCATCCCCCTCTGTAAGCGTTGATGATGTTAAGTGAGCTTTATACTTATCCAACAACTCTCTAACAATACATTGCAATGTACTTGTAAACATCAAGTTATTTTCATTTTCTATTGACCGGTTGACAAATACCAATACACCATACAATACTTGGATTTTTTGTGGTTCGTCTAGATTTTCATCCCTCTGAAGCAAAGCACTAACGTTAGCAAAAAAATCCACTAAATCATTATGTCTTGGACTTCGAGGGGCAAAAACTTTAAACCAATCATACCATCTAAGGCGGAAGCGGTGTGTCTCATCACTATAGTTACGCGTAACTCGTCTTCTGGTATTTTCCAGCATTTTTTCAAATTGCTTATTTTCAGAAGTGCCAGTTTCTGTAGAATCTGCATGCAATAGCAACCCTCCAGCATGTTTATCAGTATGGTTTTTAGATCCCATCTCTTGATAAGTAAGAGCGTTTTGATGTTCGGCAAACATTGTAAATTGATTATTAGCGTCAGGGGTTACACTTTTATGATTTATCTGTTTTAAATCAGTATGTTTTGAGGGACGAAAAACTGAATTTAATACCAGGTACCCCTTGTAAGTTGCTTTTTGTTCCAAAACCCCATGTTTAACATTAGTGTGCCTTCGGATTTCCGCATAAGATTTTAATGCGTAGTCGGTATGTGCCATTCCTGATAGTTTAGCGTAAAATTTAGGCAATAATTGCCGCTCAAAATACTCCCTCATTCCCAAGTTGATAAATGCAACCGCTATTTCTCCTGGCGATTTAATATTCTGTGCATCATAGGTTAACCGCCCGCCAATAAACCTGTTACCCTGAAGCCCTTTTGCGGCGTTACGTTTTGCATCCGCTATAACGGTTAACTCTTGTGTGAGGTAGTTTAAAATTCCACTTTTTATCCAGTCAGGATCAAACTCAGTTGGAACTGGCATAGAAAAACATTTTTCGTCTGTATTGCTACATAAATTTTTATAAAATTCTTTGGGCTCGCTTAAGCATTCATAAACAAAATACAAACGCTGGAGTCTTTCAAGCATGTTGGTTGATTCTGATAACCCATAATGTTTCACTTCACTTTCATTTTCATTTTCATAAGAATTAGTGTAAAAAATTGCATTACGATCGGTTACCCCTATAGCCTGCTTCATGGCACGATAAATTTCCCCTCCCATGAGCCACTGGCCAGAAGAATCTTTTTCAGTAATGTCTTTCCAATTATTCATACCTCTATTATTGAGGTTAATTTTTTTTATATTTTCACGCAAAGCACTAAATTCTTCGCGTAGGGTATCGGTTTGCTCCCCATTTCTTAATCTATCTAACAGTACATGAAAACTCATTTTCAACTGTGCTTTAAAATGATCTTGAATGTTATAGAGCAAAGATTGACCACCAAGAACAGCCAGCTGCTTTTCAATACATTTTCTTTCAGAGGTGTTATCACAGAGCATCGATTTTTTGTATTGCTCAATCAAACGAGCAATCATTTTTTCACTTGATTCTTTTTGTTTTACTTCCAGTTGTTTCGTATATTTTTTAAGTAGTTGACAACGGCTCTCTAAGTCTTTATCCATATCGACTGCTAGACCAAGCTTCTCAATCATAATGTTCAAAAAGGTTTGACCATTATGCTGATCACCTTGTTGAATTAGTGCTTCTGCAATGGGTAAATATCGAGACCAGTGCACTTCTTCTTGTTTTGCTAACCATATCAGCGTCTCATTGTTCAAACTACTTGCAATAGACGCGTCATGCTTTAAAAATAATTGCTTGATTGTTTGCTCTGCATCAATCGTTGGATCACAATGTCTTGTAATGGCATGAAACGCTTGTACTGCAACTGTTTTTTCTTTGGACTCGCGCCGGGTTAACTCTTGATAAATAGGGTCTGATATCCAGTTAAAAAGCAATGGAGAATCTTTGATGTAATTACAGTAAGATATCAATTCACTGGTTGATAAAAATGATAGCAGATCAATGCCGCCATACAGCAGCTCTTTAATTACAATTTCTCTCAAATTAGTCAGCTTATATATATCTCCACTAAAACCCGGCTCATCTTTAAAGGTTGGTTTCAATACATTCTGGTGTATGTAGTATGAAGAAAGCTTCTCAGCCAAGCTTGCCGTAGATGTAATATATTCTTTCAGTTCAGGATGAATTTCAACATATTCATCCATCTTGTCAGTTTTTTTTATTCTACAAAGGTTCTGAGGATTTGCAATAATATGATCCTTAACTTTCTCCTTATCGAAGGAATTATCCGCTAAAAAAAGCTTAATTGATAAACCATTCAAATCAAATCCATTATCATAGTAATAAATAAAAATTTCAGTTGCATTCAAACCAATATTCAAAATGCCTTCGCGAGTGGCACGTTTTGCCCATGAAATCAATGTATCCGTACCTGTAAATGCAATAAATTCATTCGTAGTCAATATTTTTTCTAACAACCATCTTTGATTTTTGTTTAGCAGTTCATTACTCAAAAAAAGGTAACTCATCCAGCTTCCAGAGAAACGTGAAGGAGTCGCACCTGCAAGAAACAAATAGTAAAATGCTTCACAGCTGTTCACTCTCATCGAAACTGCATCCTGTGGCGAGTAAACTGTAATCTTTGGAATATAAAGTTGAACTGCTGATTGACTGCCATCTGTATCTATATCACATGGTTGCGTAGTGTGCTCCCAGTATTTTGTAATATAAACATAGCTGTCTTCGCTTACCAGTCCAACAAAATTCCAGCAGTCCCAAAGCGGCCCCACCCCATTTAACTCATATTGATATTTAGGACGATAAGCTTGCTGCTTCAACAAGGTTTCGTGGTTGAGAATACCAGGATTTTCAGCAATTTTTTGTAATATGGTTTTCGCTGTATTCAGCAATGCAGTTAACTTAGTTGCTTGTGTAAGTGTTTTTGGATTTTTAGCCTTATTAAATTTGTCTGGATGGAAAAACTTACTTCTCTGCCTATAAGAAGAAACAATAAGCTTAAGCCAGGTTTCTTTATCTTTTGCTTGTCTTAGCTCATGTTCATTAATATTCAGCAAACTACATGCCGCCTGAAATTGATGGTTAATGTCTTTAGAATATATTTCTCGTTTATAATATCCATAATTTTGATTATAAAAACTCATCAAAGCTTGTTCGCGTTCGGTATTAAACTTTTTGTTATTGTCCAGACTTTCTGATTTAACTGTTGAACTTGAAGATGCGGCATAGTGACGGCTTTTCCAGGCATTCACAAGCTCATTATATATTGCTGATTGACTACCCTGTTTTTTTAATTCTTCTAAGACTTCCGGCGGAGCTCCCGAAATTTTCACATATTCACCGTTAAGATTTTCCTGTCTAAATGTTAAGTGTGATGTAAACTGTAAATCTGCAATACTAATATGTTTTCTATCAACCTCCGGCAAATGGCCTAATCCTGACTCAATCTGCAAACATAAAGTCATTAGCGCTTGAATATCAGAGTTTTCATATAAATAAATGGTAAATGGACTATTGTAAAGACGAATTCGACTATCATCGTTGATTGACACTTCGCTGCTACTGCTCCCAATCAACTTTTGCAAGTGTTCGCCATTTGTCTTATTCAGCATTTTAAACCCAGGGATTATACCTTGTTCAACAGCTGTTTTTAGTATCTCATAAACCATTTTATGATACTGACTAAAATTCTCCATTGATAAAGCAATATGCAGCTTATAATTTGAAGAGAACTCTGATGCATCCAGGTTAGTACAATATAACCATCCTTTGGCAATACTTTCTTGCAATTTCATAGATACCTACTCATGAAGCTTCAATGGGTCTCATTGTAACACGAATGACTATTATGATCAATATTTGCACCGCCGTATAGGGTATAGAGGAGCCGATAACTCATGAGCGTAATCTGTCAAAACTCGTTTATTTTTTTACATATTCCAGACCAAATTTTTTATGAATTACTGGTGCTTGTCGATACAATTCGCAGTGGACACGAAATGAAGCAACAGAATTGTTTGGTAGAGAACGACATGGTGGGGCGGCGGTCATTTAATTTGTAAACTAATTCTTTGATTTGTAATGTATTTATTTTTTATAAATTTAAATATACCCCCATGTATCCCCCTAAATATTTCTTATTATACGAATATGTTTATATCATCGACACATTCCAAAAACATGTCGATAAAACTTGAAAATATCGACACATTATCTTGACATGTATACCGCATCGACATATCCTTAAAACATGTCGATAAAATGGAAAAATTTAAACATGATAAAAATTGATGTAGCTAAAGCATACAATGAATTGCCTGCACTGCCTCCTAGACAGGATATAGAAACTAAAAAAATACTGAAAGTGTGCATTGAAGCACGAGCATCACTAGCAGAACTGAGAAAGGCAGCAGAAATGTTACCAAACCAAAGCGTTT
>FYBJ01001479.1_pt1 | contig 33355 bp, 35 predicted proteins | sample 1134611 | NCBI WGS metagenome assembly FYBJ01 (sample SAMEA104116008, study PRJEB20421) | marine metagenome | isolation source: marine
AGGTGGCGGCGATGGTCTGCGGCTTTGGCGAGCAGGTGGGCTACGAGACGCTGGTGCGCAAGATTGCGCGCGAGGGGCTCGACAAATCCTCGCGCTTTACCGACTGGTCGCGGCGCCCGCTGAGTGACGCGCAAAGGAAATACGCGCTGGGCGATGTAACGCATCTGCGGGTGATCTATGAGTTCCTGGCCGCCGAGATCGAGAAATCGGGCCGCGATGCCTGGGTCCGCGAAGAGCTGGCCACGCTGATGGACCCGGCCACATATGTGACCCATCCCGAGGACGCCTGGCTGCGCATCAAGACGCGCAATACGTCGAGCAAGTATCTGGCCATCGTGCGGGAACTGGCGCAATTCCGCGAGACCTATGCGCAGGAACGCAACATCCCGCGCAACCGGGTGATGAAGGATGACGCGCTGCTGGAACTGGCGGCCACCAGGCCCGCCAATGCCGAAGAGCTGTCACGGTCACGGCTGCTGCTGCGCGAGGCCCGCAAGGGCGCGATTGCCGAAGGCATTCTGGAGGCGGTGAGGCGTGGTGCGGCCTGTCCGGCCAAGGATCAGCCGAGCCGCGAGAACGACAAGGCCAAGATGAACGTCAACCCGGCGGTGGCGGACATGTTGCGGGTTCTGCTGAAGGGCAAGGCCGAGGAATACGGCGTCGCGGCCAAGCTGATCGCCACGGCCTCGGACCTCGACGCGATTGCGGCGGGGCAGCGGGATGCGGCCGCCCTGAGGGGCTGGCGCGCGGAGGTGTTCGGCGAGGATGCCCTGAAGCTTTGCGATGGCAAGATCGCGCTGCGTGTCAGGGGCAGCCGGATCGAGGCGGTGCCGGTCTGAAACCCGGCGACGGGGTCGGGGTGAGGGTCAGCGTCGGCTTGTCTGGATATTGCCGGCGCCGATGACGCGGATTTCGCTGACAGCCTCCAGCGTCTGGGTGGACACGAACCGGGCCGCGGTGACGCGGCGGCTGTTCTGCGTGCCCTGGGCCGTGTCGATGGGCTGCACGGCCTCCATGCGATAGGTCAGCACCCCGCGCGGCGGCTCGGTCCCTTCCCAGGCCGGGGTGAGACGCACGTCATAGGCCCCCTGGCGCAGCGGCATACCGGTGGCGCGGATGATCGCACCGCCCGAGCTGGGCTCGATCACGAGGTTGGTCACGCTCTGGACCGGCGTGCCGTTGTACTCGGTGCGCTGCTTGCGAATGAGGGTGCGGATCGAGGCGGTTTCGCGGGGGATCAGCGGGTTCACCTCCGAGGGGCTGTCCTGTGGGCCGGGCTTGGCGACGCGGACCGATTTGCTCTTGCCGAACCAGTTGGCGGGATTGACCCGGCTGTCGCGCAATCCGCAGCCTGCCAGGACAAGCGAGGAAATCAGCATGAGTGATACCAGTCTGCGCATGAGTTCGCCCTTTTGCGACTGCCCCGTTTGGGGTCCGGTTTTGCTTCGCGGGCACCCTACGACGCGGGCGCGGGTCGCGCAAGCGGGGGCTGGACCTTTGGGTGGTGCGAGGCTACCTCACGGGGCAGGGCAAAAGGGGTCTGGGCCATGGCGCAACCGGCATTCGAGGAGATCGTGGAGGATTTCGAGTTCCTGGAGGACTGGGAGGACCGCTATCGCCATGTGATCGAGCAGGGCAAGGCGATGGAGCCGCTTGCGGGCGCGCTCAAAGTGCCGGCCACCAAGGTCGATGGCTGTGCCAGTCAGGTCTGGCTTCACCCGGTGATCGAGGGTGGCGTGTTCCGCTTTGACGGGGAAAGCGATGCGATGATCGTGCAGGGGCTGATCGCGGTCTTGCGCAGGCTCTACAACGATCTGCCGGTGGCCGAGGTCGCGGCCGTGGATGCAGGCGCCGAACTGGCGCGGCTGGGGCTGAACGACCATTTGTCGGCGCAGCGCTCGAACGGGCTGCGGGCGATGGTCGCGCGTATCCGCGAGGTGGCGGCCGCGGCGTGACCTGCCCGAGTGATCTGCAGGCGTGAACCACAGGAGTGGCTGCGCCACGCCTGATTGGTGCGATCGGGGGCGCGGCGCGTCGCCATTGTCGCTCGCACCGATGGCGCAACAATGACGCCCCCCCGGGATATTTACAGCCAGAAGAAAGGGTTATCGAGCCCGTGCCGAGAGCGCCGTGGCGAGATCCCCATAGCCGGTGAAGCGATATTCGTAGTCGAGGCCGAGGCGGGCGGCGCAGTCCCGGGCGCTGGCGCGCAGGGCGGGGTCATCGGTCTGGGCCTGGTATACAAGCTTGGTGTAGTTGCCGAAGAGCATGTCGCGCAGCTCGGGGTGGCGGTCGAGCCCCATGGGCTTCCAGACAAAGGCGTCGAACTGTTTGACGAGGAAATCGGTGAGGTAGAAGGCGGTGATTTCGTCTTCGTGCCGGGCGAATGCGTCATTGCCTTCGAAGAAGGAATAGCAATGCGGCCCGGCGATCATCTCGACGCCCAGCTCGGCGCATTTCGCCTCGAGCAGGCCGCCGGTGCCGCAATCGGCATAGACCACGAACATGTCGTCATAATCGGCGCGGTGACTGGCGACGGTGTCCGCGACGGCCTCGACGATCTTGTCGGGGTAGAGGTGATATTTGGCCGGCAGGCACTGCAGGTCCATGTGGTCCCAGCCGTTCAGGCGCTTGAGGGCGAGGATTTCACGCGCCAGCGCGCCGCAGGCGATCAGCAGCAGGCGGCCCTGGCCGTGCAGGGCGGCCCCTTTTTCGGTCAGTATCTCGTCAGTGGGCAGATCGGCCATCGTCGCCTCATGCGCAGGTTCGGGATGTGGTCCCCTGTCCCGAGACTATGCATGAGTTGCGCGAATTGCGAGACCGGTTCCGCCATTTCCGGAGCGGCGCGCGACGCGCCGGGCCTGACCGGGCGCGCGAAGAGGCTTTGCTAGCGCGGTTGGCAGGCCAGCGGCCAGGCGCCCGGGGCGGCGAAGGCGGCAGCGGCGAAACTGTCGATGAGACAGTGGCTGCCGAAGATCGCAGAGGCGGCGGTCACGACGCCGGTATGGGCGGTCATCGGCCAGAGGCAGCGCGTGCGCAGGGCGCACATGGGCAACACAAGGTCCGAGGCGATGCGGCGGGCGGGACATGTCACCAGACCGGGCAGGCCGGCGGAGTTGATCGACACCGCAGCGGAGCGCGCGCACAAGCAGGCCATCCGCGTCACTTGTGAAGCTATATTTTCTTTTTTTACAGGATGATGCCTGGCAAAGCTAATCTAGCCCAGGCGCACGGCAGTGCCGTAGGCCACCAGTTCTGACGCGCCGCGGGTGATGGCAGAGGTTTCGAGCCGGACCATCACGACCGCATCGGCCCCCAGGTCGCGCGCCTCCTTGAGCATCCGGTCGATGGCCTGCTCGCGCGCGCCCGCGATCAGCGAGGAATAGCCCTGAAGCTCGCCGCCGACGATCTGTTTCAAGGCCGCGACGATGTCGGTGCCCACATGTTTGGCGCGCACGGTCGAGCCGCGCACAAGGCCAAGCGTTTCGGTGATCTCACGACCGGCGATGGTGGGGGTGGTCACGTAGAGCATGTCAGTGTTCCATCTTGTCGTAGTGGTCATCCTCGGCATTGCCGACACGTTCGGAGATCACCCGGAAGACAACGTAGCCCACCAGCGCGGCGGGGATCAGAGTCAGCCAGCCGAAGGGCAGGCTGAACGAGGCGGTGATGAGCGTGCCGACCCAGACGGTCGCCGCGGCGGCGCCCAGCACGCAGACGATGATGAGAACAAGCTTGTCGAGGGGCATGGCCAAACTCCTATTCCGGGCTCAATGTAGGCGTGGCCCGCACAGAAAAAAACCCTGCCGGTGCCGGCAGGGTCCTGATCTTGCAAAGGTGACACGGTTCAGCCCGTGGCGCCCTGGTTGTGTTTGCGGCCAACGAAGTCCTTGGCCGTTTCCACCGCCACGGCGGCATCGCGGCAATAGGCGTCGGCACCGATGGCCTTGCCGAATTCCTCGTTCAGCGGCGCGCCGCCCACCAGCACGATATAGTCGTCGCGGATACCCTGTTCGATCATCGTGTCGATCACGACCTTCATGTAGGGCATGGTGGTGGTCAGCAGGGCCGACATGCCGAGGATGTCGGGCCCTTCGGTCTCCAGCGCCTCGAGATAGTTCTCGACCGGGTTGTTGATGCCGAGATCCACGACCTCGAAACCGGCGCCTTCCATCATCATCGAGACGAGGTTCTTGCCGATGTCGTGGATGTCGCCCTTGACGGTGCCGATGACCATCTTGCCCACACGCGGCGCGCCGGTTTCGGCCAGAAGCGGCTTGAGGATGGCCATGCCGCCCTTCATCGCGTTGGCGGCCAGAAGCACCTCGGGGACAAAGAGGATACCGTCGCGGAAATCCTTGCCCACGATGGTCATGCCGCCGACCAGCGCCTTGGTCAGGATGTCATAGGGAGCCCATTTGCGTTCGAGCAGGATGTTCACGGCCTCCTCGATCTCTTCCTTGAGACCGTCATAGAGATCGTCGAACATCTGCTGGACAAGCTCTTCGTCGTCCAGTTCGGAGAGGATGATGTCGTCTTCTTCGTCGGACATGCCGAGGTTCCCTGATTCTGGGGCGCAGATGCGCGATTGCCTTGACCCACGTTTCGACAATTTGTCGCGGTGCGACTTTGCGGTTTCCGACACATGCAGCAGACAATCCGACTTGTCACGCGCAATCCGCCATGTCGCAGGTGCAGATTATTCATGATTGATGTGAGGTTATTGCAAAAGTTCATCTTTTGTTCTTTATTGTGCCAATGTCGGAAAAAAGCGTCGATCCTGACCTGAAAACGCCGGGCCGCGGGGCGGTGAGCAATGCCGCCGGACGGTACGAGCGGGCGCGGCTTTGCTATGAGGATGACGGCTGGCCGGGGGAACCGGAGAGCCCGGTTCTGCGGACGCAGGTGAGCTGTGAGCTGCCGCGGCGGATCGTGACCTACAACCGCTCGCCCGATCTTCCGTTTGACCGCTCCGTGAACCCCTATCGCGGCTGCGAGCATGGCTGTGTCTACTGTTTCGCGCGGCCCAGCCATGCCTGGCTGGGCTTGTCGCCGGGGCTGGATTTCGAGACGCGGCTGGTGGCGCGGCCCCGGGCGGCGGAGGTGCTGGCGCGGGACTTGTCGGCACGCAGCTACAAGGTGGCCACCATCGCGATGGGAACCAATACCGACCCGTATCAGCCCATCGAGCGTGAGTACGGGATTACGCGCGGCTGCCTTGAGGTGCTCGACGCGTTCGGGCATCCGGTGGCGATCGTGACCAAGGGCGCGTTGATCGAGCGCGACATCGACATACTGGCGCGTATGGCGGGACGGGGGCTGGTGCGGGTCGGCGTGTCGCTGACCACGCTGGATGCGGCCCTGTCGCGCCATATGGAGCCACGCGCGCCCGCGCCTGCGCGGCGGTTGCAGATGATCGAACGGTTGAGCCGCGCGGGGATCCCGGTGCGGGTGATGACCTCGCCCCTGGTGCCGGGTCTGACGGATCACGAAATGGAGGCGATGCTGGGCGCGGGCCGGGATGCGGGGGCCATGTCGGCCAGCTGGATCATGCTGCGCCTGCCGCGCGAGGTGTCGCCACTCTGGCAGGAGTGGCTGGGCGCGCATTATCCCGACCGGGCCGGGCGGGTGATGGGACTTCTGCGCGACATGCACGGGGGCAGGGACTACGATGCCCGATGGGGGCGGCGGATGCGGGGAGAGGGGTCCTATGCCGGGATCGTGGCGGCCCGGTTCAAGGCGGCGATCCGGCGGCTGGGCTTGCAGGAGCGACAGCCGGACCTGCGCAGCGACCTCTTTGCGGTGCCGCCGCGCGCAGGCGATCAGATGGAGCTTTTCAGGTGATCCCGGGCGCGTTTTCCGTGGCGGAAAACGGTCCGGAAAATGCAACATTTTCCGCGCCCGGTGTCAGATGCCGGACGATTTCGGACGCAGGAGCCAGATGCCCAGGAGCATCAGCGCCAGCACAGCGCCGGGAAAGAGGACGAGGAGGGCGAGATCGTCTCCGCCCAGCTCCCACGGCCATTTCACGCGGCAGTTCTGCGCGTTGACGCTGCCGAAGGCGCAGGCCATGGCGTTGATATATAGGTAGAAGACCGCCCAGCCGACCGTGCCCAGAATGACGAGCGCGATCAACGCGATACGGCAGATGCGGCGCATGGGCGGCTCAGCCGCGGCGGCGGCTGCGGCGGGTCGAGCGGGTGGGCAGGTCACCCTCGCCGGTGCCGTCCACCGCCGACGAGAACGCGCCGAGCCTGGCCTGAATTTCCTCGAGCGAGGGCACCTCGCCACGCGGCCGTGTCTCCAGCGCCTCGCGCATCGACGACAGGTGCTCGGCCATGGTGCCGCAGCAGCCGCCGATCACCTTGACCCCGGCGTCGCGCGCAAGGCAGGCGTAATCGGCCATCAGGTCCGGCGTGCCGTCATAATGGATGTGCCCGTCCACGTATTTCGGGATGCCCGCGTTGCCCTTGGCAATGATCGGCCGGTCGGTGCCCGCACCCCTGAAGCCCAGCACGGTGCGCATCAGGTCCGAGGCCCCGACGCCGCAATTGGCGCCGTAAGCCAGCGGTTTGTTATCGAGTTTCTCGACCATCAAAGCCATATCCGCCGAGGTCAGCCCCATCATCGTGCGCCCCGCGGTGTCAAAGCTCATCGTGCCGCACCAGGGCATGTCGGCCAGCGCAAAGGCCTCGGCCGCGGCCTTGTATTCCTCGGGGGCGGAAATCGTCTCGAGCCAGAGGACATCGGCGCCGCCCTCTTTCAGCCCGTCGGCCTGTTCGTGGAACATCTCGACGGCCGTCTCGTGAGTGAGCGCCCCCATGGGGGCCATGATCTCGCCGGTGGGGCCGACCGAGCCTGCGACAATCACCCTGCGGTCCTGGCGGTCGGCCACGTCCCGGCCCAGTTCGGCGGCCACGCGGCTGAGTTCGCGCACCCGTTTCTCGGCCCCGTGCAGCTTGAGCCGTGCGGCGGTGCCGCCGAAGGAGTTGGTCAAAAACAGATCGCTGCCCGCGTCCACGGCGAGCGTGTACAGCGCCTTGATCCGGTCGGGATGTTCGACATTCCAAAGCTCGGGCGCGTCGCCCGATTGCAGCCCCATGTTGAAGAGGTTCGTGCCGGTGGCGCCATCGGCGAGAATCCAGTCGCGCGATGCCATTAAATCCTGGAAAACTGTGGTCATTGGCCAGTCCTGATCAAAACTGGCCTGTCATGTCATGCCTGCGGGGCAAGCGCAAATTCATAATCCTCATGATCATGGTGAGCGCGATGCCCGCCCGGTGGCGGATCGCGCCTCTGATCCCGGGACCGATCTGATGCGACAGACCCCACAGGCAAAGCGCGCAGTTGGACCGGGGAACCGTCTGAACAAGAGGTGTCTGCGGCTGCGCGAGCCCCTTGCGCTGTGCGACGGATGACAAGTCCGGCAGAACCGACCCTCCGGACGCCCGGCACGATGGTCACGAGCCCGCGAGCGTGGCCTGACGCAGAGTGTGAAACCTCCAAATCTCGAAAAATTCTGAGGACGCGGCGCGGGGTGGCGCCACATCCCGGGGGCTGGCCTTCAGAGTTCGTCCATCAGCTGGGCCTTGGCGACGCCCATCAGCTCGTCCATCTTGGCACGGATCGTGTCGGGGTCGGCCTTGTCGCCCAGATCGCCCGCTACCTTGCGCACCACGTCCTCGTGCCCGGCCTCTTCGAAATCGGCCACCACGACCTCCCGGGCATAGGCGTCCGCATCGTCCCCGGTCTTGCCCATCAGATCGGCGGCCCAGAGGCCCAGCAGCTTGTTGCGGCGTGCCTCGGCCTTGAACTTCATCTCTTCGTCATGGGCGTATTTGTTCTCGAAGGCGTTTTCGCGGTCATCGAACGTGGTCATGGATCCCTCCAGTAGCATCGGTTGTCCTAGAGATAGGAAAGGGCATGGCAATTGTATAGTGCAAAAGCGGGGCTTTCGGGCGGGTCGCGAGAGCGCGCGCCACCTTGCGGCGGATCAGCCCATGCACTAAGGAGAGCGTAGTTTCCAAAGGGATTCCCCCTGGGCCTGCGACGGAGTGCACATGGCGCGGCGCAAGAAGATTTACGAAGGCAAGGCAAAGACCCTGTACGAAGGTCCCGAACCGGGCACGATCGTCCAGTATTTCAAGGACGATGCCACCGCCTTCAACGCTCAGAAGAAGGACGTCATCGAAGGCAAGGGGGTGCTCAACAACATTCTCAGCGAATACTTCATGGTGGGCCTCAACAATATCGGCGTACCGACGCATTTCATGAAACGTCTGAACATGCGCGAACAGTTGGTGCGGGCCTGCGAGATCGTGCCGCTCGAGGTGATCGTGCGCAACTATGCCGCAGGCACCATGGCGCAGCGGCTGGGCATGGACGAGGGCACGCAGCTGCCGCGGCCGATCGTGGAATACTGCCTCAAGGACGACGCGCTGGGCGATCCGCTGGTCACCGAAGAGCATATCGCGGCCTTTGGCTGGGCCAGCCATCAGGACATGGACGACATCCTGAGCCTGGCCTTGCGGGTCAACGATTTCCTCAGCGGTGTCATGTACGGCGTCGGCATCAGGCTGGTGGATTTCAAGATCGAGATCGGCCGGGTCTATGATGGTGATTTCATGCGGCTCATCGTGGCCGACGAGATCAGCCCGGACAGCTGCCGCCTGTGGGACATCGAGACCGGCCAGAAGCTGGACAAGGACGTGTTCCGCCGCGATCTGGGCAGCCTGACGGATGCCTATACGGAAGTGGCCAAACGCCTGGGCGTGATGCCCAAGGGGGCGACGCCCATGGCGAAGCCCACGCTGATCAACTGAAGGCCTTCGCCGTCCCCGGGCAAGGGGCGGCGCGGGTGGACCAAAAACCGGGGGTGAGCCGATGAAGGCACGGGTGCATGTCATGCTGAAAAACGGGGTTCTGGATCCGCAGGGCGAGGCGGTGCGCCACGCGCTGGGGCAGCTGGGCTTTGACGGGGTCGAGGGCGTGCGCCAGGGCAAGGTGATCGAGCTGGACCTCGCGGATGGCACCACCGAGGCCGACGTGACGGCGATGTGCGAGAAGCTGCTCGCCAACACGGTGATCGAAAGCTATTCGATCGAGATGCCGGGGGGGATGTCCTGATGCACGCGGCCATTGTCGTCTTTCCGGGTTCGAACTGTGACCGCGACCTGGCGGTGGCCTTCGAGAGGGCAGGCGCCAGGGTCAGCATGGTCTGGCACAAGGACACCGACCTGCCCAAGGGCGTCGACATCGTGGGCGTGCCGGGCGGGTTTTCCTTTGGCGACTACCTGCGCTGTGGTGCGATTGCCGCGAATTCCCCCATCTGCCGCACGGTGGTGAGCCATGCCGAGCGCGGCGGCTACGTGCTGGGTGTGTGCAACGGGTTCCAGATCCTGACCGAGACCGGCGTGCTGCCCGGCGTTCTGCTGCGCAATGCGGGGCTTCGCTATATCTGCAAACCCGTTGATCTGACAGTGGAAACCTCGGCCAGTGCCTTTACCCAGGGCTATAACGCGGGCACCACGATCACCGTGCCGATCGCGCATCATGACGGCAATTACTTTGCCGATGACGAGACCCTTGCGCGGCTTCGGGGCGAGGATCGCGTGGCCTTCCGCTATGGTGACAATCCCAACGGGTCGCGCGATGACATCGCAGGCATCCTGTCGGCGAATCGCCGGGTGCTGGGCATGATGCCGCATCCCGAGCGCATGGCCGAACCCGCCCATGGCGGAACGGATGGCGCGGCGATGTTCACGGGCCTGACAAGCAGCCTCGCCGAGGCGTGAGGGGTTGAGACGCGCGCGCGAGCGCCCTAGTTTCGGACCATGACGATGACAACAGCACCCGGGCCGGTGAAACGGACCAGGATGAGAGGCTGGCGGGTGCGCCTGGCCCTGGTCGTTCTGACGGCGCTGGCCATTGCCATTGTCGTGATCACCAACCGGCTGTTGACCGACCGTTTCACCGAAACCACACGTAACCGGGCCGAACTGCGGCTGGTTCTCTATTCCGGCAACCTGCTGAGCGAGCTGCGCCAGAACGCCATCGTGCCGCAGCTTCTGGCGCGCGACCCGACCCTTATCGGCGCGCTTAATTCCGACGATTACACGCAATCGACGCAGCGGCTGATTTCGTTTCTCGACGAGATCGGCGCCGCCTCGCTGACCTTGCTGGACGAGGACGGGCGCACGGTGGCCTCCACGGACCGCAACTCGATTGGCGAAAACCTCAAGCAGGCACCGTATTTTGTCAACGCAAGTCGTTCATCCGAAACGGTTTTCCAGGTTCTGCCGCGTGAGGCCGGCGGCTTTGATTTCATCTATTCGCGCCGCATCGAGAGCCAGGGCAACCTGGCCGGCGTGATCGTGGTCGCGGTCGATCTGGCCAAGTTCGAGCGCGCCTGGGCGGGGATCTCGGACGCGGTGATCGTGACCGACAGCACAGGTCAGATCATCCTGTCGACCGAGTCGCGCTGGCGCGGGCTGAAGGAAGAGGAGGCGCTGGCGCGCCAGACCCCGATCGGGGCCATTCAGCGCGCCATTCAGGCCACGCAGGACTGGACCGCGCTGCCAGCCGACGCCTATCTCAAGGGCGAGGCAGTGATGCGGGTCGAGGGGCGCATCGCCTTCCGCGGCTGGCGGATCACCAGCTTCACCAACTATGCGAGCGTGCGGGAAAAAGTGAATGGCGTGCTGGCGCTGGAGATCATGGGCTTTGCGATTCTGCTCGCGTTGGCCTTCTATTTCCTCAACCGCAAGACGGCGGTGCGCATGGCGCTGTTCCAGCGCGAGTCGGCAGAGCTTCGCGCATTGAACGCCCGGCTCCAGCGGGAAATCGCCGAGCGGGAGCGGGTGCAGGAGAACCTCGCCGTGGCCGAACAGACCCTGGCCCAAAGCTCGAAACTGGCGGCACTCGGTGAGATGTCCGCCGCCGTCAGCCACGAGCTGAACCAGCCGCTGGCCGCCATGAAGACCTATCTTGCGGGCGCGCGCCTCCTGATCAACCGCAACCGCCCCGACGAGGCGCTGTCATCGTTTCAGCGCATCGACGACCTGATCGAGCGGATGGGGGCGATCACCAAGCAGCTCAAGAGTTATGCGCGCCATTCGGGGGATACGTTCGAGCCCGTAAATCTTGGGGATTCCCTCAATTCCGCGCTGGGTCTGATGGAGCCGCAACTGCGTCAGCGCCGGGTGCGGATCACCCGCACGCTGCCGCCCGGACCGGTGATGGTGATGGGCGACCGGGTGCGCATCGAACAGGTGATGATCAACCTCCTGCGCAACGCAATGGACGCCACGCGCGGCATCGACGAGGCCGAGATCGACCTGATCCTGGCGGCCGGAGAGACCGCGACCCTGACGGTGCGTGACAACGGTCACGGGCTCAAGGATATCGACAATCTTTTCGAGCCTTTCTACACCACCAAGGAGCCCGGCGACGGGGTCGGTCTGGGGCTTGCCATTTCCTCTGGCATCGTCAACGACTTGGGCGGCCGCCTGACGGCGCGCAATGGCGCGCAGGGGGGGGCTGTATTCGAGGTGCAACTGCCTATCTTGCCGTCAGGTGCCCCCGAAGAGACGCAAGCCGCGGAGTAAGAGACCATGAGCAAAGCCATGAAGATCGCCATCGTCGACGACGAGAAGGACATGCGTCAGTCGATCAGCCAGTGGCTGGCCCTGTCGGGCTATGACACCGAGACCTTTGCCAGCGCCGAGGATGCATTGAAGCAGCTGGGACCGGATTACCCGGGGATCGTGGTCAGCGACATCAAGATGCCCGGCATGGACGGGATGCAGTTCCTCAAGAAGCTGATGGGCGCGGATAGCAGCCTGCCGGTGATCATGATCACCGGTCATGGCGACGTGCCCATGGCGGTCGAGGCGATGCGCGTGGGCGCGTTCGATTTTCTGGAAAAGCCGTTCAACCCCGACCGGATGAACGAACTGGCCAAGAAGGCCACGAATGCGCGGCGCATGACGATGGACGCGCGCGCGCTGCGCCGCGAGCTTTCGGACGGCGGGCAACTGATGAAGAAGCTGATCGGGTCGAGCCCGGTCATGGAGCGGCTCAAGGAGGACATCCTGGACCTCGGCCAGGCCGATGGCCACGTCCTGATCGACGGCGAGACAGGCACCGGCAAGACCCTGGTGGCCCATGCGCTTCATGCGGTGGGCGCGCGGGCGGGCAAGAAATTCGTGCTCGTGTCCTGCGCGGCCTTCGAGGAGGAGGCGCTGATCAAGCGGCTGTTCGGTCCGATGAATGCCGAGGACAGCCGCCTGCCGGCGGTCGAGGAGGCCCGCGGCGGCACGCTTGTTCTGGAGGATATCGAGGCGCTGAGCGACACGGCACAGGCGCGGCTTCTGACCTTCATGAATGACGAGGGCACGCCGCCCGAGACGCGGATCGTCGCCATTTCCAACCTTCAGGACGAGGGCAGGACCAGCGAGGACGCGCTGCGCCCGGATCTGTTCTACCGGCTGGCATCCTTGCGCATCACCGTGCCGCCCCTGCGCCAGCGGGGCGAGGACATCCTGACGCTCTTTACCCGCTTTTCCGAGGAATTCGCGGATGATTACGGATGTGACGCGCCGCAAGTCAGCGCGCAGGAGGCCGCCCAGCTTCTGCAGGCCCCCTGGCCGGGCAACGTGCGCCAGCTATTCAACGTGGCCGAACGCGCTGTGCTGCAATCGCGGCGCGGCTCGGGCACGATCGTGTCGCTTCTGATGAGCGATCATCAGGAGATGCAGCCGGTGATGACCACCGAGGGCAAGCCGCTGAAGGAATATGTCGAGGCGTTCGAACGGATGCTGATCGACAACACGATGCGCCGTCACAAGGGCTCGATCGCCTCTGTCATGGACGAGCTTTGCCTGCCGCGCCGGACGCTGAACGAGAAGATGGCCAAATACGGGCTTCAGAGGTCGGACTACCTTTGACCCCACAGCAAAGCTGGCGTCTGCCGGATCATGAGTATTTCTGGAAAGATGAAGCGCAAATTGGCTTCATCTTTCTGAAAATACTCAAAAACCGACGCTTCAGAGATCGCTGAGCCAGATCGGGTTGCTCCAGGCTCGGCGTCCCGCGCGGTCCATGACCGAGACGCGAATCCAGTCGCTTGCGGCAAAGCGGTCGAGGGGCAGGCGCGCGGTGGTCATGCTCTGGCCATGGGTGCCGGTGGAGGCCGAGGCGTGGCCCATCACCGACAGTGTGGAGACGGCCGAGCTTTCCACGACCACATCATTGCCCTCGATACGCACATCGCGCAGCTCGGGACCCTGGGAGGAATAGAAGTCTCCCGCCTTGAGCGCTGCGAGCAGCAGGTCGGGATCGTTGGCCTCGGCCTTGACCATGACCCAGCCGCCGAAGTGGTCGGGTTCGTAGAAATGCGCGTCATCAGTGGCACAGAGTGTCAGGCGGCGGCCTTCGGAGAGCAGCAGTTCAGCCAGGTGAAACCCGTCGGGCCGGTCACAGCCGATGGCGCAGCCGTGGTTGTAGGTCTCTACCGAATGCGCGGCCTCGATGGTGCGCGCGTCCTCCGCGCTCAGCCCGGACCATTGCGGATGCGCAATGGCGACAAAGGCTCCGGCGGCGCGGGCGCGCGCGGCGATCTCGGCGCCGGTTTCCTGATCCGCGACGGGGCGGAAGGAGGGCGAATTGGAAGGCGCGAAATCGGGCGGCAGCCCGACAGCGAGGATATGCCACAGATCGCCGTTCCGCATGGCCCCGGAATGCAGTTCCGCGCCGAGGATCGTGGTGAACCGCGCATCGCGAAAGCCGGTCGTGTCGGTGATGGGATAGCCGTATTGTCCCACGAAGTGATCGGTCAGCGCGACGAAGTCATAGCCTTCGGCCTTGTAGCGGCGGCAAACGTCCTCGGGCGTCAGAATGCCGTCGGAGCGGTCCGAATGTGTGTGCAGATTGCCCCGAAAAAACCTGCCGGGTCTGGAAAAGGCGGAAAGCTGCATGGGCGTGGTCTCGCGAATCGTGGTCCTTGGGATCAGTCTAGGCGGCGGGTCCGGCCGCGATGTGACAGGTCCGACATGGCCTGCGTCGTTTTTCGGGGCATCACGCCCGGTAGGTGACGCGGCCGGCGCAGATCGTGGTCACTGGCCGTGCCATGGCCAGCGCGCCGGGGTCCATCGCCTCGAGGTCGTCGGACATGATCACCACGTCGCCCATCATGCCGGGCCTGAGGCGGCCCTTGCGGTCCTCGTTGAACTCGACCCATGCAGTGTCGCGGGTGTAGGAGGCAAGGCACTCCATCAGCGTCTGGCGCTGATCCGCGCCCCAGTCGGGCCCGAGCGGGACCGGCGTCACCGCCCCCTGGATCGTGGGCATGACGGGCAGTGGCACCACGGGCCAGTCGGTCGAGAAGATCAGATGCGCACCACTGTCGCGCAGATCGCGCCAGGGGAAGGCGCGGGGGCGTTGGTGATCGTGCAGCACCTCGCCCGGCCCGTAGGCCGAAAAGAAGCCGCCGCGCGGCGAATGCAGCGGCTGCATCGAGGCCACGACGCCAAGCTCCCTGAACCGGGGCAGGTCGTCGGGGTGCAGCGATTCTATATGTTCGATCCGGTGACGGCTGTCGCGTATGCCGTTGATCCGGCGCGCATTCTCATAGGCGTCCAGCACCTGCCGCACGGCGCCGCAGCCCACGCAATGCACGGACACCTGAAGCCCCATCGCATCGGCGCGCGCCACCAGCTCGTTCATGTGCCCGGTTTCGAACAGCGGCGTGCCCCGGCTGCCGCCCTGGTCCGGATAGGGTTCGGTCATCAGGGCGGTGCCGCTGTCCAGCACCCCGTCGGCAAAGAGTTTCAGCCGGTTCGACCAGAGCCAGTCAGAACCATAGCTTTGCATGTCTGCCGCTTCGTCGAGGCGATCCATGGGGTCGGCATTGGCGATATGCAAAGGGATTTCGCCGCGTGCGATATGGTGGCCATCATCCAGAAGCTCCTGCAAAAGCTGCATCTGGTAGAGGTTGCCATCCATGTTGTGAAAGCTGGTGATGCCGTTTTCCGCCAGGTAGTTCAGCCCGCGCAGCAGCGCCGCCTTGTCGGTGGCGCGGGCGCGCGTGTCCGGTGCTTCGGTTGGATTCGAACCATTCACGAGGCCCAGATATTCGCGTCCGCCGGTCGGGGTATGGGCCAGAACCGGCAGAAAGGCCGCGAATTCGAGCAATGCGCCCGTGGCCAGCCCGTCCTCGCCCATCTCGACGATGTTGCCCGGGGGCATCTCGGCCCCCTGCAGCAGCCCCGACAGGCCCAGCGCCGCGGTGTTGGCCCAGACCGTGTGGTGGTCGGCGGCCATCACCGCCAGGGGCCGGTCGGCGATGATCGCGTCCAGCGCGTGACGGGTGATCGGCGCGCCGCCCAGCATGGTGTAGTCGGCGCACATGCCCATGATCAGCGGCGCATCGGGTTCGGCGGCGGCGCGGGCGCGCAAGGCGCGGGCGGCCTGATCCGCGTCATGGATACCCGAGAGGTTCAGAAGATCGAGCTCGACCGCACCCCCGAAGAGGTGGATGTGGCTTTCGATGAACCCGGGAAGGACGCTGCCGCCCTGGGCGTCGATCACCTGCGTGCCCGGGCCCCGAAGGGCGCGGATGTCCGCCTCGCTCCCGACGGCGGTGATGGTACCGCCGCTGATGGCCAGCGCCCGGGCGGCGTGGCGGTCGGGATCGAAGGTGATCAGGCGGCCATTGAGGATGATCAGATCGGCAGGCATCGGCAGGCTCCGTCTTGGCAGGGCTGGGCTGGGCAGGGCCAGCGTGATACCGGCGACGCGGCTTTGCAAGGGGGTTTCAGCCCGGCGCGCGCAGGGCCTCGTAGACCGAGCCGATGGCGTCGGCCTCGGCCTGGACGCTGAAATGCGTCTCGGCCACCTGGCGCGCGCTGCGGGCCATGGCGGCGTGGCGCTCAGGAGAAGACAGCAGCGCATCAAGCGTGCGTGCCACGGCGTGGCTGTCATCTTCGGGCACGATCAGCCCGGCCTGGCCCTGGCCCGAAAAGCTGCGGTAATAGCCCTGGTCTGTGGCCACGAACGGCACGCCGCTGGCCATGCCTTCGAGCGGGACCATGCCATAGCCCTCATACCGCGGTAATTGCACAAGTGCTGTGAGGCCCGGCAGGATGTTGGGCAGGTCGGGGGCCGGTATCTCGCCCACGAACAGCAGGCGATCCCCAAGGCCGGAGGCTGCTGTTTTCGCTTTGAGATCATCAAGATAGGGCTGATCCGCCTTGGCCGCCCGGCCGATGACAAGCCCGGTGACATCAGGATACTCGGGCAAGAGCCGCAGCATCGCCTCGACAAAGCGGTCGGTGCCCTTTTCGGGGCGGATGCGGCCGATCGTGGCGATGCCGCGCGCGCCCGGATAGCCGCTGGCGTGCCAGGTCACGTCGCGTTCGGGGGCTGGCGCATAGAGGCGCGTGTCCACGCCATGGGGCACGATGGCCTTTACATGCGGCACAAAGCTGGCGGCGGCGTCGGACGTGGCGATGACCGCGTCCATGCGGCTGATCAGCCAGCGCGGAAAGCCGGAATGCCTGCGGATCGCGGCCGAGGTGAAGACGATGCGAACGGGCAGGCGCAGCACGTCCCGCGCCCAGAGGGCGGCGCGCATTTCGGTGTTGCGGCGCACATGCCAGATGGTGACGGATTGCCCCGGCGGCGGGCGGCGCGAGGCGCGCGTCGCCGCGCGGCGGCTGATCGGCTCGGGACAGCCGGGCAGGGGCTGACCGGCCAGGCGCAGGTCATAGCGCGCCAGATGCGCCCGCGTCACCCCGGCGGCGGTGGCCGAGACGCCGGTGAAATTGCGGTTGAAATTGGTGACGATCAGCTCGGGCATGGGACAGGTCTATCCTGACAGAAGTGCAGCGAACAGCCGCTCCGAGACACCTTCGAGAAGATCGGTCTGGGCGCGGGCAAATTCGGCGGCGCGGCGTTGCAGGTCGCGGCTTGTGTCGGGGCTGTTCAGAAGCTCTGCAAGCGTGGCCGTCAGCACCGCGGCATCGGCCACCTCGCGGCTGGCACCGGCATGGTGCAGCGAGGCGTAAGCCCCTGAAAAATTGTCGTAAAGGGGTCCGTGGATCAGCGCCACTCCGGCATGGGCCGGCTCGAACGGGTTGTGGCCACCGACCGACACCAGCGATCCGCCCAGGAACACGATACCGCCGAGCGCGTACCAAAGCCCCGTCTCGCCCATCGTGTCGGCGAGATAGACCTGCGTGTCGGTGCCGAGCGGCTCGTTTGCGCTACGCCGGGCGACGCGCAGGTCCGTCATGAGCGCGGCAACCTCCTGGGCGCGTTCGGGATGGCGCGGCACGAGGACGAGCAGCAGATCGGGTTGCGCTCCCAGGGCCGCGCGATGGGCCTTGAGCACCGCCTCCTCCTCGCCCGGGTGGGTGGAGGCCGCGACCCAGACGGGACGATCCCCGACCGCCTCCTGCATCGCGGTCAGCGTTGAGGCCTCGACAGGGGCCGGACCCGAGGCGGATTTCAGGTTGCCGCCCGCCTCGGCATGGGGCAGCCCGAGGCCCTGCAGGACCCGGGCCGTGGCCTCGTCCTGGCAATGGATCAGGGTGAACTGTCCCATGACATGGCGCGCGGTGCGGGCAAAGCGTTGCCAGTTGCGGGCCGAGCGCAGGGAAATCCGCGCATTGATCAGCGCCAGCGGGATACCGCGCGCGCGGGTCCGTTCGATCATGTGCGGCCAGAGTTCGCTTTCCACGAACACGCCCGCATCGGGCCGCCAGTGATCCAGAAACCGCCCCATTGCCGTGCGCGTATCCAGCGGTGCGAACTGGTGGCGTGTGCGCGGCGGCAGGCGGCGTGTCAGGACCTCGGCCGAGGTGGCGGTGCCGGAGGTGATCAGGAAATTCAGCCCCGGATCGACGCGGCCCATATGGGTGATCAGCGCCAGCACCGAAAGGCTTTCGCCCACGCTCGCCGCGTGAAACCACAAAAGCCGGCCCTCGGGGCGCGGCAGGGTGGCCTCGCCCAGCCGTTCGCGGAACCGCGCGGGATCGGTGCCATGCAGGCGCAGCTTGGTGCAGACGCGGCGATAGGCGACGCCCCCCAGAAGTCTGGTGAGAGCGGCATAGAGCGTCAGGGCAAAGGGGCGCGAGCCGCCCATCAGCCGCCCGTGTGGCTCATGTGGCGCGACATGCGGCCCGCGACGTCCTGGCGCGAGTAATCGAAGTCATGCCCCTTGGGTTTGAGCGCGATGGCGGCGCGGATCGCCTCCTGAAGCGGCGCGTCGCTGTCGGGATTGTCCCGCAGGGCAGGGCGCAGATCGGCCATGTCCTCCTGGCCGAGACACATGAACAGCTCGCCCGTGCAGGTCAGCCGCACGCGGTTGCAGCTTTCGCAGAAATTATGTGTGAGCGGGGTGATGAAGCCGATCTTCTGGCCGGTCTCCTCAAGCTGCACATAGCGCGCCGGTCCGCCGGTGCGCTCGGCCAGTTCGGTCAGCGTGTAGGCGTCCGCCAGACGGGCGCGCAGGTCGCTGAGCCGCCAGTATTGGTCCAGCCTGTCCTCGTTGCCGATGTCGCCCATCGGCATGACCTCGATGAAGGTCAGGTCCATGTCGCGCGCCTTGCACCATTCCACGATTTCGAAAAGCTCGTCCTCGTTGAAGCCCTTGAGCGCCACGGTGTTGATCTTGACCCTGAGACCCGCGGCCTGGGCGGCGTCGATGCCCTTCATCACCTGGGGCAGGCGGCCCCAGCGGGTGATGTCCGCGAATTTCTGCTCATCGAGCGTATCGAGCGAGACGTTCACGCGCCGCACGCCTGCCGCATGGAGATCAGCGGCAAAGCGGGACAGCTGGCTGCCATTGGTGGTCAGCGTCAATTCCCTGAGCGCGCCGCTGTCCAGATGCCGGGACATGGCCTCGAAAAACGTCATGATTCCGCGCCGCACCAGCGGCTCACCACCCGTGATGCGCAGTTTTTCCACGCCCAGCCCGATGAAGGTCGAGCACATGCGGTCCAGTTCCTCGAGCGTCAGCAGCTCCTTCTTGGGCAGGAAGGTCATGTTCTCGGACATGCAATAGACACAGCGGAAATCGCAGCGGTCGGTGACCGAAACGCGAAGGTAGGAAATCGCGCGCTGAAAGGGATCGATGAGCGGAGCTGTCATGGGCGAAACCTATGCGCATGGGCGATTATCGGCAAGAGGCGATGTCCCGGATTGCGGTGGCGCGGAGGGGTGCCTAGAATTGGGGCATGAGACAGGTTGTTGCGAGTGTTGTGATCCTTGGCCTTGGCGCCTGCGGGCTTGTGCCGGGCCTGGCCACCAGACCGGCACCCGGGATGCAGGCACCGGAAGACAGAGACACGGTGCGCCCCGAACTGCGCCCCGAGGTGAGGCCTTCGGTGCCCTCGGGCGGCGCGCAGACTGCGGGGACGCTCGATACCGCCAGTGACGCCGAACGCGCCGAAGCGGCGGCGGCCGGGGGCGGCGCGGTTCTGGGGCGTACGATCGCCGCTCTGGGTGATGTGGCCGAGCCGGGATTCTGGCTCAAGACGCCGTTGGTCAAGGCGCGCACCACCGGCAAGGTGGAATATCCCCGGACCGGGCTTTCGGCGCAGGTCGATCTTTTCCCGCTGGACGGGCCTCCGACCGCCGGAAGCCAGATTTCCCTGTCCGCGATGCGCCTCATCGGCGCGCCCCTGACCGGATTGCCCGAGCTGGTGGTCTACGGTCCCTGATCGGGCAGGAACTTCGACGCTTGCTTGCGCGCGAAGGGCTTCATGTGTTTCGCGTGTTCGGACAGGAAGGCGCGGACCCGCGCAGGGTCGTGCCTGGACAGGTCGCGCAGCCACCAGGCCACGGATTTCTGGATGAACCATTCGGGGTCACGCACATAACCCGCTGCCCAGCCCAGCACCCGCTCGCGGATGGCCAGTTCCTGCGGCCCGGGGTGGTTCTGCTTGGTGTAGGGCAGGGTGATCACCATCGCGGCGCGGCGGATCCAGTGGGTTTCGGCGCGGGTCCAGCCCTCGACCACGTCGATGCGCGACGGGTCCGCGACAAGGCGTTTCTGACCGGCCATCATGGCGTGATCGGCGATCGCCCAGCTGTCGAAATCCGGCAGCCATGAGGTGATCAGGCTCCAGACACCGGTATCGGGAGTGATGCGCGCCTGGGTCAGCAGCTTGGCCGCCGCCAGCCGCGCCTCGAAAATATCCGTGCGCCAGAGCGCGTCGGCCAGCGCCACGCGCGTCTCCACGTCCAGCGCGCGCCGCCAGTCCCGGGTCAGGTCGTTCAGCGCCGGGTTCGGCACACCGATATAGCGGCGTGGCAGCTTGTGATACCCGGCCATGCCCTCGGCCCGGCCCGGTTCGGCCAGCGCCTCGATCGCCGCCAGCGCCGCCTCGGGCGTCATTCAACGGTCACGGACTTGGCAAGGTTGCGCGGCTGATCCACATCGGTGCCCTTGGCCACCGCGGTGTGATAGGCCAGAAGCTGTGCCGGGATCGCATAGAGGATGGGGGCGAGCATGTCCGGAACGGTGGGCATCACGATCTGTTGCCAGACCCCGTCCGAGGCCTCCTCGGCGCCCGCGCGGTCGGTGATCAGCACCACCTTGCCGCCGCGCGCCATGACCTCCTGCATGTTCGAGACGGTCTTGTCGAAAAGCGCATCCCTGGGGGCCATGACCACCACCGGCATGTTTTCGTCGATCAGCGCGATGGGGCCATGCTTCAGTTCTCCAGACGCATAAGCTTCGGCATGTATATAGCTGATTTCCTTAAGTTTAAGAGATCCCTCCAGCGCGAGGGGATACATCAGACCGCGCCCGAGGAAGAGAACATCCCGGGCCTTGGCCAGCTGTTGGGCGACCTCGGCGATCCGGTCCGCGGTCTCCAGCGCGTGGTTGAGGATGGCCGGCAGGCTGCGCAGCTCGGCGATCCGCGCGGCCATGGCATCCGCATCCAGCCGGCCGCGGGTATGAGCGGCCTTGAGCGCCATGGCGAGCAGCACGGTCAGCTGGCAGGTGAAGGCCTTGGTCGAGGCGACGCCGATCTCGACGCCCGCCAGAATGGGCAGGGCCACGTCGCTTTCGCGCGCGATCGAGCTTTCGGGCACGTTGACCACGGACAGGATCGTCTCGGCCTTGCCCGTGCAATAGCGCAGGGCAGCGAGCGTGTCGGCGGTCTCGCCGGACTGGCTCACGAAAAGCGCGGCGGTGCCTTCGGTGACGGGGGGCTCGCGGTAGCGGAACTCCGAGGCGATATCGACCTCGACCGGCAGACCGGCGAGTTGCTCGAACCAGTACTTGGCGGTGAGACAGGCATAGAAGGCGGTGCCGCAGGCCACCATGGTCAGCCGGTTGATGGTGCGGAAATCGATCCCGTCGCCCAGCAGGATGTCCTGCGCCTCGGGATCAAGATAGTGGCTCAGCGCCTCGGAAATCACGATCGGCTGTTCGGCGATCTCCTTGGCCATGAAATGCTTGTGCCCGGCCTTGTCCACGGCGGTGCTGTCGATGCGGATCGTGCGCACCTCGCGGTTGGCCAGCGTGCCTGAGGCGTCCACGATCCTGACGGTATCGCGGGTGATGACCGCGATGTCGCCTTCTTCGAGATAGGAAATGCGGTTGGTCATGGGCGAAAGCGCGATGGCGTCCGAGCCGACGAACATCTCGCCCTCGCCATAGCCGACGGCCAGCGGGCTGCCCTTGCGGGCGGCGATCAGCAGGTCCTCGCGGCCGTCAAACAGGAAACAGAGCGCGTAGGCCCCCTCCAGCTTGTCCACCGTGGCGCGCGCGGCAGCTTCGGCATCAAGTCCTTGATCCATAAGGTGGTTTGTCATCAGGGCCACGGTTTCGGTATCGGTGTCGGTGGCGTGGCCGATGCCCGCAGTCGCCAGTTCGGCGCGCAGTTCGCGATAGTTCTCGATGATCCCGTTATGCACAACCGCAACCGAGCCCGCACGATGCGGGTGGGTGTTGCCGAGGTTCGGCGCACCATGCGTGGCCCAGCGGGTATGCCCGATCCCGGCCTTGCCCGGCAGCGGATCATGCACCAGCAGGTCGCTCAGGTTCACCAGCTTGCCGACCGCCCGGCGGCGGTCCAGCGCGCCGTTATTCACCGTGGCGATCCCGGCGCTGTCATAGCCGCGATATTCCAGCCGTTTCAGCGACTCAACGAGGATCGGCGCAACCTCGTGATGGCCCAGCACTCCAACAATTCCACACATTATACCGCCTCTTCATCGCGTTTTTTCTTTTTCAACTTTAGAATTTCGAACAATTTTCGGGCAAGCCCCGGTTTTTCGACCTGATCGGCCCGGCCGATGGCCAACGCCCCTTCGGCCACGTCGCGGGTGATCACGGATCCCGACGCGGTCATCGCTTCGTCGCCCACCTTGACCGGGGCCACAAGCATCGTGTCCGAGCCGATGAAGACCCGCTTGCCGATCTCCGTGCGGTGCTTCATAACGCCGTCATAATTGCAGGTCACCGTGCCCGCGCCGATGTTGGATTGCGCGCCGATCGAGGCATCGCCCACATAGCTCAGGTGATTGACCTTGGCGCCCTCGTCGATCACCGCGTTCTTGATCTCGCAGAAATTTCCGATGCGCACATTCTCGGCCAGTTCCGTGCCGGGGCGCAGCCGCGCATAGGGTCCCACGATGGCCCCGCGCGAGACATGGCAGCCCTCCAGATGCGAAAACGCCCGGATATGCGCGCCGGTTTCCACTGTCACCTCGGGGCCGAAAACAACGTTCTGCTCGATCACGCAGTCGCGGCCGATCATGGTGTCATGGCTGAAATGCACCGTGCCGGGCGCGGGCATGGTCACGCCGTTGTCAAGCGCGTCGCTGCGGGCGCGGACCTGGAACGCGGCCTCGGCGGCGGCCAGGTCGGCGCGCGAGTTGATGCCCAGCGTTTCGGCCTCGTCACAGGCGATGGCTGTGGCCGAAAGCCCCTTTTGCCGGGCGATTTCAACGATGTCGGTCAGGTAGTATTCACCCTGCGCATTGTCGCAGCCGACGCCCGCGATCAGTTCGAACAGTGTCGCGGTCCGGGCCATGACCACGCCGCTGTTGCAGAAGGTGATGGCGCGTTCGGTCGCGTCGGCGTCCTTGAACTCGACAATGCGGGTCAGCGCGTCTCCGTCCATCACCAGGCGGCCATAGCGCGCGGGGTCCGCCGCGTGAAAGCCCAGGATCACCACGTCATGCACCGACCGCGCCGCGGCCATGCGCGCAAGCGTTTCGGCGCTGATGAAAGGCGTGTCGCCATAAAGCACGACCGCATCGCCGGCATGGGTGTCGAGCGACGGGCCCGCCTGGGCCACCGCATGGGCGGTGCCCAGCTGTTCGGCCTGCAGCACGACCTCGGCCTGCGGGTCGAAACCCTTGGCGGCGTCCGTCACCGCGTCCGCGCCATGGCCTGCGACCACCACCGTGCGGTCGGGGCCAAGCGCCTGGCCCGCGCGCAGGGCATGGATCAGCATCGGCGCGCCGGCGATCTTGTGCAGGACCTTGGGCATGTCCGATTTCATGCGCGAGCCCTTGCCGGCGGCCAATACGATCAATGCGATGCTCATGCAGGATTCTCTTTGTAATCAAATCGCGCCCGTTTTATCCCGTCCGGGCCGCAGCGCAAGCCTGCTGGGGATCAAAGTACATTGCGGATTGTGACAGTGATGCGCGGAAAGGTGCCCAACGGGCCGACATGAAGGATGAACAATGAAGCGCAGCGTGGTCTTCGATCTGGATGGAACCCTGGCCGATACGAGCGGTGATCTGATTGCCGCGGCCAATGCCTGTTTTACCGATCTGGGACTGGGCGCGCCGCTGGACCCGGTCCGCGATGCGGGCACGGCGCTACGCGGCGGGCGGGCGATGCTGAGCCTGGGCTTCGAGCGGCTGGGCCGGGGCGGAGACGACGCGGTGATCTCGGCCAGTTACAAGCCCTTGCTCGACCATTACGAGGCGGCGATCGACGTGCACACGATGTTTTACCCCGGTGCGCTGGAGGCCGTGGCGGCACTGCGCGCGGACGGCTATGCGGTGTCGATCTGTACCAACAAGCCCGAATACCTGGCGGTTCGGCTGATGATGCGCTTGGGCGCGATGGAGGCCTTTGACGCCCTCGTCGGGGCCGATACGCTGGCGGTGCGCAAACCCGATCCCGAGCCGCTGCGCGAGGCGACGCGGCGCGCGGGGGGCGATCCGGCGCGCATGGTGCTGGTGGGCGACACCGCCACCGACCGTGACACCGCGCGCAATGCGGGCGCGCCCTCGATCCTGGTGACCTTCGGACCCAATGGCGGCAGCGTGGCGGCCCTGGCTCCCGAAGAGATGATCGGCCATTTCGATCAGTTGCACGCGGCGGTGCGCAGCCTGATCGGATAAGCCGAAACCGGGCATCGGATGGCCCGAAAAGCCGTGCGTCGCCCATTGACGCCATGATCCATACCCCTGATGCTGATCCGCATGAGCGAAGTTTTCAAAGGCGTCTTCACCCAGCAGGAGCCGATCCCGGACGAAGGGATTGCGGCGGCGCTGGAGGTCATGCGCAACGGCCGTCTTCACCGCTACAACCTGGTGGGCGACGAGGTGGGCGAAACCGGTCTGCTGGAGCGCGAGTTTGCCGCCTATGTCGGGGCGAAATATGCGCTGGCGGTGGCCTCGGGCGGCTATGCGCTGGCCACGGCGTTGCGCGCGGTCGGGGTGAAACCGGGCGACAGGGTGCTGACCAATGCCTTTACCCTGGCCCCGGTGCCGGGCTCCGTGGCCAGTGTCGGCGCGGTGCCCGTCTATGTCGGTGTGACCGAAGGTCTGGTGATCGACCTCGATGACCTTGCGGCCAAGGCGGAGCAGGCGAATGTGCTGATGCTCAGCCATATGCGCGGACATCTGTGCGACATGGACCGGCTGATGGATATCTGCGACGGCGCGGGCATCACGGTGATCGAGGATTGCGCGCATACGATGGGCGCGGCCTGGAACGGCGTGCCGTCGGGGCGGCACGGGCGGATCGGGTGCTATTCGACGCAGACCTACAAGCATATGAATTCGGGCGAGGGCGGGCTTTTCGTCACCGACGACGACGAGGTGATGGCCCGCGCCACGATCCTGTCGGGCTCCTACATGCTCTATGGGCGCAACGGCACGGTGCCGCCCGCGGAGGTGTTCGAGCGGGTGAAATACGACACCCCCAATGTCTCGGGCCGGATGGACCATCTGCGCGCGGCCATCCTGCGCCCTCAACTGGCCCGGCTCGACGCGCAATGCGCGGCCTGGAACGACCGCTACCGCGTGGTCGAGGCGAGGCTGCGCGACACGCCCGGGCTGAGCATCGTCGAGCGCCCCGGGGCCGAGGCCTATGTCGGCTCCTCGATCCAGTTCCTGCTGCTCGATTGGAGCGATGCGGCGGTCAACGAGGTTGTGGCGCGCTGCCTGAGGCGCGGTGTCGAGCTGAAGTGGTTCGGCGGGGCCGAGCCCACCGGGTTCACCAGCCGCTATGACAGCTGGCGGTATGCGCCCAGCGAACGGATGCCGGACAGCGACCGCATTCTCAGGGGCATTCTCGACATGCGCTTGCCGCTGACTTTCGACCTCGAGGATTGCGCGCTGATCGCCCGGATCATCCGGGCCGAGGTGGGGGCGGTATATCAGGCCGGTCACGGGGCCGCGGCCGAATAACGCGCGGCCCTCGCCCCGGGCGCGTTTTCCGCGCGGAAAACGGACCGGAAAATTGCAATTTTCCGGTTCGGAATTTGTGCAAATTCCGGTGGCGCGCGGAGTGAGGCCATTGACCCGTTCCGCGCTCTGCGCTAGTAAATGAACAAGTGTTCAATAAATTCCGGAGACGGGCCATGTTCAACGCGGTGATGACGTTCGATTTGGGTGAGGACGTGAATGCCTTGCGCGAGATGGTGCATCGCTGGGCGCAGGAGCGGGTAAAGCCTTTGGCGGCCGGGATCGACGCCTCAAACATGTTTCCCTCCGAGCTGTGGCGCGAGATGGGCGAGCTGGGTCTTCTGGGCATCACCGTGCCCGAGGAATATGGCGGTGCGGACATGTCCTACTTGGCCCATGTGGTCGCGGTCGAGGAGATAGCGCGCGCCAGCGCCAGCGTGTCGCTCAGCTATGGCGCGCATTCCAATCTTTGTGTGAACCAGATCAAGCTCAACGGCACCGGGGCGCAGAAGGAGAAATACCTGCCCGGTCTGATCAGTGGCGAGCATGTGGGTGCGCTGGCCATGTCCGAGGCGGGCGCGGGGTCGGACGTGGTGTCGATGAAGCTGCGGGCCGAGAAGCGCAACGATCACTATCGCCTGAACGGCACGAAATACTGGATCACCAACGGGCCCGATGCCGACACGCTGGTGGTCTATGCCAAAACCGACCCGGAGGCGGGCAGCAAGGGCATCACCGCCTTCCTGATCGAGAAATCCATGACCGGGTTCAGCACCTCCCCGCATTTCGACAAGCTGGGGATGCGCGGCTCAAACACCGCCGAGCTCATTTTCGAGGATGTGGAAGTGCCCTTCGAGAACGTGCTGGGTGAGGAGGGGCGCGGTGTGGCGGTGCTCATGTCGGGCCTCGACTACGAGCGCGTGGTGCTGGCGGGCATCGGGACCGGCATAATGGCGGCCTGTCTCGACGAGGTCATGCCTTACCTGGCCGAGCGCAAGCAGTTCGGCAAGCCCATCGGGTCGTTCCAGCTGATGCAGGGCAAGATCGCCGACATGTACACCGCGATGAACTCGGCGCGGGCCTATGTCTACGAGGTCGCCAAGGCCTGTGACCGGGGCGATGTGACCCGTCAGGATGCGGCGGCCTGCTGTCTCTATGCCTCCGAGGAGGCGATGAAACAGGCGCATCAGGCGGTGCAGGCGATGGGCGGGGCAGGGTTTCTGGCCGACGCCCCTGTGGCGCGGATATTCCGCGACGCCAAGCTGATGGAGATCGGCGCGGGCACCAGCGAAATCCGCCGGATGCTGGTGGGGCGCGAGATGATGGGGGCGATGTAATTTATCAGTTGTGGATATATTGACATATAAAAAAAGATAGATATACATATGCATATCGAAAAGGAGATATACATTATGGTAACCGCTGTCAAAAAACGCCCGCAAGCGGGGTCTGCCACCGGCAGAATCTGGGAAATCGCCGATCAGATGCTGCGCGACAACGACGGGGTGCTGCCGACCGGGCGGCAGGTGGTCGATGCTTATCTGGCCGAGGATTCCGCGCGCAACGAAGGCACCGGGTTCACACAATATTCACATTGGAAGACCAGTCACCTTGCGCATTTCGAACGCGGCCCGCGCCCGCGGGCGTTGGAAGGGGGGGCAGTGCGCGTGACGGTGGGGCCGGATGGGCGCTTGATCATCCCGGCCAGTCTGCGCGACGCGCTGAACTGGCAGCCGGGCGATGAACTGATCCTGACGCGCGATGGCGGCGGGCTCAGGGTCGAGCCCCGCAAGGCTGCGCTTGAACGGGCTCAGGCGCTGGTTGCGGCGTTCGATACCGGTGGCGGGTCGCCCACCGAAGAATTGCTGGCTGAGCGCCGTCAGGACGCGGGGCGCGGCGAATGATCCTGTTGGACACCTCGGCGGTGCTGGCCTTCCTGTGGCGTGAGCCGGGTCATGAACGTGTGGCCGAGATGATGGACCGGGCGGCGATCTGCTCGGTCAACCTGGGCGAGTTGGTGGCCAAACTGGTCGATCGCGGTGCCAGCGATGAGGACTGCACTGCGATCGTCGGAGCGCTGGCGCTGGATGTGCGCGGCTTTGACGGGGCGGTGGCGATGCGCGCCGGTGCGTTGCGCCGCACGACAAGGCCCCAGGGCCTGTCCCTGGGTGATCGTGCCTGCCTGGCCTGCGCCGAGGTCGAGCGGGCCGAGGCGGTGCTGACCGCCGACCGCGCCTGGGGCGAACTGGCGGGCGCAACTCCGGTCGAGGTCATCCGATGAGCCGCTTTCGATACGGCAGGTCAGGGCGTATCGCGGGAAACAGGAGTGGGCCGCGCCGATCTGGCGCGCGCTTCGGGGTGCCGCCAGATCGGCGTGCGAAGAGGAGCCAGAAGAATTGATGCTGACCCGCGCCACCTCTTATGGCAGTCTGGTTGACGGGTTCGCATGGGACCTGCCCGACCGGCTGAACATGGCCGCGCAGGTCTGTGACGACTGGGCCGCGCGGGAGCCTGAGCGCTCCGCGATCATCGACCTCTCCGGCGCGCGGCGCGATGTGAGCTATGGCGACTTGCGGCGCATGGCCGACAGCCTTGCGCATCACCTCGTGGCGCAGGGCGTGGCGCCCGGCGACCGGGTGGGCGTTCTGCGCTCTCAGTCCGCGTGGTGTGCCGCGGCCCATATCGCCATCTGGAAGATCGGGGCGATTTCCATCCCGCTGTTCAAGCTTTTCGCGCGCGAAGCACTGCTCAGCCGCGTGAAGGATGCGCAGGCGCGGGTCATTGTCACCGACCCCGAGGGTGCCGCGATGCTGGACGGGCAGGAGGCGGTTTTCCCCGAAGACCTGACCCTTGCCGACACCCCCTTCGAGACTGCCGACACCACCCCCGAGACGCCCGCCGTGCTGATCTACACCTCCGGCACCACCGGAAGCCCAAAGGGCGCGCTGCATGGTCACCGGGTGCTGACCGGGCACCTGCCGGGGACCGAGCTGTTCTGTGGCTTTCCGGGGCAGGAGGGGGATTGCCTCTGGACACCTGCCGACTGGGCGTGGATCGGGGGGCTTTTCAACATCATGATGCCGGGGCTGGCCCTGGGCGTGCCGGTGGTGGCCGCCCGGATGGCGAAGTTCAACGCCGCCGAATGCGCGCGGATCATCGAAGAGGCGGGGGTGCGCAATGTGTTCTTCCCGCCCACCGCGTTGAGGATGCTCAAGGCCGAAGGCGCGCGCATCCCGGGCCTGCGCAGCATCGGCAGCGGCGGCGAGCCTCTGGGCGCCGAAATGCTGGATTGGGGGCGGCAGGCGTTCGGGGTCACGATCAACGAGTTCTATGGCCAGACCGAATGCAACCTCGTGGCCTGCTCTTGTGCCGATCTGTTTGAACCCAAACCGGGTTGTATAGGCCGCGTGGTGCCGGGGCACGAGGTGGCGGTGCTGGACGCGGACGGCCAGCCGACCGACGCGGAGGGCGATGTCGCCGTGCGCCGCGGCTCGGCCAGCATGATGCTGGAATACTGGCACCGGCCCGAGGCCACGCGCGAGAAGTTTCGCGGCGACTGGATGCTGACCGGGGATCGTGGCGTGTGGGAGGGTGAATACCTGCGTTTCGTGGGCCGCGAGGATGACGTGATCACCTCCGCGGGCTACCGGATCGGCCCGGCGGAAATCGAGGATTGCCTGCTGACCCATGACGCCGTGGCGACCGTGGGCGTGGTGGGCAAGCCTGACGCGCTCAGGACCGAAATCGTCAAGGCCTATGTGGTGCTGCGCGAGGGGGTTGCGCCCAGCGAGGCGCTGGCCGCCGAGTTGCAGGGCTGGGTCAGGGAGCGGCTGGCCAGGTATTCCTACCCGCGCGAGATCGGCTTTCTGGACGCGCTGCCGATGACCGTGACCGGCAAGGTGATCCGCCGCGAGCTCAAGGCGCGCGCGGCGGCGGAGGACCAGTCATGACAACCGGCCCTCTGCGCGTTTGCTCAGAACTTGATCACATAGGCCGCGCCGACGACCCAGGGGTCGATCTTGACCTTGCCCTGCGGGACGCCGTTGATCCTCAGGTCGGTCTCGATGTCGATGTAGCGCACGTCGAGCCGCAGCGCGCCTCTGTCGCTGACCGCGTAATCGACACCGGCATGTGCCGCAAGGCCCCAGGAATCCGAGAGTTTCACGTTCTGGCCGGCCAGAATGCCAACGCCGGTTTCATCAAAGAAGGTCGTGTAGTTCAGGCCGAGCCCGACAAAGGGTGTCAGCGCGCTGGAATTGGCAAAGTGGTATTGCAGCGAGACCGTGGGCGGCAGCTGCTTGGTCTTGGCGACCTTGCCGGTGCCCACGAGGTTCACGTCATGCTCGAAGGGCCAGGCGGCCAGGACCTCGATGCCGATATTGTCGGCGATGAAGTATTCGAATGTCACGGTGGGGCGAATGTTCGGGTCAACATTCAGAAGGCCCGGTGTGGTGGCGCTGTTGGAATCGGTGGGCATGACCGAATGCAGGCCGAGGCCCAGGGTCATGTCGCCCTTGGATTGCGCAAGCGCCGGGGCCGCCGTGGTGGCCAGCGCCGTGGCCAGGGTCAGAAGCGTCAGGGTTTTCATCGGTATCGGGTCCTTCTTGCAAGATCGCGCGTGACAACATGGATTCTGCGCGCGCGGACGACGCACGGCCTTGATTTGGATCAGGTTTGCCACGCGAATGCCGCGATGCGGCAAAAATGCAACTGCCCGTTCGGGCGCGGGTCTTGAAAGGAGCGAGGCGATGAAACTCACCTCAGCAGCGATCCCTTCCTCGGAGGAGTTCCAAAAAAACGTGGCGGCACACGAAGCCGCATTGGCGGTTGTCCGCGAGGCGGCCCAGGCGGCGGCGGCAGGCGGTGGGGACGGCCCGCGCGAGCGCCATGTGAGCCGCGCAAAGATGCTGCCGCGGCGCCGGGTGGCCAACCTGCTGGACCCTGACAGCCCGTTTCTGGAGATCGGGGCCACGGCGGCCCACGGGATGTATGACGGGGCCGCCCCGTGCGCCGGGGTTATCGCCGGGGTGGGGCGCATTCATGGGCGCGACTGCATGGTGGTGTGCAACGACGCCACGGTGAAGGGCGGAACCTATTATCCGATGACGGTCAAAAAGCATCTGCGCGCGCAGGAAATTGCACAGGAATGCCGGCTGCCCTGCATTTATCTGGTGGACAGCGGCGGGGCCAATCTACCCAACCAGGACGAGGTGTTTCCCGACCGCGATCACTTTGGCCGCATCTTCTACAACCAGGCGCAGATGAGCGCGGCGGGCATTCCGCAGATCGCCGTGGTGATGGGCTCCTGCACCGCCGGGGGGGCCTATGTGCCAGCCATGTCGGACGTCACGATCATCGTGAAGGAGCAGGGCACCATCTTTCTGGCAGGCCCGCCGCTGGTCAAGGCCGCGACGGGCGAGCAGGTCACGGCCGAGGAGCTGGGCGGCGGTGATGTGCACACGCGCCTCAGCGGTGTGGCGGATTATCTGGCAGAGGATGACGCCCATGCGCTGGCGCTTGCCCGGCGGGCGGTGGGCAGCCTCGGCGATGCCGGGCTGAAGCCCGGCCTACAGGGGGGGGCGTCCTTCGAGGAGCCTGCCTATGATCCCGAGGAGTTGCTCGGTGTGGTGCCTGCCGACCTGCGCACGCCATACGATATTCGCGAGGTGATCGCGCGGGTCGTGGATGGCTCGCGCTTTGACGAGTTCAAGGCACGGTTCGGCGAGACGCTGGTCTGCGGCTTTGCCGAGCTGAAGGGCCTGCATGTGGGGATCATCGCCAACAATGGCGTGCTGTTTTCCGAGGCTGCCCAGAAGGGCGCGCATTTCGTCGAACTGTGCAGCCAGCGGCGCATCCCGCTGATTTTCCTTCAGAATATCACGGGCTTCATGGTCGGGCGGAAATACGAGAACGAAGGCATCGCGCGCCACGGGGCCAAGATGGTCACCGCGGTGGCCACCACGTCCGTGCCCAAGATCACCATGGTGGTGGGCGGATCCTTCGGCGCCGGGAACTACGGCATGTCGGGGCGCGCCTATCAGCCGCGCTTCATGTGGAGCTGGCCCACCAGCCGCATTTCCGTGATGGGCGGCGAGCAGGCGGCGGGCGTGCTGGCCACCGTCAAGCGCGACGGGATCGAGCGCAGGGGCGGCACATGGTCCGCCGAGGAGGAGGCCGAGTTCAAGCGCCCCACCATGGAGATGTTCGACCGGCAGAGCCATCCGCTCTATGCCAGTGCGCGGCTGTGGGATGACGGCATCGTGGACCCGCGCAAGAGCCGCGACGTGCTGGCCCTTAGCCTGCGGGCGGCACTGAACGCCCCCATCGAGGAGACCCGGTTTGGCGTGTTCAGAATGTGACATCCGGCAGGCCGGTTTCGCGGCGGCCTTGCCTCGGTCGTGTATCGGCTGGACAGGGTTTCGCGCCGGGCCGGAGGGCCGGGGCAGATGAGCGTCGTGACCAAAGCCCTGATCCTCACGGCGCTGACGCTGCTCGGCTGGCTGTCGGTCGTGCGCTACCAGGAGCGCAGCGCGGAAGGCCCGTGCCGGGTCACCTATGTTTATGACGGCGACACCGTGGCGCTGACCTGTGGCGCCGATATGGAAATGACCGCGCGCATCGTCGGTCTCGATGCGCCCGAAACCAAGGAGCCGCGATGCCCCGAGGAGCTGGCCCATGGCACGCTGGCGACCGAGCGGCTGCGCGCCCTCGTGGCCGGGGGCGAGGTGGCCTATTACCCGCGTGGGGAAGACAGGTATGACCGGCTGCTGATCCGGCTCTATGTGGACGGTCAGGACGTGGCCAAACGGCTGGTGCGCGAAGGGCTGGCTGTGACTTATCGCGGCGGCGCACGACCCGACTGGTGCGCGCGACTGGGGGCGGCGTGAGATGAGTATTTTTGGAAAGATGAAAGCGTTCAAATCACGGTTCTGTTGTGAGCGTCCGGGACTGGCGGAGATACAATCAAGATGAAAAATGCAGGCAAAGGCATCACTGAATGGGTCTCCGGTTTCTCGCTTCCCAGCCTGACACGGGACGCAGAGATTGCCGTCTATCTGATCCACAATTCGCGCGATCCGGAAGATTACTTTTTCCTCTTCGACTTCGAGGAATTCGTCGACCGCTCAAAGGGCGGCGTTTTCGTGCGCCCGACCATACGGGTGTTCGCGGGGCGTGACGATTTCAGCCGTTCGGATTTTGCCCGGCAGTTTCGTGTAGTGTTTGCCAGCGAATTTGACCGGATGCGTCGTGATCTGGCGCAAAAGAAGGGCAAGCGTGGCTGGCTGGATTTCGAGCTCGGGCTGGGCGGCGCATTGGATTTGCTTGGGTCGCTGGTTTCGAACCTCATGCTGGCCATCGCGTTGTCGGTCGGCAAGCAGCCGTTGGGTCAGCTTGCCATGCCCGGCTTTCTGAAGGGCAAGTCGGCAGAGGCCAAATTGGCCGACGAGATCGACAGGACCAAGGAGCGGGTCGAAGTCGCGCTTCGGAAAATCGACATACGCGATGCATCCCGAGCTTTACGAGCACGCGTATCGAGATGGCCTGAAGGGCAAGAACGCCGGGTTGGACCGAGACGCCTGGCCATTGCCCGACTATGTGCGAAACCATCTTGATCAGGACCAAAACGGGTCCTGGTGGTGAGGAGTTTGAAATGTTTGACACGATCCTGATTGCCAACCGG
>FYBJ01001856.1_pt1 | contig 33144 bp, 49 predicted proteins | sample 1134611 | NCBI WGS metagenome assembly FYBJ01 (sample SAMEA104116008, study PRJEB20421) | marine metagenome | isolation source: marine
TGTGTTCTGACTATGCGGTGAGCGAAGGCAGCGGCGACTATACCGAACACGGGCTTTTTGCGATTGCGCCGGATAACACGATTTACGTCGAAGACTGGTGGAGCGGTCAGACAAGCTCTGACGTATGGATTGAGCGCAAGCTGGACATGATCGAAGCGCATAAGCCGTTCTGTGTGTTTGGCGAAGCTGGCGTGATTCAAAAGGCTGTTGAGCCGATGCTGAAGCGCCGGATGAATGAACGAGAGACTTTCTGCCGGGTTGAGTGGGTGCCGAGCATTCACGACAAACCGACACGGGCAAGGGCTTTCCAGGCGCGGGCTGCGATGGGTCATGTGAGTTTGCCGGAAGGACCGATGGGCGACCGGATCTTGAATCAGCTTTTGAGCTTTCCAGCGGGCAAGAATGACGACGCTGTAGACGTTTGCGGGATTATGGGCCGGGTGATCGATCAGGCGCATCCTGCCTTTGTGCAGTCACCAGAAGAGACAGTGAAGCCGAGCCGTTACCGCAAGGCATTTAACCGACAGAGACAGGAGGCGAACGATTGGAAGACGCTATGATGACCGATGATGACGCCATGCTGTCGCAATACGTGCAGTGGTTCGAAGAGGCAGAAGAAACCAGTTGGGATGCGCGCCAGCTTTCCGAGCGTGACCGGGACTATGTTGACGGCAAGCAGCTGACGGCAACAGAGAAGGAAACGCTTGCGAAGCGTGGCCAGCCTCCGATTGTGTTTAACGTCATCAAGGACAAGGTGGGCTTTTTGCAGGGTGTCGAGAAGTCACAGCGGACTGACCCCAAAGCCTATGCCCGGACGCCGCAGCATGATGCAGACGCAGACGCGGCAACCGATGCTTTGCGCTATGTCTGCGAGAATGAAGACTACCAGGCGAAGCGCAGCCGGATCTTTCGCAACATTGTGGTTGAAGGGATCGGCGGTATTCGTGTCGGCGTGAAGATGGGCCGCAAAGGTCCAGAGATCAGCTTGAAGCGGGTTAGCTGGGATCGGTTTTTCTTTGACCCGCACAGTTCAGAGCTGGATTTCAGCGATGCGCGCTATTTTGGCGAGGTGGTCTGGATGGATTACGACGAAGCCGTGGCGATGTATCCAGACGCCAAAGACGATTTGAATGCCACCTATAACGCAACCCAGGTTGGCGACACATACGACGACAAGCCGAAATGGAAGCTGTGGGCTGACAAGGCCCGCAAGCGGATTCGGGTTGTGCAGATGTATCACCAGAAGGGCGGCGTCTGGCATTTCTGCGAATTCACGCGCGGCTCAGTGCTGAAAAGCGGGCCTAGCCCATTCATTGATGAAGACGGCCAGCCCGTCCCTGACATGATTATGGAAAGCGCCTATGTTGACCGCGAGAACAACCGCTACGGCGAAGTGCGCCAGCTGATTGACCCGCAAGACGAGATCAACAAGCGCCGGTCGAAGGCGTTGCACATCCTGAATACGCGCCAGATTATCTATGAAAAGGGCTCTGGTGTTGAAGCGCGCCGCGTTCGTGAAGAGCTGGCCAAGCCTGACGGCGCTGTAGAGCTGCCGCCTGGTGTTATGCGCGAAGGCGCGTTTCAGATTGAGAAGAACACGGACATGAGCCAAGGCCAAGCGGCGCTGTTGCAGGACGCAATGGGCTATATGGACCGCTCCGGGCCGAACGCTGCGATGCTGGGCGATGCTGAAGGCCAATCTGGCCGAGCTATTCGGTCGCAGCAGCAAGGCGGCATGATGGAAATGGGCGATTTGCTAGACACGCTTCGCCGGTTTGATGTGCGGGTTTACCGGGCGATCTGGAATCGCGTTCACCAGTTCTGGACAGAAGAACGCTGGGTGCGGGTGACGGACAACGAAGACAACGCCAAGTTTGTCGGCTTCAATCGCCCGCTGACCGTGCAGGACCAGTTGCAAGAAATGCCAGACGAACAGCGAGTCCAGGTTATGCAGCAAATGGGCCTTATGCCGAACGATCCGCGCCTTGGCATGGTTAACAAGATCCAGAATCCCGTCGCTGAGATGGATGTCGATATTATCATTGAAGACGCGCCGGACACGATCACGATTCAGGGCGAACAGTTTGAGCAGTTGGCGCAGACCTTGCCAATGATTGCACAGATGCCGCCCCAGTATGCTGAAATCCTTTTGCAGGCGTCTCAGTTGCGGAACAAGGATAAGCTGATCGAGACGCTGAAAGGCGGCGGGCAGCCAGACCCGCAGCAGCAGCAAATGCAACAGATGCAGCAACAGCTTCAACAGGTCATGCAACAGCTTGGCATCGAGAACGCGAAAGCGGATCTGATGAACAAGCAGGCCGACATACAGACGAAGCAAGCAAACGCCGCCAAGGTTGGCTCGGAAATCGAGCTGAACAAAGCCAAGGCGATGAACGAGATTCAGAATGCCCACTTGCCGCCGACCCTGGCGACATACGGGCGCTGATAGGTGATGCCGACCATAACGGGCAATTAAAGCCGATGCCGGGCAGCGGGCAGGACGCGATGACAGCGCAAGGTCACAATAGCGAGAAATGAAATGGGAACATCACTAGAGGATGCTCTTAACGGTGAGAATACGTCTGAAAATGACGTTGGAACCGTTGAGGCAGAACCGATTGCACAATCGTCAGATGACGTTCAAGCAGGCGACAACCTTTCGGCAGAGCCGGAACCGTCTGAAGATGAGCCGAAAGGCTGGCAATACGCGGCATACAAGGACGAAAAGACAAAGCGCCAAGAGCTGGAAAATCAGCTTCGTGAAAAAGAGCAGGCTATTGCGGAAGCGCAGCGGCAAGCTCAGGAATACGAAGCGTATTTGCAGCAGATTCAGGCGCAACAGCAACAGCATCAAGACCCGCAAGGGTATCAGGTGCAAGAGCTGGTCAGTCAGCAGGTTGGAGCGGTTGAGGCACAGACACGCCTTCGCATGTCTCGAATGCTGGCAAGTCAATCGCATGGCGCGGAAAAAGTGCAAGCGGCGGAAGACGCCTTCAAAGACTTGGCCCGGACTAATCCGGTTGAGTATCAGGCATTGGTTGCGCAGTTTGGCATTCACGACGACCCAATTGGGCAAGTCATGAATTGGCACAAGCGCTACGACATGCTGAACAAGATGGGCGACGATCCAGATGCGTATATTCAAGCGCAAGTGCAGGCCAAACTGGCCGAGCTTCAGAATATGCCCGACCCGCAGACCGGCACAGCGCCGCGAGCGGCTCCAGTGATGCCTACAGACCTTTCTCAGACCCGTAACGTTGGTTCGCGGTCTGGCTCCAATTGGAGTGGCCCGACCCCCCTAAGCGACGTGCTTGGGGAATAGTCTTAAAGGAATAAGGCAATGGCTGAAACTTCAGCAGCAACAGGCTTGACCGTCCAGCAGTGGGACGATCAATTCTTTACCGAGCATTTGAGTGAAAACCGTTTCGCAGGTGAAATGGGCACTTCTCAAAGCTCAATCATCCAGGTTAAGGAAGACCTGACCAAAAAGGCGGGCGACTCTGTCACCTTCGCTTTGGTCAACAAGCTCTCTGGCGCTGGTGTTACCGATGGTGCGACGCTGGAAGGTAGCGAGGAATCTCTTGATTCTCGTTCGTTCAAGCTGACCATTAACGAGCGGGCGCACGGCGTTCGTTCAAACCGCTGGGAAAACCAGATTTCCGCAATCAATCTCCGTAAGGCGGCTAAGGCTTCCTTGAAGGATTGGTCGATGGAAAACACCCGCGACCGCGTTATCACGGCGCTGGGCTCCATCAACGGCGTTGCCTATGGCTCTGCTTCAGAGGCCCAAAAAGACGCATGGCTGGTTGATAATGCCGACCGCGTTCTGTTTGGTGCTGCTAAGTCGAACAATTCGTCTAACGACCACAGCGCTTCGCTGGCGAATATCGACAATACGAATGACAAGCTGACGCCTGGTGCTATCAGTCTCATGAAGCGCATTGCGGCAACGGCAAGCCCGAAGATCCGGCCTGTCATGGACTCCTATGCGAAGAATGGCCGTAAGTATTACGTCATGTATGTTGGCTCTCTGGCCTTCCGCGACTTGCGCGAAAACACTGCGATTCAGCAGGCTCAGCGCGAGGTTTCGTTGTCCTCTGAAAATTCCCGCCTGTTCAAGGGCGGCGACATTCTCTGGGATAACGTCATCGTCAAGGAAATCGAAGATATTGCGGTCCTGTCTGGTGTCGGCGCTGTTGGCATCGACGTTGCGCCTGCATATCTCTGCGGCGCTCAGGCGCTTGGCTATGGTGTTGCCGAGCGTTGGAAGTCTGCGGAAGAGACCTTCGACTATGGCCGCAAGAAAGGCTGCGCCATCATGGAGATGGGCGGCATTGAAAAGCTGACTTTCGGGTCGGGTTCTGGCGACACAGACGATCTTAAGGATCACGGCGTTGTAACCGGATTCTTTGCTGCGGTCGCAGACGCTTAATCTGAAATAAGGAGGGCATAGAATGCCTAGCTACACCTACACTGGACTGGAAGACTCTATCACTTTGCGGGGAATTGATTTCCCCAAAGGCGAAGCGGTCGAGATTTCCGATTCTGCCTTTGAGGCGAAGCTGGACGCTATGCCCTACTTTAACAGCGATAAGCCGGAGGCGGACATTGCGCCGCCCCCGGCATTCGATGCACCGGAAAGCCCGCTAGAGGCCGAGCTGAAGCGCAAGGTTGCTGCGCTGGAGGCCGAGAACGCCACGCTTCGCAAATTGCTTGAAGCGGCGACACAGCCGGAACCGGAGGCGACGCCTGTAGAGGTTGCGCCTGAAGATGAGGTTATAACCGAATATACGCCTGGCGAGCCTGAGCCGGTATCAGATACCGACCCTGATTTAGACATTCCGCATCGCGGTGCGCCGAAAGCTGAAGAAATCCCGGCTGACTGGCGCGAGATGCACTGGAAGCGTCAGATGGTGCTGGCCAAGAAATTCACTGACATGGAAATCACCAATCAGGCCGACGCGGTCACTGCAATTGAATTGGAGCTAGAGCGCCGTGGCGACTGATAACGAAGTCATTACACTGGTTTTGCAGAAGACTGACGTTCTGATGGAAGGGGAAACATCCTCTGACATTTCAGCGGATGATCTAAGCACGATGCAAGGCATTCTGACTAAGCGTGTTGAGTTTCTGCGTGAGCATAATGCGGCTTGGTGGGATGCGGATGACGTGCCTGATAGCGCGGTGGACTCGCTTGCGGACTATCTGACCTATTATTGCGTTATCATCCCCAAAGGGGAGCGCATGGGCTTTAGAATGGATTCCGTCGAGGGCTTTAGGCAGCTGATCGATCTGGGCGCTATGCAGGCCGGGGATGACCCTATCCAGGTGGTCTATTTCTGATGCCTCGCGCGGATCTTGCGGCAAGCCATTTTGAACGAGACGAGGCGGGCGAAAGCGAACGCATTTTGGTCAACATGTATCTTGAGGCAAACGCGGGCGACAAGGCGCGCCCTATGCGGCTCGCGACGACGCCTGGAAGCATTGACCGGGATACGGGCAACGTCATTCAAGGCAATATCCGCGCATTAGCGCAATCTGATGCGTTTGCTGACGGCAAGGTTCTGATCCTTGATGGCACGACGCTTCGCACATGGATTCCCAGCAGTGGCACATTCGGAACGATAACAGGCACGGTAAGTGGTTCAGACCGGGCTGATGTGGCGTTCACTCAAACGGAATTGGCGATCCTATCTGGCGGCGTCCTGTATGTCTCGGACGGGTCAACAATCGCCGCTGCTGGGGATGCTGATTTTCCTACGTCAATCACGAGCATAGACGTAATCGGCCAGCGGATTGTTATGACCAGTTCTGCCGGTAAGTGGTATTGGACCGAGGTTCTGGACATAGACAATATCACGGGCCTGAGCTTTTACAGCGCTGAGTCGCAGCCTGATAACCTGGTTGCTGTGCGCGTCATGGGCGAAATCGCTTATTTGCTTGGCGGTGAGACCATAGAGCTTTGGTATAATGATGCGTTGAGTAGCACTGACCCGTTTAGCCGGGCGTCTAATGTGGTTGCACGCGGTTGCCTTTGCCGGGATGGCATACAAGAGATGCAATCGACGCTCATCTTTGTGGCTGAAGATAGAACGGTTTGCACGCTGGTTGGGGTTGAGCCGGCTGTCATCTCTGAACCGTGGGTAGTGCGCGCCTTGAAAGGCGTTGACGCGGCGGACATTATCGCCAGCAAGTATGAAGACGAAAACCACGCTTTCTACATCCTGAACACGCCGAATGACTGCATGGTTTATGACCTTGCGACGCAGAAATGGCACAAGCGCAAATCGAATGGCTCTGATACGTGGGACTTTGTGCGGATCATTTCTGAAGGTGACGCGCATTACGCTTCGAAACGCACAGGCACGGCATTTGTTGAATTGAGCCGGGACTATGCGACGGATGAGCAGGCCGATGCGAACACGCTTGGCACGGACATAACGCGAGAGTTTAGCGCTCATATTCCGCATGATGGCGGGCGTCCTGTTTTGGGGGCGGTTCACATTGAGGGATCGAAAGGGCGCGGCAATGCGGCAGGAGATGGCTCTGATCCGGTTATAGGCTTGCGAGTAAGCAAGGATAACGGCAACACATGGTCAGCCCGCAGAACGCGCAAGATAGGCGCACAGGGCGCATATGATGAGCGGACCAAGTGGGAGCGCAACGGGCGCGGAAAAAGGCCGCAAACGGTGCTGTGGTTCGATACGGATGAGCCGGTCAAGTTTGACATTACCGGCGTTGTTTGGGGGCAGCGCAGCTAATGGCGCTTTCTGATCCGCTTGTTCCAGATAATACGTTTGACCCAATCCCGCGAGGCCGGGTTGTCGATATTCGCACGGGCGCTTTGACGCCTGGTTGGCGCAATTGGCACGAAAGCAAAGGCCGACAGCTTGGCGAAATCATTTCCGGTGTGGACCGCAACAGCGAAAACATTGTCCAGCTGGAGACCGATTACACGGCGGCTGACGGGGTTGTCACAAGCGCATATATCAGCGCTGACGCGGTGGTAGCATCTGATGCGGAAAGCGCACGCGCGACACTCAGCACGACGCTGACGGCGGCTTATCAAGCTGCTGACGTGGTGATTGAGAACAGCGCCAACACTTACACAGATGCAGAGATTTCGACAGAGCAGACGGTAAGGGCAGCGGCAGACGCAGCCGAGGCATCGGCCAGGACTTCACTGCAAGCCACGCTAGAGTCAGCAGACGCAACGCTCCAATCTAATATTGATAGCGAGGCCAGCACAAGAGCGACGGCGGATAGCACGGCGGCGACCGATCGCACCACAATTCGCTCAGAGTTTGCGGCGGCTGATACGGCTGTGGCATCAGCGGCTAACACTTACACTGACGCAGAAATCACGACAGAGGCGGCAACGCGCGCGGCGGCGGACACAGCGGAAGCTACGGCAAGGGAAACGCTAGAGGCATCCATCGCGGAGCGTTCTGCATTCTCAGCGACCAATTTTTTCGGGTTTGATAATTCAGATGATGGCTGGGACCGCCGAACGGCTGCGGGGAATGCCGACGCAACAAATTCGACGTTCTGGACGATAACGGCGGGCGGGTCTAATGCCGTCTTTACTTTTTATGATCTTTCAGCGGCGGGCATAAACCTGCCGGGCGAAGACCTTTTGATCTTGCGGGCTCGGGTTCGCCGCACAGATGCTTCGCCCTCATCGAATTGGACTGGTCGCTGCTACTATCAGAATGAGAGTCACGGCTATAGCGCTTCTTATTATCTTGACGTAGACGCCCCAAGCGCGGCGCAGAACGAATGGTTTGTTGTTGAGTGGGATATGTCCAGCCTGACTGTCGGCGGCTCAGACTACATAAACAGCACTGATATTCAGGGCATCCGGTTTGACTTGTTCTGGTCGGTTGATGCGGTGTATGATATTGATTGGGCGGCATTTGGAACGCGCGATGCAGCGGCATCGCAGGCAAGTCTTGTCACGGAACAGACTGCCCGGGTTGCAGCTGATACTGCGGAAGCTACGGCAAGGGAAACGCTAGAGGTTCGGCGCGTCCAGATGCTACCTGGTAGCCTTCTGACGAATCCGCGCTTTGATTACCCGTCTACCTCGCCAGGCGTGCCTTATGGCTGGTCGAATTGGGGGGCCGGCACGCTTGCTGTCCTGGCGGACAAGCCGAGCAGTCTACCGGGTCAATGTTGTCAGCAGGCGGCATTGGTCGCGGATACGTCACAAGGCTTTTATCAGGATGCAAACGAGATTGAGCCGAGCCGAAATTATTTGGTTTGCGCGGAGATTGTGCGGGGCTCTGATTATCTGCATCGCTCCGGCGTTCTGGTTCAATGGTTCAATTCGTCGAGTGGTTACCTGAGCGATGCGCGGATTTCGTTTGCGACGGATGAGAACACAAACGGCGAAGTTTCGACGGTTCATGATGGCGTTGTCCGGTTTGAAAAGATCATAACCAGCCCTGCGAATGCGGCGTTTGCGCGCGTCTATGCCATGAATAGCTGGGTCACGTTCTCAGCGTCATCTTCGACGCCGAACATTTACTGGCTGGAATGCGATCTGAAGCCTGTCAGTATTACCGATGCGCGCACGGAAATCCTTCGCGAGGCGTTTATTGACTCTGACGGCACCGCTTATGCGCAGTTATCCTTAACGGCTGCAACTGGCAGCGACCCGGCACGCCTAACGATTAAGGATGGCGCAGGCGGGTCAAATATTGCGCTAGATGCGGATGAGGTCTTTTTCGGCTCAGATACGGTTTTTGAAGACACGCACGACACGTTTTACACTGAGGCTAACTCATACCGCTATCGTGATCGTGGGCCTTTCGGGTCATCAGGCGATCTGTTGCAATGGTATGGCCCAACATCAGTTTCACTGAATAGTGAGACTAAGACTAACGGCATTTGGTCGATGGCGACAGACGGCAAGATTCGGCTTGGGTCGAATGTCACGTCTGGCCTAAAAGTGACCGGGCCTAGTGTCGCTTATGAAGATGGCACAAGCACTTCAAAAACATTTGGCTCTGTGACTGCCACCGCAACGGGCGGATCGTCTTACACATACTCTTGGGCGCAGGTGGCGGGCTCCACGTCTAAATGGACGTCAGGCGCAACCACAAACGCCTCCATCACAGTTACAATCAATAGCGCCGATGATGGCGACAACCTTTCAACATGGCGTTGCACGGTCACTGAAACGGGTTCGGGAGATACTGCGACCGTCGATGTTGGATTTAACTATTACAAGATCTGATGATCGGCATCCTGTTTGCGCTTTGCGCGGACTATGAAAAAATCGTTGCGGACGTATTCGAGGCGCACGGACTTGATCGCCCGCCTATTGTGCGTCTGGTTGATGATGACCACCCGCAAATTGGGCGACCGGGAAACTATGACGCCATAGCGGCTGCGGTGCTTTTGAGGGATGGCCGCGAGTATATCCTTATAAACCGTGATTCAACGCTCAAGGATTGCCGTTCAGATATAGAGCATGAAGTTGCGCACTTGATAGCCTGGCGGCGTCATGGGCCGTGCATCCGGGCGCACGGTCGAGAGTTCAAGAAGGTCTGCCGGGCGATTGCCACGGGAAACAAGAGGGCGACATGTCACTGACTGATGATGAGATTACGCAGCGGATTGAGTGGGCTGGACGCCCTACGCGAGGGCTCAAAGGCGTTCGCTTTCAAATGTCAGCCAATATCGATCCGATTAAGCCCGGAGATTTGCCGATAGGCGAAGCCTTAGAGTTCAAGCTAACAAATCGGACGGCATACGTTCTAGCTGCCCACAAAACCCTATTGCGGCGCGTTGTGAAGCGTTACCGCCAATTTAACGGAGCATGACCCATGAATAACGTCCTATCAGCGATAGACGCGCTTGAAGCGGCGGTTTCAGATTTGAAGTCTGATCAATCGCTATCGTTTGACCAGATTGTGCAAGTCGCGACGCTGGTTAAGCAGGTAGAGCAGATGACCCCAGCCTGGCGCATAGAGTGTTCCAGGTTTGCAAAGGTGTCGGCTCCGGCTCCGGTTCAGCCTGCCTTTGTTGATCCGTCAGACATTTAATCACTAACATATAGGAGGGCTTGCAATGGCTTGGGAAATTCTCGCGGCGGCTGGCATCGGAGCCGCAACGTCGCTTTTCGGCGCTGACAAGCAAGGCGAAGCTGCGAAAGATGCCGCAGAGGCGCAAGCCCGTGCATCTCAGCAGCAAATAAACCTGCAACGCGACATATATCAAGATCAGCGCATGTTGCAGCAGCCCTATTATCAGGGCGGATTGCAGGCCATGTACGGCGGCGCAGGTCTGATGAATCTGCTAGGTCATGGTGCAGGCCCGTCGCAAGCTGTGCCAAGCCAGCAGACGCCGCAAGCTCAAATAGGGACCGCGCAACCGCAAAACGCCTTTGCCGACTATGCTAGCGGAAACTATGGGGTGCAAACCCCGGCAGAGCAGACATCAAACCGGTGGCAGTCCTATCTGGACGCTAACCCGGACGTGAACACATATATCAATGCAAATCCGCGCGTTTTGAGAGAATTTGACGGGGATCGCCTCGCAGTCGCTGAACACCATTACAATGCTTTCGGGCGGGGTGAGGGTCGCGGCTTTGGTGAGCCTGCGGCGCCAGCATCCGCCCCAGCAGCTGCATCGCCGGTTATTCAAACGACTGAGGTTGCGCCGGGGCAGTATATGCCGACCGGAAAGCAGCCTGACCAGATGGCCGCTATGGGTGAAGCTGCGCCGCAAGAGGGGCCAATGACGCAGACGCTGCGCCAGACGCCCGGTTATCAGTTTATGCAGGATGAGACACGCCGGATGCGTGAAGGCAGCGCAGCGGCTCGCGGTGAGCTTTTGAGCGGCAGTGCGATTGCGGAGGCTGACAGGCAGGTTCTGGGCCTTGCGGATCAGACCTATCAGCAGTCAGTCAACAATCAGTTCAACCTTGCCAATCTGGGCATGGGCGCAGCGGCTCAAATCCAGAACGCAGGCACTAATTTTGGGATTGGTGCAGGCAATGCAATGGGCCGGGCGGGTGACGCACAAGCAGCGGGTTATTATGGCCGCGCGAATGCCTTTAACGCGGGCCTTCAGGGTGTTGGTGATGCTGTAATGGGCGGTGTCGGTATGTATACCGGCGCGGGCGGGGGCGGTGGCGGAAATAATCGGTCTTTCACGTTCGACCAAACTGGCGGCAACCGCACAGGGTGGGTCTCAAACTAATGCAACAGATCTTCTACAACCCCGCACAGTCCATGAATGCCTTTACTGCTGGTGAGCAGTTGGGCGAACGTCGCCGCAAGCGCGAAACGCAAAACGTGTTTTCCGGCATGATTGGTAACAAGGATTACGAAGGCGCGCGAGACTATGCATATAGTCGCGGCGCTATGGATCTTGGCGGCGCTGCTGACGGCGTTCTGGCTGGTCAGGCGCAGCAGGCGAAGACAGCCGAGAAAGAGAAAATGCGCCAGCTTTACGAGGTATTCAAGTCGGTTAGGGCTATGGACCCCGAAAACCCGCGAGCGCGCCTAGCTGAAGCGCAGCGGCTCAGTCAGGGGCTAGGGCTTCCTGGCCCGACAGACATAGCGGACGTGTCAGACGATGAGCTTGCCTACCAAGTGCGGCGGCTCGGCATTCAAGGCGGGTTTCAGGAAGAGGCAGGCGAGGGCTTTTCATTATCGCAGGGTCAGGCTCGGTATGATGCAAACGGCAACATTGTTGCTGAGAATGCCAAGCCGGTCGAGGCAGCCGCCCGGAAGACGATTCAGGGCGCAGACGGTTATCAATATTACATGGATACGGGGGAGCGTGTTTTACCGGGTGTGAATAAGCCCGCGCCCGCGCCGACAGACCCCTGGAAAGTTGTTGCGACGGGTGACGGCAATTCCATTATGTATAACAGCCAGACGGGCGAATGGGAGGCATTCCGGGGCGAGGCTGACTTTTCCGATATGCCGCCCGCTTTTGCGCAGTCTGGTCAGGCGGAGCAAGATGGCGGCAACTATGGCGCTCAGTTTATTCCGGTGGGCTATCCCGAGAGTCAGCGGGAGGGAAATGGCCTTGGCGGCTTCATGAATGCCAATGGATATGACAGCCCATTTACAGAATTTCTTGGCGAGCAGGTTCGCACGGAACAACCAAGCGAACAGCCGAATGCTGCTCGCTATCATAGCTACAAGGGTAGCGAGCAAGCCAAATCAGACGTGAAGCGCCTAGAGGGAATCAACAGCAAAGCGATTAGCGTTCTAAACGAACAGCAACCCGCTCTGGAGCAAATGAAAGACCTTGTGAACAAGGGGCTTCCAATTGGCCCGCTCGCTGGAGTTCGGACAACGGCGGGCGAGCTTGGAGCGCCCGGCGCAATGAGCAAACAGCAGGCCGGTAGGATGAGGGCCTTTAACCGGCTATCCACGCAGCTTCAATTGGAGCTTACGCAGCTGACTAAGGGCGCTATTTCTGACACAGAATGGCAGGCTTTCCGCGATGCTGTGCCGACATGGACGCAATCGCCCGAAGGCGTGCAAGAGATGATTTTTGCCTTTGAGCGGGCAAATCAGCGAGTGCTTGAATATCAACAGGCATCTAACCAGTGGGATCAGTTCTACGGCGGGCTTTCGATGCCGAATGAGTTTGGGGATAGATTTGATACGGTGTGGGCGAAATACAGCAAGGCAAGCCCGCTTATCGCCGTGAAGCGCCCGCTTAGTCTAAAAACGATGATGGATGGCGTTACGGGTGCTGTTGGGGCGACCGATATGTCAGATGATGATCTATTAGAAAGTTTGGGGCTTGCTGACTGATGGCTGAACCAAATGACAGGCAAGAAAAGATGGCTGAAGCGTATCGTCGGGGCATTTTGCCAGACGAGGCACGCGAGAAATACGAAGAAGCCATGCGGCGCGGTCTGGTGCCGGATATTCGGGAAGCGCAGGCCAATGAGGCCCCATTGATGCCGCGCCCGGCAGTGAAGCCGGAGCCAAAGAATAAAACCATTGCCGACCGTGCGCTTGATGGCGGGCAATGGGTGGTTGACGGCCTGACCACGGCTGCCGGAACGCTGCCGTTTTCACATGAGCTGGGCGGCGCAACTAATGCGGTAATCAGTGCGGGGTATAATCTCCCCGGAACGGTTGGCGATATAGCGCAGGGGCGGGGCGTTTCTCGAATGACAGAGAACGTATCTGAGGCGTATGACAATCAAGTCAAATCAACCCGTGGCACATCTTTTGACTTCCAGCGCGAAAACCCCGTTGCAGCGCCACTGATTAAGGGGACGGCCTACGGAATGCAGGGCGTCGGGATCGCGAAGCAGATTCCTACAATTGTGGGTCAGACCGGCAACCTGGTTAAGGACGTTCTAAGGGGTGGCGCGGTTGCTGGTGCGGAGTCGGCAGCATGGTCATGGCTTTACGGATTTGGCGACGAAAAAGGCGGCTCCTTTGACGAACGCATTGCGCGTGCAAATGATTTTGCAAAATGGGGGGCAGCTATCGGCGCACCAATTGGCGCGGCCATTCCAGCAGCACCCGTTGCGGCTGATGCAATCAAGCGGGCGCGGAAAAACTCAGCTTCTGGGCAAGTTCTTGAGATGGCGCGGCAGTCTGGCTCGAAGGTCAGCGGCTCTAGCGTTAACGCTCTCATCGGACTTCTCAAGCGGGCTGGTTACTCCCGTAAAGACGTAAACCGGGGGATTTCTGAGGTCGTGGGCATTTTGAACGGCACGGACGACATCGCGTCTCGCGCGTCGATTGGCGCTGTGGAGCTTCAGAAGCGTTTTCCAGCGGCCAGTCAGCAGATAGAAGATGTCACGCAACAACTCGCTACGGCTCCACCAAAACAAGGAAACACCTCTCAGACACTTTTAGGGGCTATTGATGACCAGACGAGTTCCCAGAATAGCTTTTTAGACGACGTTTTTCAAGACCTGCTTGGCGTTACCTCAATTGCTGACGAGCAGGCTGTACTGGCAGCAGAGCGCAAGGCTATCGGAAATGCTCGCGATAAAGTCATTCAGAATGCCCCGACAGATCGCCGGGTCACCAATGAAATGAAGGGCAACGCCGGAAAGCTGCTTGACGACATTACCAACGATTCAAGGGCTCGCCCGCGCCTTCAGCAGGCCGCGCGCGAGCTTGGCCACGGCGGGTCAGCCGCTGAAAGCATTGCTGCGGCACGGGCCGCTAATCCTTTTGCTCTCTTGCAGAAGTTTGGGCAGATTGCGCGAGAAAGCTCGGATGATGTAGTGAAGTCTTACCGGTCTATGGCCGAGGATCTTTGGGATGATTTGTCCCGTATGGCTCCGCGCACGGAACACGGCGGCTTTGGGAAGCAGGTTCCTGATGGGCAGCAGGGGCCATACAAGGCTGAACAGCAAAGGTTTGCGAAGAATTACAGCCACGAGAAAGCCATGTCCGAGGCAAGCGGGCGCTTCGCTGCCGCTAGAGATCCGGTGAAGGCTGACGAATTTGTTCGCTGGTATAACACGCTTCCAGAAGGTGAGCAGCGGCTTGTACAAACGGTTATCCGGCAGGACATGGAAAAGATGCTGCGCGGCGGCAATATTGATGATGCTGCCGCGTATATGACCAATCTGCGGAAACAGGGAATCCATGACGTTCTTGTTCGAGTCCTTGGTAAGGACGGCGAAGACATTAGCCGCGCAATTCAGGTTATCGCAGATGAGCAGCCGCGATTAGCGCAGATAGACCCGCGCGCAGGGATGCAAAACCGGGTTGTTAAAGGGAAGGCCGCAGATGATGCGCGGCTGCTTTACACTAACAACCCTATATCGCGAGTTGCGGAGAAAACGCTTACACCAGGCCGCGCCAACGCAATTGATATTGGCGTAATTGCTAGCAGCGGCGTTCCTATCCCTTATGCCTTTTTGGCCCGGCAAGGGCTGAAAGCATTTCGCCCTGGCACAAGAACCCGTGAAGGCTTGGCAAATATTCTAGCGATGCGACCACAAGCGCGCGGCGCAGCGTCTCGCCCGAAAGTCCAGTCAAATCCTTCAACACCACCACCGCAGGCAAGCCCGATTGCAGCGCCCGCCGTGCAGAATGCTCTTGCGCCGCCGCCAGCTGCCGGGCCTAAGCCTTTGCCCGCCAAGGCGGCACCAAAGCAGATTGGATATGGACCGACAACGGTTCGCACAATCGACCAAGGGGACTTGATCAAGCCGCAAGAGCAAAACTTGCCGCCCCTTATGAAGGAGCAGATTGTTAAAAAGCGCATGGCTCTGCTTGACGCTGACGAAACGAATCTGCCGCCTGCGGAACAGGTCGAGATAATCCAGCGCCGTGAAAGCTGGGCGAAACCGCGCGTTAGCGTTCCTGAGCGTGTTGGGGATGCTGCCGGGGCAGTCGGCAGAAAAATAGATGACGCCTATTATGGATTGACGGGGGACTTAGAGTCTCTTGGCACACGCCTAGGGCAGGGCGCGGCGGCAGCTGTTTGGTCTAGCCCTTTGGTCGGGCTTGGTGCTTGGTTCGCGTATGACAATTGGAAAACGCTTAACGATGGCGACAAGAAAACAGTCGCGGCGAGCGCGGCGCGCACGGCTTTAGAGCGGATTGGCCCCAGCCTGAAACCCGATTTAGCCCCGACGATAACGGCAGCTGAAGGGGCGGAAAAGCGGCGAGCTTTAGAAGCTGAAGGCGTTCTGATTTCAGAAGATGGCCGCTTGTATTTTGACCGAAAATCGGGCGGCTGGCAGCCCATTGAAAACCTGGATAGGAGGTAGCGATGCCCCAAAATAAATATGCTGAAACCCCATATGTCCGCGATGGCAAATCGTATGGTGAAAACCTCCTGACGCGGGAGCTGCACCCTACAGACGGCAATATGATGGGATTTGAAGAAATGTATGGGCAGGGCGGTGCCGATATGGGGCAGCTGCAACACATGCCGATTGACGCAACAGTCAAGCGGTTTCGCGATTTATACGGCGACGAACAAGCCATTATGGTTCTTGACGAGCTTGTGCGCATTCAAGAGAAGGCGGGCGGCGGCTTGCGCGGTCGCGCGCCGTCAACCTTGTCAGAGGTTGAAAGCTACGGTTTAGCCCGCCGCCATCCTACAGATGGCAATCTTATGGGGCATGAAAAGCGCTTTGGTTATCCGCCAAGCGTGGCACAGTATCCGGCGCAAGGACAAACGCCTTTCCGTCAGCAGCAGCCCCAGCAACCACAAAATGTTTTCCAGCCTCCGGCAGGGAGGCGCTAGAATGTCTTCAACACTATTTCGCTTTCAGGCGATTGGGGAGCGCGGCGTCATTCCTGGCGCTATGGTTCACTTTCGACAAGGGCGTGCGCCGGGCGTGATCTATACTGACAAGGATATGCTTATTCCTGCACGCAATCCGTTGCCGGCAAATGGTCTTGGCAAGGTGGTGGCATACCTTCCCACGGGCGCTGAATTTGAGGTGACAGTTACCAATCCAGACGGCTCATTCATTGAGCAGTTTAACCACACGGCTTTGCCGACCGGCTCCGAGCGGATCATTGAACGTGCTGAACCGGAAATCATTGAAACTGTGGTTGAGGTGCCGGTCGAAGTCGAAGTGATTAAAGAGGTGCAGGTGAGTGACCCGGAAACGGAAGCGCGGCTAGAGCAGGCGCTTGCGGATCTTGAGGCGGTAAAGGCTGGCATTGATGCCCGCACGGTTGAAGAGGAAGCGCCAGCGCCCGCACCAGAACCAGCGGAAAACTATGACGAGCCGCCTGTTGAGATTGCAGACTTGATCGATCCGAGCTTGACGGCACGCCAGAACCTTGACGCGCTGATGGCCAAGTTTGCAGCCGCAAAGAACATGGAAGAATATTCCAGAAGCAATGGCGATATGACGGCGGCTATGCAGCATCTCAAGGATGCAGAGCGCTTTGAAAGCGGGATCAAGTGGAATCGCGCGGTGTTGGCAGAGGTGGTCTAAATGGCGGATGGGGCAGACGTAAACGGCCTGCGTGATCGGGTCACAAAGCTGGAATTTGAGACTTCGCAGAGACCGACGCGGGACTTTGTGCAAGGCGAAGATGAAAAGGTTTTAGCCAAGGCGGCGCAGAATGACCGGGAGCGCAACGAAACGCTTTTGAAGCTCATTGACGAGCGGTTAGGCGCTAATCGATCCGCTATCCTGACAGACCTTGCGCGCGATCATCAAGAATTCCGGGAAGAGGTGCGCCAGATGCTCAAGGACGTTGTGAAAGAAGAGGTGCCGGATGCCGTTCGTGCAGAGGTTCGCGCTATCAAGGCGGAGGAAGAGCTTGCGAAACAAAAAGCCGCAGCCAAGCAAAAGGCCGAGGAAGACGCGCGCGAAAAACGCTGGCTTAAAATCAAGCTAAGGCTTTCCGTGTTGGCGACAACGCTGGTTGTTTTGGGCGCATTCGTGACGCTCTGGTTCAGCTTCAAAGGCGAAACGGAGCCGAACGAAATTCAACAAATGAACCGGGCTTCAGACTCTCTTTCCAGTCTGTAAGGGGCTAATATGAAAATGGATTATAAATCGCTCTGGCGTCACGCCGGGGCGGGCTTTGCAACGTTCTGGATTGTCATCGCGCTTTATGCGCTTGGGGCCTATCTGGTCTGGGCATTCCTTCAACTTGACGCACAGTTTAGCCGCCCCTTGGCGGGCGGTGTGGTGCCTGAAAGCGTCACACAACAAATTGCATGGGGCATACGGGCCTTTAGCGTCATTGCGGGCTCACTCGCTATCTACTTCACCGCACACGCCATGAAGGGCTGGTCTAGGGCCTTTACGGGCCTGACGATCTTTGCGGCCGCCCTGTTGCTGGTTCACGCATTCGGCGTGTCTGCTAAAATCATGCAGAAGCAATACAGCGCTGTTAGCTCAATCTCTCAAGTCGCTGCGGTTGATGTTGGATCGATTGATGACGAAATTTCAGACCTGAGAACAGAACGCGACGGATTGCCCGCCCTGACTGAAAGCACGGTTTCGACCTATCAGCGGTCAATTGACAGCATTGTAAACGACGGGCTGGACAATGATGACCAGGCGGTTGCCCTGGCCGAGAAGCAACAGGAAGCGATTGCGACACGCGACGCACGCCTTGCAGAGATCCGGGCGCGGCTGATTGAGCTGCGGGCTGAAAAGCGCGGCGTTCAATCCGCAGAGGTGACAGAAAACGCGACCGTTTCCAGCTTCAATGATCTGTTTATCTTTGGCGCGCGGCTTTCAACAGGAACCTGGAACCCGGCAGAAGATCCAAGCGACACGCATAAATTCATATGGGGCGTTGCGTTCTTCACCTTCTGGTTTGGCTTTGGTGAAGTGCTGATGATGGTCTGCTTTACGGGCGGCTATGCGGTGCTGAAGCTGCGGTCTGTTCAGCAAATGGATGAAAAAGACCCTGTGCGCGTCGAGGCGGGCAAGAAAGCCGCGAAAACCCGCAGCCGCCGCAAGCGCCAGACCGACAAGATAGAAGAGCAGGCAACCAGCTATTTGAAGCGCTGGCAGCACGCCTTGAGGCTCGCAAAGAACACCAAATACACGGCCAAGGGCATCGCTGAAACGGCGTTTAAGCAGGGCGATATGGAACACGCCATAAACATTATGCGCAAAGCCAATTTGATTACGGATGAAGAAATTCGCCTTGTAAAGCGGTCAGACGAGAATCTACCAGCCGTGACCAATCCTAACGCGGTTGACGTGATCAGCCCGGACCCGACCGCACTAAACGGCTCAGGCCAAACCATAGACGGGGAAGAAAGCGATGATGACGCTAACGCCGACAGCGCTCCTGCTCATTAAAGAGTGGGAACAATTCAAGCCGCAAACCTATTTTGACAGCGCTGGTGTGCCGACGATTGGATTTGGCATAACCAAATTCAGCAATGGCGACACGCCTGCAATTGGTGACGAAATCAGCGAAGACGAGGCAGAAGCCGAGTTATTCCATTATATCCGCAAGGAAGTGGAGCCAACGCTTAGTCATCATTTTGAAGACATCCCCTTGCAGCCTAATCAGCGGGATGCTCTGGGCAGTTTCATCTATAATCTGGGCGGCGACGCATCGAAATGGCCGACGCTCAAGAAACTGGTGCGCAACCAGGCGGCAGGTGATGCGATTGCGGATCAGCTTATGAAATACCGCAAAGCTGGCGGTAAGGTGCTTATTGGCTTGCACAGGCGACGCATTGCAGAGGCTTTGGTGTGGCTTGGCATGGCATGGGACCGCGCGACCGAATACGCGCGTCAGGCGGGCCTAGAAAACGATTGGCGGGATTTCATGCCGCAAACGGTCGAGACGCCTGCGATTGATGCGGAGATTTTCGAAGAACCAGAACCACCAATGCGGGTGAAGGGCTCAGACCCGACGCCAAGCACGCCGGTTACAATGGATGATGCGCAATTTCTGTCAGCAGAGGCGGCAGGCTATGACGGCACCTATGCGGATTTCATGTCGCATCGCACGGTTGTCACGACCCGCAACGCTATCGAAGCGCCTAAGATCGACGTTAAAAAGCCGCCTAAGCCTATGGAAGATTCGGAAACGCATCGCGGGCTTGCGAAGAAAACGGCAGGCCGGGAAAATCTCAACATGGGCGCGGTCCTGTCAGGATCTGCCACGACAGCAGCAACCATCAAGGCACTTAGCCGGGACGTATCGGCAACCGTTGAAAGCACTGGCCCGGTTGTCGCCGGTTTCACCTATAATCACTTGATCCTGATCGGGCTTGCGATTGGCATTCCGTTCATTTTCTGGGGGCTTTGGAAAATGTTTCAAGGCGAGCTTATCGCCAAGCGCGGGCGTGAAGACGGCACGCAATTGAAGGTATGATTAGCCTCGCTGCCGTTGGCTCCACAATCGCCAATAATCGCGCTGTTCAATGGGCCATAGGTGCCGGGATTCTTGTTCTTAGCTTCCTGTTCTGGCTGGCACAGCACGACCGTAGATTACTGCAAAACGAACGCCTGAGAGCGGAGCGCAAAGCCCGCAAGACGCAGGAATCAATAAGGAAAACGAATAATGAAAAATCTGCACAAATGGTTGATGCTAGGGCCGCTGCTCCTGGTGGCATTGATGCCGTTGACGAGCTGCCAGACAGCATCCGAGGCACCCTCATCCGTGATTGAGGCGGTTGCCAGCGAAACCGAGGCTTCCATGTGCGTGGACTTCACGCCTGAGCCGATTACATCGCGCCAGTTTAACGAAGCGCCGCAATGGGTGCGTGACTATCTGGTTGCTATGACTGTGGCATGGGAAGCCCGATGCGCCACGCCTTAACAGAAGAGCGCAAGGAAGCGCTTTTGGACAATGCGGACAAGCTACACTCTGGCGGCTCGCTGGTGCCTGTTCAGCTAAAGTCTGACCCGTTTGACGTGCTGTGGCTTGTGGCGTCTTCGTTCTTTATCGTGCTGTTTATCGGCTGGGCGGTGATGTATGCCTAGACGTGTTCAGACGAAAGCGCGGCGGGTGCCGACACATGAGATCAAAGGCGCGGGCCTTGTCATCTGGGCGCTCATTCTGCCCATATTCTTGTGGGCCTGCATTGGGCTGTATAACCAGATAAACCGGGCCTACTGGAACGCTCAATATATCAAGCTCGGCCAGGCGGTCGATTGCCGAACCCGGCCTAATCCGCATTACCTTGCCAATTTCTGCGACATAGAAGCGGACGGCGATTCCTGCGGGGATCGAACGCGCAACCGCTTGCAGGTCTGGCATGAGCCGATTGACTACGCCTGCGCTCAACACGAGCCTGACCGTGTGTTTCGGTTTGATGTGAGCCCGCCTGAATTAGAGTATGCTGAACAGGGCTGACCTGATTTAGTCGCATTCACCCCCTATATATGAGATAACCGCTCGGAGTTGCCCCACCCTTGAGCGGTTTAGCCCCGGCAGACCTGGCTTTTAGTCAGCGCTGCCGGGGCTTTTTTATTACTTGCCGTCAAAATGCGAAATCCACCAGACGCTAAAACCAATAGAGAAAAACGCGAGCAAGGCTCCCGTAATTACGCCGATTAGAAAGCTAGCTTGGTCCATCTCTCTTCCTTCTCTTCAAAATCATGGTTTGTTCCGCGCAGCGCCGCATAATGCTGCGAACGCCGCGTTTGAGTTATCCGAAAAATGCAATGAAATCTGGTGCCGCGAAAAGGGATCGAACCTTTGGCCTCATCATTACCAATGATGCGACCCACCGCGCGAGCAGTGCAGTTGCGTGCGTTAATCGTCTGTTTCATCGGGCTTTTGCGCATTGAGTGCTGTTTCGTTCTGTTGGTGCGCCGCATAATGCGGCTCATGGCTTATCCCCAATCTGACAGGGCATCAGCGCCCCGGTTTAAGTAATCCGGCGAGTAGCGTGCATAGTGCTTGCCAACAATCTTCTCGCTATCGCCAAGCCATTCTGCGATCTGGGCAAGGTCAACGCCTGCCTCTGCCTGCCAGATGGCGCATGTCCGGCGCAAGTCGTGTATCCTGACGCTCTCAATTCCAGCGCGCTTGACTGACTCGTGAAAGCCGCGCCTGATTGATTTGATCGGTTCGCCACGCCAATGCACCACATAGGGACCATTGCGTAGCCATAGGGCGGTGCCGAGCGCAAGGGCGAGCGGTGCGGTGATCGGCACGCTGGCGCGCTTCTTGTTCGCTGACCCGCCTTCTGGGCGTATGAGCAAGCGCTGAGTGTCGATCTGTTTCCATGTCAGCGACAGTATGGCCCCGGCGCGCAATCCACTGAATACGCCAAGCGCAAGGAATGTTCTGACGTGCGGTTCTTCAGCCGCCATATACAGGCGCTTAAACTCGTCGCGGGTCAGGTGCCGGTCTCGTGGCTTACCGGGCGGTGGCGCTGGGATGTAGGGGGCGGCGTCGATGTATCTCATTTTAGCTGCCCAATTAAGACTGGCACGCAGCAGCAGCAAACGAGTGCGGATAGTCCCGTCACTAGCCCCCAGTGCGCGCCACTCAAGAATGAGACTGCTAACAGCATCAGCGCTAATGCTATCGGGTGAAAAAGCGCCCAGGCTGGCACGCACAGCCTTGAGGTTAAAATGGATTTGGCTTGCGGATTTTCGGTCTCGTCGGTCATCTTCGTATCGGTCCAATATCCAGTTTATGTCTGGGCTCGGCGGCGGTGCATTCTGAGCCGCCAGGAATCCCGCTAGGAATCGTTCGGCTTCGTATCGGTCGGTCTTGCGTGTAGATACGCGACGTTCTCTGCCGTTCTCTCTCCAGATGACATACCAATTCCGTGACGGCTTCCCGTTGATGACTGGCCGTGCCAGTCTGTGTTTTCTCGAATCCATTGTGCAAGCGCTCCCGGGGGAACCATACGCCGCCGCTTGGAAACTTGACAATATGGAAACTCTCCGCGCTTCATCATGGCCTGCACCGTTCTGATGGAAAGGCCGACGCGCTTGGCAGCTTCACGGGGGGATAGCAGGGGCTCAGTCATTGCTCTGTCCCTTCTCTAGGATTGAAGCGGCGAAAGCCGTCATGCCCAAAAATTCTTGGCCATCGTCGTTAAACACAACCGCAATGAGCGCTTCCCGCATGTCGGAAAACCCGGTTTCATCCTCGTTTACGAACATGTAGCCAGCGTCATTCTTCGCATTGGTGAGGTAAGTCGCGAGACGAGTTAATGCCTCCCGCAGCTCTCGCACTTCTGCGATAAGGGACAGGACGGCAGAGGGGCCAGACAGGTCATCAAATGCCTCAATCGTGTCGTTCAAACCAAAGTCTATTGCTACCTCATCGGCTGGCGTCATCTTGGAGCGATCTTGGTTCAGCACATCAAGCGCTGCACGCGCGGCTTGCTCTAATTCCGTGTGGTCAGTCATTGGTCTGGTTCCTCTTCTGAAAAGGCCGGGACGGTATTGCCCGCTTGCCTTGCTTAAATCCGCGCGATTGGATCTTAGACCCGTTACGCTTGCGTCTGGCTTGCTGTCCGGTTTCGCCCGCACGGCGCTTAGAGCGAGCCGCATTTTTGGTATCTTCTGCCGTCTTAATGGCGTGGCAGGGCTTGCAGAGAAAAGCCCCATTTTCGACAGTCGCCGGACCCTTAACCGAGTCTGGTGTGACATGATCGACTTCCTGGCCTGCTCGGTTGCATGAAAGCGGCAAAGACCGATACCAGACCGCCCGCATACACTCTGGGATGCGATGCACCTCGCAAGTGCCGCTTGAGCGCTCTTTAATCTTGCGCTTAGTGGCGGGGGTGAAGTTGGTGCGGGTCATGCGGCTTTTGCCTCGCCAGATTCCAGCGCTGCCAGCATTTCGCTGACTTCCTGATCAAAAATCAGGATCAGGCTTTCAGCGTTTCGAATATCGTCATCATTGCGCTCAATGCGCAGGCGACGGGTTTGCAGGTGCGGTGGAAAGTCCGGGTTATAATAGAACAGGTCATTCCACTGACGCCCCGTGCAGGCCATCTGCGCTTGGCATTGCCAGTAATACTCTGGCGGGATTGCGCCCGTGATTAGGAAGTCAAAGTGCGCTTTAGGCTGCGGGCATTTGATCTCAACCAAGCCCTCAGATCCTACCAGTCGGTCAGGACTTGCGCCGAATGCCTCAATCGTCGGGTGTGGCACAAAGTCAGCAAATGCCAACTCTGTGCCGGTTTCCATTGCGTAGGCAAGCGCTGCCTCTGGCTCGCGGGCTGTGCCGACTTCCATGGCCGCGCTGACGAAATGGTCAGCAGCACGGCCACGAAGGCGCTCAAGTGCTATCTCAGCCTTATAGTCGTCGTAATGGGCGTAGGGGTTGCCGTCTTTCTTTCGGCGGGCGATTTTGTGCAAGCAAGATGCTGTCACCTTGCCGACGCGCTTGGCAACCCATGCGGCAGATTCTTGAGGGTTATCCATTGTTTTTGCTCCGCACCTTGATCCAGTGATTGAGTTGTCCGATTGTCTGCTCGAAGCCTTCTGCGGGCATGTTTTCCAATTCAGTCGCGCCAAAGCCGCGCGGGCCTGCCCACGCCAGAATAGTTTCATCATCATGGCCAAGCGCCGCCAGCGCTTCGCGGATCTGCTTAACCTGGTCGGCGGTCAGGGTTTCGCCCGACACTGGGGATGCTGCGTCCGTGTCTTGTTCGTCGCCAAACGCCAGATTTAGCAGCGCGCCAGCAGTGTATCGCTTACCGTAAGAAGTCGCAGCGCCACGCGATTGATTCGCGTTCATCGCGGCAGCGCCCATGTCAAGAGACTGAACGATTGACGTGCTTTCAGTGTGCCCGCCCCGAGACAGTCGAGCGGTGATGAGCAGACCCTTTTCATTTGGATCAATTCGAAACGAAAGCCCGAAACCAAACCGCGAGAGAATAGGCTTTATGATTGCGTTAACGTGCTCCCACTTGGCGTAGGCGTAGAGCTTGTCACCATTGGTTTTTGTCGCGTCACCCCGCTTGGCGATCTCTGGAAGCTCAGTCTGCATTTCCGCGAACGCTTCGTGAAAGTCGCGCTCTGCTTGCTTGGCGGTCATCCGCTCATGCATCTGAAAAAGGCGCTCCATCTTGTCTATGTCAACGGTTTCATCGCGCGCCGCCCGCTCGATCAGGGACATGATTGCAGAGCTTTCACCCTGAACCGCCACTTCTGCTTGCGGTGTTTCAATTAGTGCTGCATCAGCCATGATTGGCTCCTTTCTTCTTCATTTCATTGACCTTGCCTTCGAGTGCGAAGACCTTGATTTCCTGGGCATCAACTTCGCTGTTGAGTTTCCGGCGTTGCTTGTTCAGGAAATCGAGGAAACGGCGCTCTTTGGCGGCTTCTTGTTCTAGCGGGGTCATGCGGCGCTCCCGTAGGACGCAACCGCTGTCCTCAGCGCTTTCAGAACATCTGGAGCGGCGTCCCGCTTGGAGCGCCCCTTATGGACAACATAGACGCGCACGCTGTTGTCCACTTTGCAGTAGGACCACCACGCGGATTTCTCCGTCTTCAGCTCATTCGCATCAGGTTGCTGATCAGCCAGATCTCGTATGAACCGATTAACATCGCCAGTCTGGGTCTCTCCCGAGAACTTCCACTTACCCTTGCTCGGCCAATAATCGAGCGGCTTGCCATCGACCATTGTGCGCCAGTGCCATTTGGTGAATTTTTTCCACTTAATCGACATGTCCGTCTCCGAAAAATGCGTTCACGGCCTCTACAATCAGTGCGGCTCGAATTGGCCCTACGGTTTCCGTCGTGTTATAGTCGGTGAACGACTTAAACCCGCCCGAGCTTGTCTCTTCGCGCCCTGAGCCGCGCACTGAAGTCGTAGAGCTTGAAAAGCAGACAGGGACGCCATTGCAGTCCACAATGTCACGCGGCGAGCCATCCTTGATCCGCCAAGGAAGGAAACTAAACTCGTCACCTTCCTTAGCCATGACGCGCATGGCGTGGGCTATGTCGCCCTGAACGGTTGCGAGGCGCTGCAAGACTGCCGTTGCGCGTCGGATAAATTCGTTGTGCTTGTTCATGTCGATTCCTTTTCATTTGCCTGAGCTTCCAAGCGCCAAACCTTGCGCTCTTGCTCGTCTACTTCTCGATTGATTTTGCGCCGCTGTTCTTTCAGGAATTCCAGAAAGCGCCGCTCTTTTTGGGCGATCTGTTGCAGGCTCACTAAAGCCCCTCCATTGACTGCATAAGATCCGCTTTGGCCTGTGCTGCTTCATAGGCCGTCACAGCGGCTTCATGCTTGGCCATTGCTGTCTCAACTTCAACCAGCGCTTCAAAAGCCGCTAGGCGCGTTGCCTGCACTTCGTTAAACACGTCAGCGGTTCGCAGGTGGCGTAAATACGGTTCGTCAGCGATGGGGTGCTGTTCGATGCGTGCGGATAAGTTAAACATTAGCCTTCTCCCATTTGCTCAAGCTCTGCTGTCACGCGCGTCCACTGGTCGTGCAGAAACAGTTCGTAATCATCCAAGTGGGTCAGCCGATCTTCATAGACGGCCTTGGCGTTCGCCTTGGCGGCTTCGACTTCCGCGAAAGCCTTTTCGATTCGCCGCGCCTTCTCGAATGCCGTTTCCAGCGGAAGAATGGACCGCAGCCAGCTGGGGCTTGTTTCTGGGTAGAGTTTGACGGGCTGGCCCATTACGCAGCCTCCCGTCCAATATTGTAGGCGTCCGACGCGAAACCGCTCGCCGCTTGATCTTCAATAGCGTCCTTAACCATCTGCTCTGCATCGTCTGCGAGCGGGTCAATGTCGAAATGCGCTAGGGTTTGAAGCTCAGCCATGCCAGCGCCTGAAAGACAGACGGCCTGCCAGGCTTGATAAAGCTCATGCGCTTGAATGTAAGTTGGTGTTGGCATTTGAGTTGCTCCCTTGCTATGAGAACAACCCTATAGGTGCTTTTATGCACCGTCAAGCTAATAGGTACAAAAAAGCACCATTATTTTTTGGGGACGCCTTTAGCTAGCCCCTCCAGCATACGCCGGGCGGTTTCCTGATCCCGCTGAGGTATCCGGTCCCATATGTTTATAACTGCGGATAGCTCTGGATCTCGCGTGTTTGCCCCAATTCCAGAAAGCAGCCATTCGGGGGATGTTTCCAAAACAGGAGCGAGCGCAATAAGATTTTCAACTTTAATGCTGTGATTGGGGTTTTTCGGGCTCAGATACTTTTGCAAGAAATGCGTATTAAGACCCGCATCAAGTGAAGCTGCGCGCGGTGATTTACCTAGTGCGTCAAGCCGCGCCCGTATTCTGTCCCGAATATCCATGTGGGGCATGTTAGCACTTTTAGGAAAAATGCGCGCGGTGCAAGTTTGCACTTGACAGATGGTGAAAAAAAGCACCATCATGCGGCATGAGCTTTGATTTACAAGACTTTCTAGAGCGAGCCCAGCGGTACGCGCACGAACAGGACAGAAGCCTGGCCACAGTGTCAAAGCGTCTGTTTTCGACCGCGCGCACATTGCCGGGCATGGTTGATGGCGAGGTATCGCCCCGACTAGAGACACTTATCGATGCAGACAAAAAGCTGCGCGCTTTGATGACTGAGGGCGCTGCTAGCCATGCTGCGTGATTTCGACAATTTCAGCTTCTGCGCGGGGCTCTTCGAATTCCGATATTGCGGCAGCCTGAGCCGCGAAGGATGCAAGAAAGATATGCGGGGGCGTGGAGTAGAACGCCACAAGACTTCGCTCGCCGTTTATCGGGTTGGTGACAAAAATTCTGCTTTCAAAGTGTTGAGTCATTGTGTTCCAACGAAACTCAGCCGTCTCTGTTACCATTTTTGCGAGCATAATTCACGGCCTATTCGTTTCACTTATTTTCCGCTCACCCTAGCCAGTACAGTAATATTTGCAACACTACGCGCGGTTGAATCTTTGTCTTCAAATTCAATTAGGGCGGGAGATTCTGCGCCTTTGTTCGGGGTGTCATAAGATGAACCGGGGCGCGAAATCTTGCGAAAATTGCGCGAAGGCTTGCCGCTGGACGCCTGCGGACCAGTGCCGCGAATACAGCGTGCACGGTTCAACTCACTGGCTTTGTGGATCGTGCGCTGAATCTGGCGCGCCTGACCTGAAGCCTGAGATTGTTATGCCTTCCAATTCGTCGCCTTTCCAGAAGGGCAGCGCGACAAGCAGAGCGGGCGCAGAGGCGGTTGCTGACAAAGCTGGCCCGCAAAAGCTGCAAGTGCTGGGCGCGGTCGCTTGGATGGCAGGGCAGGGCGCAACGCGCAACCAAGTCCTGAAGATTACCGGAATTACCGAAAAGGCGGCGTGTGGTCGCCTCAAGGATCTGGTCGATGAGGGCAAGCTATACGTTGAAGGCGAGCGCCTAGAAGACACGGGCTGCCGTCAGCAGGTCTATCACGTTCACGAGGCGGGCGCATGACTCCAAACGCGAACGGCTGGCGTGAATACCGACGCCTGATCCGACAAGAGAAACTGACGCCACCGGAAGCATATGACCGGGTGCTGTCAAAGCCAGAATATCAATACACACGGGGCAAAAAATGAGACCAGAAAAGCTATTGAAAGCCCTTCGCAAGTCGAAGGATTTGCGCGCCCTGCCTGCGAAGACGGAGCGGGACGTATTGGAAGCATTTAACGCCGACCGCCAGCGCCAAGAGCGCAAGGCAGGTGACGCATGAGCGTTCAATTCATAGGGGCTGTTCTTGACTGCAAGGATTCTGAGCTTTCAACGTCTCGGCGCATGATCCTGGTCGTGTTGGCCAATTTTGCCGGAGATGATGGCCATAGCTTCCCCTCGCAAGATCTGATTGCACAGCAAGCCGGGTGCAAGGTTCGAAGCGCGCGCGAGCATATCAAATGGCTAACTGATAACGGATTTATCACGCGTCACACTCGGAATCTGGGTCAGGGAAAAGGAAGCCGGACTAGCTACAAAATACACCGCAAAAGACTAGAGCGGACAGACCCGAACAGCCCTGATAATGCAGGGGCAGAATTTGCACCGGCAAAATTTGCACGTGCAAATAATGGTGATTGCACCGGCAGAAAACCGCAGCTCACTAACCGTCAAGAACCGTCAATAACACCTAACGGTGTTAACGCGCGTGAAGCGCTCACCCCCCCGAAAGTCAAAACCAGAAAACCCGCAAAGCGAGGAAGTCGCGTTTCTGAGACGTGGGCTCCCTCGCCCGTCGATTACGCGCACGCCAGCAAAAAGGGCTTGAGCCCGCAGGAGATCAACCATGAAGCCGATCAGTTCCGCGATTACCACATTTCAAAAGGCACAATCTCAAAAGACTGGTCAGCCAATTGGCGGACGTGGTGCCGTAACTCGGCCAAGTGGAAAGCTGAGCGAAGCGCAAACCGTCGATCTGACAGAAGCCCTACAGAAAGCGCTAACCCAGCGTTCAACCTTCTCGACCGCTTACATGGATCTGAGGAAGGGCAAGATCACGCTGGAAGCCTTCAAGACGGCGATGCCTTCACCATCGATCATGAACCAGTGGCAGCGGGTTGGAGATGATGCGCAGATCCTTGCTCTTGTCGGCTGCGTCTTCGAAATCTGGGACCACAAGAAAGGCGAAACCGACATTACGCCTATCGCATGGCTGCACAATCTGCGCGAATTCCCGCTGGTTTCGATTCATGCGGCTTACCGATTTTATTGCGAACACCCGACGCGATGGCGTCCCGATCCTGGCACGTTTCGCCAGAAAGTCGCGGACCATGCGCGCCACACCTCAACATTGATTTTCAACGCCAGCGAGAAAGGAAACGGGGCATGAGTTTCTACAGAGATATTTTGGACAAGGCGGCGCTGCGGGCGTCGGTTGAATTCAGGCGGCTGGTTACGGTCGAAAGCCTGAAAGACAATTCAAAGTCGATCAGCATTACACACCCGCGTCACTTCGCGATTGCCTACATGCACGCGATTGGTCGGCATTCCATGCCCCAGATTGCGCGGGCCTTTGGTCGGCAAGACCACACGACAATTCTGAGCAGCCTTCGCCGGGCGCACGGCCATGACGGCGGCGGGTTTCAGTTGCGAAACGGCGAGCGCCAGCCGATTGAGCCCCTGTGGAAAAAAGAACAGTTCGAGAACATGGTAAGGCTTGATGGCTGGACGGGCGGGCCGGTTGTGTCGGCTGACGCTGAAACTATTCAAGCGGTTGGCGAACAAAATCTGACCCGCTTTGTCAGCGGCAAGGGCTGGGAGGCCGCAGCATGACTTACGACGAGCTGGAGCAAGAAAACGCAGAATTGCGGTGGCGTCTCGACGGCCTGCTAGGCACTGGCCTGCTTTGTCCGATTTCCGATTTGAACGGCAAAAAATTCAGGCTAGTGAATGTGCTGGCCGCACGCGCGCCTAATTTCGTGACGTATGAGGCTTGCCTGTTCGCGATGTACGACCAGCCCCACGAATGCGACATTAAGCGAAACACGGTCAAAGTGTTCATGCACAATGCCCGCAAGGCGCTGAAGCCTGCCGGGATAACGATAGAGACGGTATGGGCGCGCGGCTATCGCATGAGCGCTGCCGATGCTGAAAAGTGGAAAACGCTGGTTGACCAGGCCAACGGTCTGGAGCGTGCAGCATGAACCGCACATATCCCAGAACCGCCGAGAAGACCGCTAGAGCCCTTCGCCGCTGGTGCGATGCAAACGCGGTTGACCATGAGTTTCTGCCGGTAAATGGCGCAGGTCACCCCATGATCCGCGTCCGGCACAAAGACCAAACCAGAAAAATGTCATTTTCAGCAACCCCAAGCGACAAGCGCCGGGGATCGTTGAATGCCGTCTCTCAGTTAAAGCGCGCACTGCGAGACATGGGCTGGAAGCCGCGCAAACAGGAGTATGAAAATATGAAAATGGGTAAGCAGAATCTGAGCAAGTTTGACAGCCGGTCGCCAACACTGGGCGCGGCGAGCGAATGCAAGGTGACGCGCTTGAAACCGCCAAGCGTGTCAGGCGTTGAAATCCCGCTAGCATATGCTGGCTATAAGGTCGGCACCCGGCCTTCAACTGCCGCGCAGTCGGCCATAATTACAGAGCGCAATCATGCGATGCTGTCTGCGAACATGGCGGGCGCGACTTATGAAGAGATCCACAAAGCGCTACACTCTGCGGGCTGGGGCGTGTCACTTAACAGCGTTTCTCCGCTGATCACAAAACAGCGCCGGATTGAGGGCCTGCCGGACCTGCGGAAACACAATCGCAAGCCGGTCAAGACCGCCACAAAGCCCGCGCCGGTCCCTGCGCCCGCGTTTGGTGAAGATTCCTTGATTGCAGAGATTGCCCGCGCGATTGCGCCAATCCTGGCCCGCCGTTTGGGCGATAACAAAGCGCTGAAGGATAAGGCGGACAAGTGGGACGCCATTCGCGATTTGATTGGGCAAGACGCAACATGAAGCACCGCGACCAATACGTTGAAGGCTTCAAAGCCGGGGCGTTGCTGGGCTTCACTGCTGCCAGCATCGCCTTCGCTGTGTTCGTTCTGTTTGAATGGGGGGTGCTCTAATGGCCCGTGTTCTGGTCGCTTGTGAATATTCCGGGCGTGTCCGTGACGCCTTTATTCGGGCCGGGCATGATGCCTTGAGCTGTGATCTTCTGCCGACAGAGGCAGAGGGGCCGCACTATCAAGGCGATGTGCGGGACGTTCTGGGCGATGGCTGGGATTTGATGATTGCGCATCCGCCTTGCACGCATCTGGCGGTCAGCGGCGCACGCTGGTTTGCTGAAAAGCGTGAAGAGCAAGCCGAGGCGTTGGGATTTGTCTGGATGCTTCTACAGGCGGATATTCCGCGTATTGCGCTTGAAAATCCCGTTTCAATTATTTCGAGCCGCTTTGGTGAGCCTGCGCAAATCGTGCAGCCCTGGCAGTTTGGACACGGCGAAACAAAGGCGACATGCCTCTGGCTAAAGAACCTTCCGGCGCTTGAGGCAACCGACATAGTCGAGGGGCGTGAACCGCGCGTTCACATGATGCCGCCCGGCCCTGACCGCTGGAAGGAGCGGAGCCGGACATTTGAGGGCATAGCGCAGGCTATGGCCGATCAGTGGGGGCCGCTTTTGAGCTGGCCTGCTGATCTGTTTGACGAAAGGACAGCAGCATGACTCGCCCGCTTCAACGTTCACGCATGTCAGCCATAGGCTTAGCACTCTGCTGCTATGGCCCGTGGCTGGCGATTTTCGGCTTAACAATTTGGGGGGTGATGTGATGAGCCACGTTATCAAGCAACAGCGCGCCTATGTGACGAGACGCAGTGACCCGGACAATGCCCGGTTCGTTCAACGCGAGGCAGAGATCCTGGCGCTACAGAACGGCGACCTGGAGGAAGCCGCCCGGCGTCGCTACTCAGAGCAGAACCTGGCCAGCAAGGCCCGCAAGCGCGCTGAGATCAAGCCCATTGCGTTCCACATCATCCGCGAGCTGGGCAGCCGGGACAGTATAGGCAACATGCTGAAAGATCGCTTTTTAGAGGAACGCCACGGGCGCACGGCACTGCGCTTGCGTGATTACATGGTCGCAAGGCAGGTCACGATGGCAGGCGGGGGAAACCTTGTTTTTGTCGATGGCGGCCAGTCAGGCGGGATTGAGAGCAAGATCCACGCCTTGCGTCAGGCGTCAGCGGCGCTTGCTGCGGGTGAGGCGACATTGCCCGGACTGGACTTCGTAAAGCCTGTCACGGGCCTTGTGTGCGGGCATATCACGATCCGTCAGGCGTCCGGGCAATTGAGGGGCCGCACGAAAGACGTAGAGAACCGCATTAAGGCCGCGCTGAAAGCGTATCTGGAAGCCGCAGAACCATTTTTCGGAGCAGGGTCATGAGGGGGCTAGCTTCGTTTTTGTTTGGCTTCTGTGGTGGTGTTGCCCTAATGTCCTGTGGATTTGCTCTCGTATTCGCGATTGAGGGGCTTGTGAGATATGCGCTTTCAAGATCTGAGTTGGCGCTGCATTCTGATGCTTCTTTTTACGGATTTGCGGTCGGATGCTTCTTCTTGGTCATTGTTGCTATATTGTTGCGGGAACACGCAGCTTGACGGGAACGCCAAATCGGTCATAATTACCACAATCGCAGAGCTAACAGCGCTCGCGAGGGGCATTTTCCAAAATTCAAGTTACGGCAGGCGCGGGCGAACGGGGCGTGTAGCGTTTCTTCATTGCTGACTCAGCCTGCCGATTTTTATTCAAGGATTTAAGACATGAGCGATTTGGCTGGACTGGTAGAAGAGTTCGAAACACTCAAGGCGCACATTGCGGACGTCGAGGCAAGCTATGACGCACTGCCTGCTTCGCAAGAGCGCTTGAATGAAGTGGCTGTGCTTATCAAGCAATACGTCTCTGACCCGGCCATTGAGCCAGAAGCGCCTGAAATCCTGATTGACGAAACAGCCGAGCCGGTAACGCTCTCTGAGCCAATCAAGCCGATGACAGACTTTAGCGGCTTCGACTACGGCGCAACGCCTAACGGTTACGCGCCCGCCGCTCCTGAAACAGATTAAAGGAACCGCAGATTATGACACCATCAGAGATAGATTTTGAATCGCGCCCGATGAGCGATGAGCAGCGCGAACGCGTTAGTGATAACATTAAGGCCGCTGCCGCTCTTTTATACGCCATTCGCCAGACCCCCCATTCCCACGAGCGCTCTTGCGCAATTACCAAACTCGAAGAATGCGTGATGTGGGCCAACAAGGCGATTTCGCGCGAAACAGATTAAACCAGTTACCAGCAAGGGCTGCGCGCCCCCCAGTTGCTAGGCTGCACTCCTGTCAGCCTTGGCCCTTGCTGGTTC
>FYBJ01000097.1_pt1 | contig 33034 bp, 26 predicted proteins | sample 1134611 | NCBI WGS metagenome assembly FYBJ01 (sample SAMEA104116008, study PRJEB20421) | marine metagenome | isolation source: marine
TTATTTATGACGCAATAGGTCTGTTACTGTTCTTATGGGATATCTGCAGAAAACTCTGACGGTTCGGTTAAAATCATAAAGATGATTAGAATAGCAATAAGCAATATGAACACGCCAACTGCTGTCTGTACGCCTGATTTTAACATACTGCTTATCTCCGCCAAAACAATCAGGACCTAAGTAATAATCTCCAATATCCAACACAGGCTCGCCGCCTTTATCACAATTCGGCAAGGTCACTTCCGCGAATACATTGGACTCATTTTCAGCTTTTCTAAAATTCATTTTTTCAATTTTAACAAGATTAACGAGCTTGTAATCATACTGTGTCCTGGCAAATAATATCGAGCAACTGAAGATAAAAATACCCACCAGACTTATCCTGAGCATGCTATTCCCTCTGCTTTTGGCTTCTTATTTATTTACTTTTACTCATTATAGGTCATGATGGACAGATAACCAGCCATTTATTGACGATACAAACACTATCGATAATCATTCCGCCCTCCTTCCTCGCTGCCATTAAGTTAAGATGTCAACAGACTCCAGAACAAAAATATATGGATCTTTCTTGCTCAATTTTATAAACAAATAGCATTTGGGAGTGAATTTAGTATAATTATCCTATTTACAGGATGCAGGACATGTCAAAACAAAACCCACTGCTGCTGATGGTTCTTGATGGCTGGGGCTATAATGAATCAACAAAATATAATGCTATTTATACTGCCAAAACACCGCACTGGGATCATTGGTGGAAAACCAGGCCGCATCTTCTGTTGAACGCTTCCGGCCATGATGTTGGTCTGCCAGAAGGACAGATGGGTAATTCTGAGGTTGGCCATATGCATATCGGCGCCGGCAGACAGGTGCCGCAGGATTTTACTCGGATTAATCAGGCCATTGCCTCCGGCGAATTTGATAACAACCCCCTGATACTCCAAACCATCAATACCTTAAAAAGCAATGGAAAATCGCTGCACGTCATGGGTCTATTTTCACCAGGCGGCGTTCACAGTCATGAAGACCATCTCTTTGCTTTAATAAAAAACTGCGCAACGCTGGGTTTTAAGCGGCTCTGCCTGCATCTTTTTCTGGACGGCAGAGACACGCCTCCGCAAAGTGCCGATCAAAGTTTAGTAAAGCTGAATGAATTACTGAAACAGTACCCGGTGGCAAAAATAGGCTCCATCAGCGGCCGTTATTATGCAATGGACAGGGATCAGCGCTGGGAACGCATCCAGCCGGTTTACGATCTGCTTACAAAAGGTCGCGCCGAACATCAAAGCCCTGATGCACTGCAGGCAATTCAGCAATACCATCAAAACGGCTTGAGCGATGAGTTTGTCCCCCCGACCCATATCAATGCAGGGCCTGCGATAGAGGACGGCGATGCGCTGTTTTTCTTTAATTTCCGTTCTGACAGGGCGCGTCAGTTAAGCCGAGCCTTTATACAGGATGATTTTAACGGATTTCACAGGGATGTCAGACCCAGGCTTTCCGCTTTTCTGAGCATGACCCGTTATGCCGATGATTTGCCAGTCCTGCCGATTTTTCCGCCCATGAAACTGAAAAATACTCTGGGCGAAGTGCTGTCTGAGGAAGGATTATCTCAGCTTCGTATTGCAGAAACAGAAAAATATGCCCATGTTACTTTTTTCTTCAACGGCGGCAACGAAAAAATCTTTGCCGATGAGGAAAGGGTTTTGATACCTTCGCCCAAAGTGGCAACCTACGATTTACAACCGGAAATGAGTGCGCCGGAGTTAACTGCAACAATTGTAGAAGCAATAAATTCAAAGGCCTACGATGTGATTATCTGTAATTATGCCAATGCCGACATGGTTGGCCATAGCGGTAATTTTTCAGCAACGGTCAACGCCATCGAATGTCTTGATGACTGCATGGGAAAAATCTGGCAGGCGCTTGAAAAACAAAAGGGACAAATGCTGATTACCGCTGACCACGGGAATGCGGAAACGATGTATAACCCCGAAAATCTGCAGGCTCATACCGCCCATACCTGCCAACCGGTACCCTTGCTTTATTTGGGACAGAAACAATGGCATTTTTGTAAAAGTTCTGGCAGTCTAATTGATATTGCCCCCACAATATTAAAACTTTTAGGACTTGATATTCCTGAAGAAATGACAGGAAGCGTACTGATGGAAAAAAAGGATGAATAAACGCTGTTTAATTGCCATTTGCCTCCTGCTCCTTGGCCAGACTCCCGTTCTGGCTGAGAATGTCCAGCAGGCACGGCAGCGGCTTGAAAAACTTGAACGCCAGATAAGACAACTGCAAAGCAGGCTAAATCAATCCAGCGATAAAAAAGCCCTGTTGCATCAGGAACTGGCTGATACTGAAAAACAAATCGGTCAATGCTTAGTCAGTATTCGCCAGTTGAATCTTGAGATCAATCAACAGGAAACTGAAATTGCCAAGTTAAAACAGCAGATTAAAATCAACAGCGAATCACTCCAGCAGCAACAGCAGGCGTTGATTCAATACATTCAAAGCCGTTATTTCAGCGGAGATTACCTCCCTGTCAAATGGCTGTTAAGCCAGCAAAGTCCAGGGCAAATCAGCCGGATCAGCACTTATTACCGATATCTTGTCGAATCAAGAAAAAAACTTATTCTCAATATCAAAGCCAGACAGGAAGCACTCAATCAGGATAAACAACAACTGGCGCTCACGATGGAAAACAGCCAGGAACAGAAAAAACGTTTAAACGAGCAACAACAGGCGCTGCTGAGCGATAAAAATTATCGTGAAACCCTGATTGAATCTATTGAACGCTCGATGAAGAGCGAGAGAAACAAACTGGCAGACTATCAACGAAACCAGAAAAATCTGCAGAATCTGTTGAACCAACTCATAAAGCACAGTCAGGCAACCAATAATAAACCATTTTCAGGCATGAAACATCAGTTGCCACTGCCTGTTAACATGAAAAATAAAAAAATTATCAAAATGAATCAAGGACTAACCCTGTTTTGTCCTGAAGGTTCGAGGGTTAAAGCCATCTATCCTGGAAAAGTTATTTTCAGTGACTGGCTGAAAGGTTATGGCTTGCTGATGATTATCGATCATGGCCAGGGCTATATGAGCCTGTATGCGCATAATGAATCGCTTTACAAACAAAAAGGGCAAAATGTTTATCAACATGAGGTGATTGCCAGTGTAGGTCACTCCGGCGGATTGAAAGAAAATGGTCTATACTTCGAGATCCGTTACCATGGAAAAACGATGGATCCTTTACCCTGGTTGAAATATCAGGCGTAAAAAAAAATTTCTATTAAAATTTCCATAAACAAAAATTTTATGTTCTATACTTGAAAGTATGAACAGAATAAAAACAAGAACAACAGCTGAAGTCCGCTGTAGTGCTTTTCTCAGGAGATGACTATGCACATTAAACACAGCCTTGCCGCCCTGGCTATCACGTTGGTACTAAGCCCTGTAGCCGTTCACGCCGCCGAGAATCAGGATAATCCCGACCGTGTGCCAATGGAAGACGTTCAGCGGTTCTCTAATGCATTAAACCAGATCAAAAAGTATTATGTCAAACCCATTGATGATAAAGAATTATTCGATAACGCCATTGAAGGCATGTTAAGCAACCTTGACCCACATTCTGCCTATCTGAATGAAGATGCCTTCAAACAACTGCAAACAGCGACCTCCGGAGAATTTGGCGGACTGGGAATTGAAGTCACCATGGAAGATGGAGTGGTCAAAGTTGTAACGCCTTTAGTCGATACACCGGCGTTCAAAGCCGGAATTAAAGCCGGAGATTACATCATTCAACTCGGCGACAAATCCGTGCAGGGGCTGACGCTTCAGGATGCTGTGAATCTGATGCGGGGCAAACCCGGTTCTACCATTGATCTAACGGTATTACGTAAAGGCAGTGAAAAGCCATTGAAATTTACCTTGGTCAGAGAAAAAATTCATATTAAATCGGTCAAAAGCAAACTGCTGGATCATAATTACGGTTATATCCGCCTGACACATTTTCAGGCTCAAACCGGCAAAAACATGTTGAATGCCGTCAAACAACTTCAAGAACAATCCGGAGGCAAACTTCAAGGCTTGATTCTTGACTTAAGAAATAACCCCGGTGGACTGCTGGACTCTGCCATTCAGGTATCGGATGCTTTCATCAGTAACGATGGAAAAGGCAAGGAAGAAATGATTGTCTATACCGAAGGACGTCTGCCAGGTTCCAAGTTCACAGCACTTGCCCATCCTGGCGATGTCATGAAGAAGGCACCGATTATTGTACTCATTAATAATGGTTCGGCTTCTGCATCAGAAATTGTTGCCGGAGCGCTCAAAGATAACAAACGGGCCATTATTCTTGGAACCCAGAGCTTTGGTAAAGGCTCGGTGCAAACGGTGTTACCGCTGGATGCCAAACGGGCTATAAAACTGACCACAGCGCTGTATTATACCCCCTCAGGAAAATCAATTCAGGCGCAGGGAATCACGCCGGATATTATTGTTGAAGAGATGAAGATCCCTGATGCTTCAGAGTCTAAAGTTTTCGAAGGTTTCAGCGAAGCGTCTCTTAAAAATCATCTGGCGAATGGCAACGGTCAAACGGCCAAGAAAGAGGAAAAAGCCAAAGATGATTCACAAACACTACTGCACGAAGATTATCAGCTCTATACCGCTCTGACGATATTAAAAGGGCTTGTGGTAGCAAAGAAATAGGCCATAAATGACCTGAACCTTTCCCTTCCCGATAAAATTTCGAATCCCCGTAGCCAGACTACGGGGATTTATTTTAAAAAAATGCTCGATTGATTCCTTTTTGAAATTCCTCTATGATGCCTCCCGGAAATAAGTCCAACTATCATAAGGAAAAAAGAATGGAAAACATCAGTCGATGGAAAGCCGGTTTAAAAATAAGTCTTTGCGCAGCATTAATTGGCCTGTCACAGGCTGGATACAGCAATGAGCGTTATGTCATTTGCGGGCCGGATGAAGACGGTTGCTTCGAAGGTGCATACCAATACTGCGCCTGCATCCCCTATAATGAAGAACATTCAGGCCAGGCCTATTGCATGGATTTTGATAACATGACCTGCAAGCCGCTGTCCGAAGTCAAGGATTGCCGCCGCAGCGATACCTATAAAAATCAGGAAAGCTGTCTGGCCATGGTTTACCAAAGTATGGAACGCCCACCCTGCAAAATTTCCACTCGAACATTTTGCGAGGAAAAGGGCATGAATTTCTGTGACGCAGATGGGAATCCTGATACCTGCCACAAGTAAAATAAAAGCATTGTCCGGCATTATGGAATAATTTACCCGTTTTGAGCAGTACATTCGCCGTAGTTGATAAGCGCTGCGCTTATCAAGCGCTCGGCTACTACCGTTTCCACTTAATTCTGCAAGGTGGAAAAATACAATTTGTTCAACCTACGTCCCGCGGACAAGCCGTGGGACGTAGGAAAGATTAATTTATGGATTCCGTGCATAAAGCACGGAACGTAGACAGTAAAAAGTCGGCATCGCTCAGACAGCAATAGCGTCAGCATAACGATCTTAATATTTGCAGGATGATGTACTAGACATATTCCACGCTGACAATTTCATACTCAACCACGCCGCCAGGGGTTTTAACTTCGACGGAATCATCAATGGATTTACCAATCAAGGCACGAGCTATCGGTGAGCTGAACGATATTTTAAACGCTTTAATGTCTGCCTCGTCCTCGCCGACAATTCGATAGGTTGTCTCTTGATCGGTTGCGACGTTACAGATGGTTACCGTTGTTCCGAATACCACTTTTCCGGTATTTTGCAAACGGCTGATATCAACGATTTGGGCATTGGATAACTTTGCTTCCAGTTCCTGTATTCGACCTTCAATAAAGCTTTGCTGTTCACGGGCTGCGTGATATTCAGCATTTTCTTTTAAATCTCCATGCGCCCTTGCTGTCGCAATCGCCTCAATGACCTGCGGTCTTTCTTTTGTTTTTAATCGGTTGAGTTCATCTTTCAAAGCTTCTGCGCCTTGAACCGTCATTGGATGCTTTTGCATAATCACCTCTAATGTAAATCCTGTAACCGGGTTACTGTTTCCCGATCTTCATACTTCATGGCCAGACAAGCCGCTTCCGCACCAGAAAGCGTCGTTGTATAGCTGACTTTGTGCTGCAGAGCATTGCGGCGAATCGCAAAGGAATCGGCAATGGCCTGTCGCCCTTCGGTTGTATTGACGATAAAGTCAATTTCATTGTTTTTAATATAGTCCAGAATATGCGGCCGACCTTCAACCACTTTATGTACTGGCTTACAAGCAATACCAGCGGCCTCCAGAACACGAGCCGTACCCCGCGTCGCAATAATTTCAAAACCCAGCGCAATCAGGCGCTTGGCAATTTCACCCACCCGGCTTTTATCGGCATCGCGAACTGAAACAAATGCCCTGCGCCGCTTGGCAATACTGGAACCAGCACCATATTGCGCTTTGGAATAGGCCTGTCCAAAACGACGGGCAATTCCCATCACCTCGCCGGTGGATTTCATTTCAGGACCGAGAATGCAGTCTACGCCAGAGAACTTAATAAAAGGAAACACCGGCAGTTTTATTGAGTAAAACGAGGGCATGGGATAATGCTGCCGCAACCCCTGTTCTTTCAGGCTAATGCCGGTTTTACAGAGTGCTGCAATTTTCGCAAGCGGCAGGCCGGTTGCTTTAGAAACAAAAGGAACGGTTCTCGACGCTCTGGGATTCACTTCAAGCACATAAATATCATCCGATTGAATGGCAAACTGGGCATTAATCAACCCGACTACGCCAAGCTTTAATGCCATCTGCCGGAGTTGCTCGATAATATCCTGCTGGACAACAGAACTAAGGCTGTAGGGAGGAAGCGTACAGGCTGAATCACCGGAGTGAATGCCGGCCTGTTCGATATGCTCCATGATTCCACCGATAAGCAGGTCTTTTCCATCACAGACTGCGTCAATATCCACCTCAATCGCATCGTTTAAAAATCGATCAAGCAGAACGGGGGAATCATTGGATACTTCTACGGCAAATTTCAGATAATCCCGTAGTTCCTGCTGATTGTAAACAATCTCCATAGCCCGACCGCCAAGGACATAAGAAGGTCTGACCACCAGTGGATAGCCAATTTTTTCAGCAAGAGTTACGGCTTCTTCTTCCGAACGCACCGTACCATTGGCCGGTTGAAGTAAATCAAGCTCCTGAATTAATTTCTGGAACCGTTCCCTGTCTTCTGCCATATCAATTGAATCCGGCGAAGTTCCGATAATGTTGACGCCATTCGCTTCAAGTGCTGCCGCAAGTTTTAACGGAGTCTGACCGCCATAATGAACAATAACCCCCATAGGTTTTTCAATTTCAGCAATCGCCAGAACATCTTCCAGCACCAGCGGCTCAAAATAAAGCCGGTCAGAAACATCAACGTCGGTCGATACTGTTTCTGGATTACAGTTTACCATGATGGTCTGATAGCCTGCATCTTTAATGGCTAACGCGGCATGGACACAACAATAATCAAACTCAATGCCCTGTCCGATACGGTTCGGGCCTCCGCCCAGAATCATAATTTTAGGTTTGTCCGCTTCCGGCATCGCTTCACAGGCCGTTTCATAACAGGAATATAAATAAGCTGTACTGCTCGGAAACTCACCGGCGCAGGAATCAATACGCTTGTAGCTGGGGCGAATCCCCATAAGATGCCGCTGTTCTCGAACATGGTTTTCAGAGCTGTTTAATAACAGTGCCAGTCTTGCATCAGAAAAACCCTGTTTTTTCAAGGCCCGTAATTCAGCTGCACTCAAATCCGCCAGGCCTTTGCCGGCAAGCTGTTGTTCACTATGAACAACGTCTTCAATTTGGGCAAGAAACCATGGGTCAACCTTACATTCCTGAAAAATATCCATCAGGCTCATACCCTGCCGGAAAGCATCGGCAATATACCATAGGCGATTGGGCGTAGGCTCGCTCAGAAAACCACGCAGCTTTGAACGATCTGAACCCAGATAAAGCGGATCAAGTCCGGTCCTTCCCGTCTCAAGCCCACGAATGGCTTTTTGCAGCGATTCCTGAAAAGTACAGCCAATGGCCATGACTTCGCCCACAGATTTCATCTGCGTCGTCAACGTCTGAGGCGTCTGCGGAAATTTATCAAAATTGAAACGAGGAATTTTGGTGACCACATAATCAATCGATGGCTCAAACGAGGCCGGCGTTTTTCCGCCGGTAATATCATTTTTTAATTCATCAAGGGTATATCCCACCGCAAGAAGCGCGGCAACCTTGGCAATCGGAAAACCCGTTGCCTTTGATGCCAGTGCCGAAGAACGCGACACTCTGGGATTCATTTCAACCACCAGCAGGCGGCCATCGTCCGGATTCACGGCAAACTGAACGTTCGAGCCGCCGGTGTCCACTCCAACAGCGCGCAGCACTTTCACGGCGGCATCACGCATGCGCTGATATTCTTTATCCGTCAGGGTCTGAGCCGGGGCGACAGTAATGGAATCGCCAGTATGGACACCCATCGGATCCAGATTTTCAATGCTGCAAACAATGATGCAATTATCATTGCTGTCGCGTACCACTTCCATTTCATATTCTTTCCAGCCCAATACCGATTCGTCAATCAGTAATTCATGGGTAGGAGAAAGTTCCAGACCGCGGCTGCAGATTTCATCGAATTCTTCACGGTTATAAGCGATACCGCCTCCGCTGCCGCCCATGGTAAATGAGGGGCGTATAATCACTGGAAAACCAAGCTGAGCCTGCACCTGATGAGCCTCTTCCAGACTGTGGGCTATCGCCGAACGCGGCATTTCAAGGCCGATGGATGTCATTAGTTTTCGAAATTTATCCCGGTCTTCGGCGCGGTCAATGGCCTCGCGGCTGGCGCCAATCATTTCAACGCCGAATTTATCTAAAATACCTTCACGCTCCAGATCCAACGCGCAATTCAACGCCGTCTGACCGCCCATGGTCGGCAGTATGGCATCGGGGCGTTCTTTCTCAATAATTCGAGCCACTTCCTGCCAGAGCACCGGCTCAATATAGGTAGAGTCCGCAAGTTCAGGATCGGTCATGATGGTTGCAGGATTGGAATTGACCAGAATAACTTTATAACCTTCTTTTTTCAAAGCATGAACGGCTTGCGTTCCGGAATAATCGAATTCACATGCCTGTCCAATAACAATAGGGCCGGCTCCAAGAATAAGAATGGATTTGAGGTCTGTACGTTTTGGCATAATCACAAGGCTGATTGATAAAAGTGAGTCATTTTACCGAGTTATGGCTAAACTTTATACCCCATCAGGCTAATTTTTTTAAATTTTAGAGACGGCCTCGCCATCCAGCCCAAATCATGCCGAGGTATTCATGCATGGCCTGGTTGAAATACACCAGATTTCTTGCATTTGGAAAATAATATTTCTGCCAGCGTTCATCCTTCCAATACAATACAAAATCACAGGCTGCGGCGAGCGGCTTCATCTGTTGTTTCTTAAATAATTTCATAGAACGGGGCAAATGCGTGGCCGAGCTGACCAGATAAAAAGGGGCATCGGCAATGATTTTTTTTATTTCAAGAGCTTGTGCCGCGGTATTCAAAGAATGCCCTTCGACAATAATATCCGATTTCGGAATCCCTAAAGATACGGCAAGCAGGGCCATATGTTGAGCTTCGCTTGTTGTCTCGGCAAAACTGCCGCCGGATAACAGCAATTTAGCTTTGGGAAGCTGCCGGTAAAGGCGAATGCCCTCAAGAAGACGGCGGATGGTCGCCGAAAACAGCGGCGTCTGCCCGTTCTTCGAATCCAGCGCGGCCTGTCCGCCGCTTAAAACTACCACCCAGTGAATATTGGGATCAGGGGTTTCAACTGCCGGATACTGGCTTTGAAGCGAATCAATCATTCGGGAAGGTAAAAAACCGAGTGAAGGCAACAGCAGCAACAGAAAGATCACCAGAAAACTCAGACGAAGGCCCGTGGAATCTCCTTTGACGCACAGAAAAAATAAGGCCAGAGCAAATAAAATCAAAGCCAGACACAAGGGTTGCAGTAATGCTTCAATGGTATGACGCCAAATCATTATTGTACCTTTTTCATCAGATAAAGCCCCAACAGAGCAAAAATAACCGTCGGCCCTATCGCGGCCAACTCCGGAGGAAACTGGTAAACCATGGACACCGGACCAAAAAAACGGTTCACAATATAAAAACCAAAACCGACCGTTGCACCAATCAGGAATTTAGAACCCATTGTTGAAGATCTGAGCGGGCCAAAAATAAAGGGAATCGCCAAAAGCATCATCACCATGGTGGTCAACGGCTGAACCAGCCGCTGCCAGAATGCCAGACGGTAGCCGGTCGCGGCAATGCGGTTTTGCTTTTGTGCCTTGAGATAATGATAAAGTTCTTTTAAGGTCAGCTCATCCGGTTCGGAACCTGAAATACCCAGAACTTTGGGTTGAACATCCACAGGCCAGAGCATTTTATCAATTTTTTTAACTTCCGTTTTATCATTCCCGACAAAACGGGTTTCACTCACATCGTAGGCCTGCCATTGATTATTTTCATAGACAACCTTTCGAATAAAACGGGCGATTCTTAGCTGGTGATCATTATCAAAGCGATACTGATTGACATTCAGCAGCTCACGGGAAGGGAGTACCCGATAGATACTGATAAAATCAGATTTGTTCCGAAGCCAGACCCCCTGCGCTGTCCGCATGGCCTGACCGCCAGTGAGTTTAGACATTTTATAATCATTGGCATAATAAGCCATTTTAGGCACCAGACTCTCGCCGGGTACGGTCACTATCACCACAAGCAGCAAGGAAGCTTTCATGACCGCACGGGTGATCTGGCCAATCGACATCCCGGCAGCCCTCATCACCACAAGTTCTGAATGATTGGCCATAATTCCTAACCCGACCAGACAGCCGAGAAGGCTTGCCATCGGAAAAAACAGATAGACCTGATAGGGCATTTGTAAAAAAACAAAAACGGCCGCCTCAAGCAGGCCATAATCTGCACGACCAAGATCGTCGAGCTGATTGACAAATAAAATAAAAACCTGCAGGCCGGCCAGCATCAGCGTCACCAGCGCAATGGCTGATAAAACGGTTTTGGCAACATATTTATCTAACAGTTTCATGCCATTTTCACCTTCTGCCGCCAAACCAGAAACAGCCCCAAAGCCAGGAAGCTCAGATGCAGCCACCACATCCCTATCCAGACAGGAATTTTTCCATCAATGATAGCATCGCGTCCGATAAACATAAAATTGGCATAAAGGATATAAATAATCACTGCAGGAAGCAGTTTGGCGAATTTACCCGAACGCGGATTGACCCGGCTTAAAGGAACGGCGATCATGGTCAGGGTCAAGACCATAATCGGAACCGAAATACGCCATTGCAGTTCGGCGGCCTTCTCCCTGTCTGGATTTAAATAAGGCAGCAAATCCTGAGTGTTTGCCGTACGGATGTCTTCTTTAATCCTCACGTTCGGGTGCGGCAACCTTGCCCTGTACTCTTTAAACTCGGCAACCCGATAATTCGCTTTTCCCGGCTGCCCTTCATATTCCTTACCGTCTTTCAGAACAATATAGTCTTCATTGGTCTTTTCATCACTGACAGCATAGGCTCTGCTGGCCCAAAGAATATTCCACTGTATTTGATGGTTGTTTTTTTCCTGACGGGCTAAAAAGACCTGTTCGGCTTCGGTGTGATCGCGGTTCATGGATTCAACATAAAAAACCTGTTTGCCTCCGCTGACCGATTGAAATTTCCCCGGCATAATGGTTTGGATTAAGGTCTGCACGCCGGTGGTTTTTAAAAGACGGGCGCGTTCAACCGCGATCACAGGGCTTGCCCAGATCATGACGATGCCAACAAAAACAGAGACAAAGGCCGCCATGATAAACGAATGTTTCAGCAGCTGCCCGGAGCTATAGCCGCAGGCTCTCATCACCGTCATCTCCGACTCAGCATACAAACGCCCATATGCGACCAGAATAGCGATATAAAAGCCCAAGGGCAGCAATAGCCCCATCAGGGTGGGCAGCTCCAGCATCATCAGTTTCATAATGATAACCCCGGGAATACTGCCGCTGGCAGCCCGGTTTAAATATTTAACAAACTGATTACTTAAAAAAATCAACGACAAAATCGCCGTTAACGACACCAGTGTGACAAAGACTTCTCTAGCTAAATAACGAAATATCAGCACCCTTGACCTCAATTGCAAGCGGTTATATTTACCTGGGTATATACCCAATTAACTTCAAAATGCTATGTTTTATTCTTTTGCTTTTTCCGCCAGGACTGCGTTTAAAGATTCGCAATAGGCTTGCTATTACTCATCTTTAAACGCAGTCCTGACAAAAAAATCAAGTCGCCTAAAACATAGCATTTTGAAGTTAATTGGGTATAAATCACTTTCTATCTGAGGTAAACTAGCAGTTTTTTAGCAGGATAGGAAGGGTCTATGCAATACAATATTATCGAACAGGCTGAAGTCGGCAAGGAAGAATGTCTGGTTGTCGGGGTTTTTGAAGATACTGCGACTGGAAAGCAACTCCAGGGCATCCCCAAAACCATAGAAAAAAATATTGAAAAACTTTTAACAAGGCTTTGCAAAAAATCACCCTGTCTCTGGCAAATCCATGGCGACGGGCCGAGTCTTCTGCTGGTTCTGTTAGGAAAGCAAACTGAAGTGAATGCCGACAGTTTCCAGAAAAAAGTCAAATGTATCGCCGAGTGTCTGAAAAAGCAGAATTTTGAAAAAGTCAGCATCTGCCTTCCTGATATTGAAGCGCTTTCCAGCGAGAAACAACTTGAGCTTACCATCAGAACCCTCGATGAAAATTTTTTCCAGCTGCTTGATTTTAAAGAAAAACCTGATGATGAAAGCTATGCATTGAAACAGATTTCAATCGTTTCGCAGAAAGTCAGTCCCGCGGCCCTTACCACAGCTCTGGCTGTGATTAAAGGCATTCGAGTGGCGCGCCGGCTGGCGAATCTGCCAGCCAACATCTGCACACCGGATTATCTTGCCGGCGTTGCTCAACAGATGGCAAAAGAACATAAAAAAATCAAATCAAAAATTCATAATAAGTCCGCCATTGAAAAAATCGGCATGCACTCGTTTTTAAGCGTCGCTCAGGGTTCTAACGAAGAACCGCGCTTTATCGAGCTGCATTATCAAGGTACTGACAGTAAAACCGCGCCCGTGGTGCTGGTTGGCAAGGGCATCACCTTTGACGCCGGCGGTATTTCGTTGAAGCCGGCCAACGGCATGGAAGATATGAAATTCGACATGGGCGGTGCAGCCTCTGTTTTTGGGGCTGTGAAAGCCTGTGCTGAACTGGATTTGCCAGTGAACCTGATTGGACTGGTGCCTGCGGCAGAAAATCTGCCCGGCGGCAAGGCTCTGAAACCCGGCGATGTTATTGGCAGCCTCAGCGGCCAAAGCATTGAGGTCGTTAACACCGATGCAGAGGGTCGCCTTATTCTGGCCGATGCCCTGACCTACTCCGAACGCTTCAAGCCCGAATTTGTCATTGACCTGGCCACGCTGACAGGTGCCATGGTGGTTGCGCTTGGCGATGTCTACAGCGGTTATTTCACAAGCGATGAAGCCATCGCCGACAAAATCAGTGAAGCCGCAAAATCAAGCATGGATAAAGCCTGGCGGATGCCCATGGATGAAGCCTACCAGAGCAACCTCGACAGCCTGATAGCCGACATGGCCAACTCACGTTTTGGCGGCAGCGCCGGCAGCATCGTCGCCGCCTGTTTCCTGTCCCGGTTCACCAAAAACCTGCGATGGGCGCATATGGATATCGCCGGCAGCGCCTGGGGCGTGAGCAAAAGCAAACTGGCGACCGGCCGTCCGGTTGCCCTGTTAACCGAACTATTGAGGCTGCATTGCCATGCGGATTGATTTTTATCTCATTGAACATCCAGAGGTCGGCAGCCGGGAGTTACTGGCCTGCCGCCTGCTTGAAAAAGCCTATGCCAAAGGCCATCAGATTTTTGTTTATTGTAACGACAAACTTCATGCTGAAGCATTGGACGAACTGCTCTGGCAATTCCGCCCAGACAGCTTCATTCCCCACAACCTGCAAGGCGAAGGCCCGGAACCGCCGCCGCCAGTTCAAATCGGTTATGGACAAAAACCAAGAGGCTTTTATGATATTTTAATCAACCTTGCCGATACCATCCCTGATTTCCATCAGGGGTTTAAAAGAATCATTGAAATTGTCGGTATGGATGAACAGGAAAAAATCCTGGCCAGAAACCATTACAGGCAATACCGTCAATGGGGCTATGAATTGAATACCCATGCTTTGAAGCAGGCGGAAACGGCGGAGTAAATTGCCACGAGGGTTGCTTTCAGCAAGATTAACATTTCAACTAAGTTGGGTCGTTTCGACCCAACCAAATTACTCTTAGCTTGACGGCTATGAGTCAAGCCCCTACCTACCTCAAAAATAAGATTGGTTTAGGTATTTTCGCGTCAGAAATGTCGAGATCCTCTTGAAAAAATGATTCTGACTCAACCCCATACTTTCACAATCTCAAACCTGTTCAGTTTTCCTTAAGCTATCCATGCTAATATATATACTAAATGGCCATAAAATTATTTATCGCTGGCCAAATGAGGGTAAAAATATGATTGATAGTGACATGAATGATAGTGGCTTTGTATATCTAGAACTGACAAATTTTGAGCGTTTTTTAAAAAGTCGAGGCTTCCCAGAAGCTTTTTACAAAGCTAAAGAAGACGAAACTTCGAGAGAAAGTAACCTTAGGGCTTTGGACCAGGATGACAGCAGAACGTCCTATTGGCACCACAATAAAGGACCAGGCTATCTCAAAGGTATAGCAGAAGAAGCTAAAAAGAACGGAAAAAATGTCGACTACACTCAAGGTCTGGCAGATGCAAGATGTCTGGTCAAAGCTGCGACAGGAAGTATGTTTTTAATGAACCCTAACGGGAAAAATTTAGCAAAAATGTCAGAGTTAAACGCAGAAAAACTAGAAGAATTTGAAGATGAATATCATGGATTGATCGGCATTTTCACTACAGATGATAAAAAAAGTCAGACCAGAGAAATAAATTTTTTATTTAGCGATACAACGGGTAAAGACTGTGGACTAGCTATTTCTTTCAATGAACTTGCTAAGGATTTTTTCAGCGTATGCTATATCCGTGACCCACTGGGAGAAAATACCGTCTTTGCATTTACCAGTAGCGGTAATAAAGATGGAAACGAACTGGTTACTCCAAGCCTTGAATTTCTTGTTGGCGATGATTATAAACCAGAAAATCTTATCCCTCGCAAGAATTTCAAGCCAATGATAGTCGGCATAGAAGGCATGCCTGAACATGTAAGAAAGCTTTGTGATCTGGTCATACAAGAAGATGGTCAGTTAAACACTGAGTTTATTAAAAGTTCTTATAATAACCGTTCTGGCGAAATGGGTCGTTTTCATTCAGGGGAAAATAATGAACACATGACTTTCAAAATAGTAAATATAGGTGAAGAGCTTAATAACTTAAAAGAAAAACTGGCTGATCTGCAAAAAAGAGGAGAACATGAGGCATTTCGTGACTTGGCTGGATGTTTTACAGGTCTTAACAAGGCGTTTACAGCATTAGAAAACAGTGAATGGAGCACTGATGATATCCAAACATTTTTGAAGACATCGAGCAATTATGTAGAAATTGCCGAGCAGTCAGAACTTAAAAACCCTCGAGGATTAGGGAAAATACTGGATGGCTTTCTTGCTGCCTTGGAAACGATTTCAAATCTAATCCCTGGCAACCCAATGCAAAACAAAATAAAACAATGGCGCAAAAAGGAAACCGACTCTATTGCCAAGGTTGGTCTTTTTAAGAAAAAGATTGAAATGTTAAAGGATATGCAGAATCCGACCCCTAAAAAAAATGCAGATCAAGAAGAAGAATCGATCGGCAACGGTTCTTCTCCTACAGGCTCAAGCTGATCACCGCTGTTTCAGCATCAAACCGATGCCAAAACAGCATAGCGCCCCTTCAAAAACTCGGCAACTGCCCGCATGGCCATGGCTTCACCGCCTTCCGGCCGTCCGGGTTTACTGCCTAAATTCCATGCCATAATATCAAAATGCGCCCATGGCGTACCTTTGACCACAAAATGTTCCAGAAAAAGTGCCGCCGTAATTGCACCGGCATAGGGTTTATCGCCGCTATTGCTTAAGTCAGCGATGTATGAACGCAGCATGGATTTATAGCTTTGATGCAGGGGGAGGCGCCAGACCGGATCTTCGACGTTTTCGCCGGCCTCGATAAGGGCATTGGCCAATCCCTCATCATTGGCAAACATTGCTGAAAGCTCAGTACCGACAGCGACACGGGCAGCACCGGTTAGTGTTGAAAAATCAATAACCAGCGCCGGATTCTCTTCGCAGGCTTTAACAATGGCATCAGCCAGCACCAGCCGCCCTTCAGCGTCAGTATTATCGATTTCAACCGTGCTGCCGTCACGCATGGTTAAAACATCGCCTGGGCGAAAGGCGCCTGCGCCAATGGCATTTTCAACCGCAGGAATATAGACCTGCAGCTGGACAGGCAGATTTACGGCCATAATCCACTTTGCCAGACCCATGACCTGAGCGGCGCCGCCCATATCTTTTTTCATCCAGCGCATGGCCGAACTGGGTTTTAAATCCAGTCCGCCGCTGTCAAAGCAAACTCCCTTACCAACCAGGGTCACCAACGGATGCTCTTTTTCCCCCCACCGCAATGACAAAAGCCTTGGTTCTTCATTGGCGGCTCGCCCCACGGCATGAATGGCAGGGAAATTATCTTTCAGCAACTCTTTTCCTTTCCACTGGCTAAATCGAGCCTTGCCCTCTTTGGCAAGCTCCTGCATAACTTCAGCCATTGCCTCAGGCCCAAGGTCGGCTGCAGGGCGGTTGATTAAATCTCTGACTAAAAAAACCGCCTGAGCCAAGGGCAGCAGATTATCTATCTGCGAGGTTTCAAGCTGTAAAACCCGGGGTTCCCTTTCACTGGTTTTGTAGGTAGTAAAGGCATATTGCGCCAACGCCCATTGCAGTAAGGCGGTCTCGTTTAAAGAACGATCGAGTTGATAGCTACCGGCCGGTGCATCCAGCGCAGCTTTTGCCATCGCCTCTGAATAATTACCATGTTCTACGCCAACAACAATGGATTCTAGCTGCCCTTCCTGATTAACAATCCTCGCAAGCTCCGACTGCCTGGCTTTAAATTGCTGGAATTGAAGCTGGTTTCTGATAAAACCCGGCTTTTCAAGCAGCCATTGTTCAAGCGTCTCACTATCTGAAAAAATAAGCCTGATGGGTTGCTCTGCCTTTAAATCGCTGTAAAAAAGTTCTGCCTGCATGAGTTAATTCTCCTTAAACTGACCTCGGAACATCGCCGGCCGCATGCCGGCGATGAGCAAAATCAGAAAATAAATAGCCGACGCCGCCGCAACATGAGCCAGCAGTACGCCAAGACGTTTTATAACCGGCATGGCCAGCCAGTAACTGGAGTCCATGGGAACAAACGACAAATATAACAATATCGACAGATTGGCCGCCAACAACTGCAAAAGGTATTTCAACCAGCCTTTTTGCGGCTGATAGATACCACGACGCACCAACAGATACAGCAGAACGCCGCAATTCACATAGCCTGCAATAGCAGATGCCAGCGTCAGACCGGCATGCGCCAATGGAATGATCAGCGCGGCGCATAAAAGGCTGTTGATAAGCATCGACAAGGCGCCTACTTTTACCGGCGTTTTGATATTCTGGCCGGCATAAAATCCCGAAGCCAGCACTTTCACCATCATAAAGGCCGGCACCCCCAGCGCCAGCATCCGCAGGCTTTTCTGAGTCATGATTAAGTCAAATTCATTAAATTTACCATAACCGAAACAGGAGGCAATCAGCGGCATGGAAAAATAAGACAGCGCCAGCGCAGAAGGTATGCCCACCAGCAACAGCAGACGCAGACCCCAGTCCAGCGCTTTTGAAAAACGCTCTTTATTCTGCTCTGCATGTTTTCTGGATAAATGCGGCAAAATCACCGTCGCAATGGCAACGCCGAACACCCCCAGAGGAAAATCAGTAAGCCGGTCAGTATAATAAAGCCATGAAACCGAACCAACCTGCAAAAAGGACGCAAAAATTGAATCAACCAGCAGGTTTAACTGAGCAATAGACACCCCGAACAACGCCGGAACCATCAATTTTAAAACCCGTCTGACGCCCTCATCCTGCCAATAGAGTTTTGGCCTGACCAGCAGGCCTTTTTGCATCAGAAACGGCAGTTGAAACAGAAACTGGGCAATCCCTGCAATCAACACGCCCCAGGCCAGCGCTTTAACCGGCGGAACCACCGAAGGACTCAGGTAAACGGCTGCCAGAATCATGCTGATATTCAATAACACCGGCGTAAAAGCCGGTACGCCGAAATAACCATAGGTATTTAATATAGCACCGGCCATGGCGGTCATTGAAATCAGCAACAGATATGGAAAGGTCAGCCTCAACATTTCCGTCGCCAGAACATCACGGCCGGAATCATAAGAAAATCCAGGTGCAAAGACATGAATGATGAGGGGGGATGCCAGAACCCCAATGAGCGTAATGAGTGAAAGAATCAGACTCAGCTGGCCGGCAACACGGGCGATAAACAGACGGACTTCACCATCTCCCCGGGTTTTCTGGTATTCTGCCAGCACTGGAACAAAGGCTTGGGAAAAAGCCCCTTCGGCAAACAGCCTGCGCATGAAATTAGGAATCCTGAATGCCACAAAAAATGCATCCACACCGGCTGAAGCGCCAAAAAACGCAGCAATTACCATGTCACGGGCAAAGCCCATCAAACGCGATATCAGCGTCATGATGGATACCAGCGTAGTGGATCGCAACAGGCTTTGCTGTTTGAATTTGCTGCTCTGACCGGTTTCTAAGGATGGGTTTGCCATACTGGCTCAAAAACAATTAATCAATCTTCAAGATTTTACTGGGTATGGTGTGAAGTGCAAGTCTTTCCAGAAGAAATAACTTTTATTCGCGATATATATCCCTTGACAATTGACGACATATTGTGCATGATCAAGCTCTTTTTTTGTAGACCTCAATGAGTGGAGAGTTTTAAGTGGCAAATATTAAATCGGCAATCAAACGTGCCCGTCAAAATGAAAAACTGCGCCAGCACAATGCCAGTGCGCGTTCTATGTACCGTACCTATATTAAGAAGGTTCTGAAAGCAGTTGAGTCTGGTGACCAGGAAGCTGCCCGTGACGCTTATAACAAAGCACAGCCTGTTATCGATAAAGCTGCCGGTAAAGGTTTAATTCATAAGAACAAGGCTGCTCGTATTAAAAGCCGTCTTGTTGCTAAAGTAAAGGCTATGGCCGCCTGATTTTCCGTCGCTCTAAAGACAAAAACAAATAATCCAGACCGGAGCAATCCCGTCTGGATTATTCTTTTGAGTTGTTGCTGTTATGCCTGCGGATTAATCTGCTGGTAAACCTTTTTAGCCGGTTGGAAATTGGGATATTGCGTAATGATTCTTTTCAGCATCATTCGCGACATCTGCTCATCTCCGCGATTCCATTCGGACAAACTGTTAAAATACAGCCGATCCGCCGATTCCCCTGCCGCCAATGGAACCTTGTTCATCTCGACAGATTCAACAAAACTGAGCTTTTTCTCGCTCTGGGCAGAGAGTGAATCCAATGCTTTTGCTGCCGGCTGGTAGCCATTTTGTTTTGCTGATATCAACAAAGGTCTTGCCAGTTTTATCCGCTTTTCATCAGCACTTTGCAGATACATTTGCGCCAACTGATATTGACCGTAGGCAACATTTTGTTTAGCCAGCATCTGATACCAGTGTTCAGCCTGGGCAGGCTCTTTTGGCATGCCAATACCATATTGATAAAAGCGCGCCACGGCAATCATGGCTTTTTCGTTCCCTTTTAAAGCCGCAGCCTGATAATATTTGAAGGCCTGCTGATAATTTAAGTCTTCGCCAATGCCTGACTCTGAAAATAATCCCAACATGTAAAGCGCTGTTGGATTACCTGAATCAGCCGCTTTTTTATACCAGCTCAATGCTTCGTCAGTATCCTGTTTGGCGGCCAGTCCGTTGAAATCATAATCTCCCAGACGGGTCATTGCAGAAGCAACGCCCTGGCTTGCTGCTTTCTGATAGAGATCTTCGGCCATTTTTTCATTCATCGTATGACCTTTACCATAATCAAAAATCAGCCCCATATTATAAATACCCAGCGGATTTCCGGCCTTCGCAGCTTTCTTGTAGGCATTCAATGCATCCTGATACCTGTCATAGACAGTTTCAAGCACAAAACCTTGAGCAAGAGCCGCTTCTGGCAAACTGTCCGCTGCGCGCCCGTACCATTTCAAGGCTGCACGGTAATCAGGCTGGCCTAAAGCTCCGGTCTGGTACATTAAGCCAGCCTGAAAACAGGCCAGCGGATTGTTTTGGGCGGCAGAAGCCTCATACCAACGGATGGCCTGATCCATAGACACCGGCATACCGATACCATTTTCCGCCATGTATCCCAATTTTAACTGTGCCTGCTGGTCACCTTTTTTAGCCAATCCACGATAAATCATCATGGCCTGCTCCAGCTGGACCGGATCCTGATTTTGTGCCAGCGTGTAATCGGCAAGAAGGATGCCGGCATGGCTGTTTCCATTTTGATAAGCACGAATCAACTCCGGCAAAAAGCTCTCGCCGGCCTGCTGTTGAAGGATGGCCAGGTTCAGATCAGCATAGGAAAAAGAAGAGTTTGCCGATTGACGCAGTAAAATACGGCCTCGTTCCAAATCTTTTCTTATATGCTTACCTTCTGCGTAATAGGTACCCATAATGAACTGACGAACCAGATTGTCGCCTGAACGTTGATACCATTCGATGGCTTTATCATGATCTTCTGCAACGCCAATACCTCGGTCATACAGCAGCGCCAACAATAATGCCGCTTTCGGTTTGCCAAGCTCCGCCTGCTGACGAGCCACCGCGAACGCTTTTGCCTGATGTTTAGGATCATTTTCCATCGCATCAAAAAAAGCCAGCGGCAACAAAGCCTCGGCCACACCCTGACGCGCTGCTTTTTTGAAAAGAGAGCGAATCAATTTTCGGCGGCTTTCCTGCTTTTGCACCGTCTGCACAGCATTTTTATCTCGAAGCAAGGCCTCTGCAAGTTCATATTGCGCCTGTCCGTAACCACTTTCAGCAGCAAGATTCAGCATGGATTCTGCCTGCTGGTTATCTTTCGCAACACCGCTGGTATTAAAACTATCATCTTTCAACAGTTTGGACATCACATACTGCGCATAAGCATTCCCTTTAAACGCAGCATCTCTCAGCCATTTAACGCCCTGAGAATAAGCCTCCGGATCATCGTTTTGCTTAATATACAACAACGCCATGGCATACTGAGCCGGTAAATGCTGCTGGATGGCAGCCTTTTTATAAAAGGTAATCGCCATCGTGTTATTTTTCATCACTCCCAAACCATACTGGAACATCTGTCCAATATGAAACTGCGCCTGCGCATCGCCTAGAATCGCGCGGCTGTACATATCATTAAATAAGGCCAGATAATTTTGTTCGTCCATATTTTCAGGAAACCACATCGCAAACAAATCCTGAGGCTGCTGTTTCTGTATATCCAGACTATAAAAATCATCATATGGAAGATTCAAATCATGATTGATGACCGAGCTGCTGGCCAATAACTGTGCCTGTAAATGCTTGCTTAATGGATATTCCGGATAGCGCCAGTCCTGTTCTGCCAACTGTCTGGATTCCGAGATCAAGGCATCGTAATAAGCATTTAATGGAACGCTGTCCGGCTGTACCAGGCGGAAATCGGGTTTAAAAAAGGTCGATCGGCTCAAGGTCACCATTTTAGGCGATTGATTATAAATCTGCTGCTGTAGAGCTTTAGGATTTTTCCATGGACTCAAAATGCCGGTCATCTGATATTGAGGCATATTAATTTCATCGGATTTATCATTGGAAAGCCATCTTGCCACAGCGACCCGTGGGTTTTCATCCTCGGTATTTTTGGCAAGCGTTTTGGCTTTTTGCTCCCAGGAGGCAGCCTGTTTTTCATCAGCGGCAGTCCCTCGGCCCGTCTTGAAAAGCGTTGCCAGTTGGGCTGCGGCCTCGGCATTCCCCTCCATTGCAGCTTTCTGCATCCAGAGAAAGCCCAATTTGTCATCATGAAGGGCGGACGCTTCATCCAGGTATAATGATGCCAATGCCAACATGGCCGGAGCATTATTATTTTCAGCCGCTTTTTTGTACCAGCTTTCAGCTTGCTGCATATCCTTGTTTTCCACGGCGATGGCAGCTAACGCCAGCATTGCCGGAATATAGTTTTGTTTAGCCGAAGCCTGATAAAGTTCCATAGCTTTGGATGTGTCGCGTCGAAATTCCTTGCCCTGCCAGTATAATCTGGCCAGATCGTACTGCGCCAGAGGGTTTTTCCCTTCTTCTGCAGATTTGTTTAACCAGATACGGCCCAATCTGCGGTTGGAAGAGGCCCGGCTTTCAAAAAAATGTTCTGAAAGCACATATTGCGCAATAGCATTGCCCTGCTTCGCCGCTTCAATAAAATAGGATCTGGCCATGCCTTTATCTTTTTTCGTACCATAGCCATTCATATAGGCTGCGGTCACATACATGATGGCATCAAGATCATCCTGTCTGGCCGCCATTTTAAAATATTTTAATGCCTCATCCGGCTGTTTTTTCACTTGCAGATAATACCGTCCCAGATAAAGCTGGGCAGGCAAATAGCCTTTCTCGGCAGATCGGGTGAAATAATTAATGGCTAAATCCACATTTCTTAACTGGCCATAACCATAGAGATACATTTGCCCGAGATAATAATTTGCAACCGCGCTATCCGGCTGGTTGTTTAATGAAGCAAAGGCGTTATTGTATTTACCGATCCTGTAGTTCTCAAAATCCGTTGCCGCCTGAACGGCAGGACTGAGTATTGCCAGGCTCAAAAGAAAAGGTTTTATTGTTGTTGTTTTCATATGCTTGCCCCTACAGGTATAATTCCGTATCTCACCACCTCCCTGATGGCGCCGTTTCTGGTATTGCTGTTCACAATCCATAAATTTCCACGGTTGTTCATCCCGAATTTCACCCGGGTGTATTCACAGACCGCCAGCGCGTCTTTACAATCGATGATGCGTCCATAATCAAGGCGTTTATCTTTTACGGTACAGATAAAATGAACTTCTTTTTCATTGGTAGCAAAAACAGCCCATCGATTTGAATAGATGGAGTGATTCAAATAGACGTTATAATAATTTTTATCATTATGGGTATGATAGAGATTAACGGATTCCGGATAACGGTTATAGACAAAATACATCGAATTCCGTTCACCGGCCGCCCCGGGAAGAAGCGTCAGCATTTTTAACTGATTCTTATAGCCGACAGGATGACAGCCCGAAGGAAATTTGCTGTCGTCTTTGTCTGCAGCAAATGTCAACGCAGGCAGACATAATATCAATCCTGCCATCGCCCCCAATGATTTATTCTTTGTTATTTTCATTATCATGTCCCTCAACTGAATTTAATCCCTTAACGGACGCACAATCACTTTTGTACCCAGGTGGTGATTGCTGTCATTGGATATTTCGACGAAATTATGGTTCAACCATTTAGCATCACGGGTAAACATTCTCACGCATCCATGACTGGCGCGTCTTCCGGGAATATCATTAGAACCGTGTAATGCAAAACCTTTGTGGAAGTACATGCAATAAGGCATTCTGGCATTATCAAAGGTATTGGAACGGCAGTTTTCATTTTCTTTACTGAACATACGGAAAACGCCGGTCAGAGTTCTACAGGATTTTGCTGAGTCAACGCAGCGATCGCGCCCGGAGGAAATCGGACCCCAGTTAACCAGTTTGCCATCCTTGTCGTAAGCGCCCCAGGCAAGTTTATCCTGATCAACAATAATCTGCTTTTCACCTTCACTGTTGATTTTCAATGGGAAGGGAGCAATATCAAAAATGGTCAGTTTATCAAGGTTCTTGGGAACGGCTATCACTCTGCCATACCAAATGGCGTTGTAGGTTCTGTTTAAGCGCTGCACCACATCCCGTTGCGCGGGATCTGGAAATAAATTATCCCAGTTTTGACCTTTCTGCACTTTAATACATTGATATTCTGGATAGGCACAAAGATCCGTTCCAAAATACGTTGTCGCCCCGGCTAAAGGGATGAAGGAAAAAACCAGTAACAACATCAGCATAGTGCGTTTCATGAAGGATACTCCTTGTATCTTTTCGTTGCTATTATTCAGTATAGTCGGCTAATTGGATAATTAGTTTAATTTTTAATAAAATTTATTTAATCCTTTCATCTGGAAGGTAAAACCGATGAATTATTGCTATAGTTAAAAGAATAAAGAAATGGAGTTTCTATTGGTTGGGGTAAGAATTGGACAGCTTCCTTCAAAAGAAAATTGACAAAAGCGATTCGGCGTTGCTGGTCATTAACAGCGAAGGCATCATTCTTGCTGCCAATGAACATGCAGCAAGGTTGCTTCAAAGCCCTGTTAAAGACATTATCAATAGCCCTGTCTGGACCCCCTTAAATTTAGAAAGCTACGCATATAAAAAATTTGTTGCAAAATCCAGGCAAGTCTTAAGGAACAGCGAACCTGATATTCCACAGGATATCAACTGCCTGGAAAGGAAAGATGGCATCCCCCGTTTTTCATTGGATATCACCTTTTGTCAGGCAAAATATCAATCCCAAAAGATTTATTTCCTGAAAATAAAAGACAGCTTGCCACAAAAGCAAATCGAATGGGTTCTTTTTGCTTTGCAGGAAATCAGTTTATATTTGACCCCCAAAGACACCATCGATGAAATCCTCAAACTTGCCAACCAGTTTTATCAGGCGGATTTAGCTTCGATTTCATTACTGATGCGTGAACAGTTAACCACCATCAGTTTATACAAAGACCATGAAAAACTGGCGAACATAGCGCTGCGATATCATGGCAGCCATTATGAAAAAGCCTCTCTAACAAAGGAAATCGATTATTGCCCCTCGGCGGCTAACCAATATTTTTCAGGGGATCCGCTGGTTGAGCAATACCAGATTCAATCCAGTCTCATTTGTCCGTTAATCGGCCAGGATGGCTCGACCTTGGGGCTTTTCAGCCTGATGTTTAACCAGGCTCAGGATAAGAAGCTCAGTGATTTCAAATTACTGTCGATTTTCATACGCCGCCTGACGAGAGAATTCGAAAAATATCTACAAAACAAAGCATTGAAAATCAATGCCTCCATTCCCAAATATGACCCTAATCCCATTATCCAGATTCTTGAAAATGGTAAAATCATTTTCGCAAATGAGTCGGGCCGGCGCTTGTTTAAAAAGTGGGAGCGTGTTGACGACAACATGAGAACCCGGCTGCTCCATTTAATCAACAAAGTACGGGGGACAAAAAAAGAGAGGATTGAAAATGTCATCGTCAATCATCGCCCCTATCTTTTTAATATGAGATGGATTCCTGAAAACAAGCAAATTAATATTTATGTTAACGATCAGGCTTGTCATCAGGCTGCCGAAAAAGATACTGAAGATCACAGTCATTATGATAGCCTCACGAATCTTCCTAACAGCTTGTATTTCACTGAAAAACTTAAAATATTCCACCAGCAGCATGAAGAACAGAACAAGCCTTTTGCCTTGATGCTGCTTAATTTTGATGATTTTAATAACATCAACGAAAGCTTTGGCCAAACTGCCGGCGACCAATTTCTGGCCGCAGCCAGCGGGCGGATAAAAGACTGTCTGTATAAGGCAGATTTTCTGGCCCGGCTGAGCGGTGATCAATTCGTCTTGCTGATGCCAAATACAAACACTGAAAAAAGCCTTGTCGTTGCTGAAAAAATCACCAATGCACTGGAAACTCCATTCCAAATTGGCGAACAGCAACTTGAAAACACCTGTTCCATCGGCATTGCAGTATATCCGCACTCCGCATCGACAGAGGCCGAGTTGTTAAAACATGCAGAAACGGCTGTTAAAAAGGCAAAAAAAAATGGCAAAAACAGTATCGTTATCTATGACGCAGCGCAGCCGGAAAACACCAGAATTGCCCGTACGAATTATCGCAAAGACCTGATCAAAGCCGTTCGCAATGATGAGTTTTTTCTTTGCTACCAGCCCTATTTTCATCTGGAAACCCGTCAAATTATTGGATTTGAGGCTTTCATGCGCTGGCAACATCCGACGCGCGGCTTGATTTTACCCTCTGAATTTATGAATATTGCCGAAAAAACAGGAATTATTACATCGGCCGGACAGTGGGGTATTGACGAGGCACTGTCGGAATACAGCTCAGCCCTCAGTATCATTAAAAACCTGACCTTAACCTTGAATATTTCAGCCCTTCAATTCAGCGACGAGCGTTTTGTCGATATGCTGGTAGACCGTATCCAGTATTATCATATTGAACCCCGACAAATTGTCCTGGATGTCTCTGAAAACCTGATTGAAAGCAAAAACCCGGACATCAAAGAAGCCTTGGCCAGAATTTCCCGATATGGTTTTAAAATCAGTATCGATAATTTTGGTTTTCCGGCCGGCTCGCTGCTGAAACTGACAGAAATGACTATTGATTATCTGAAATTATGCGGCGAATTCATCAAGGATATCCAAAAATTCTCTCCCAAATATCATTTGCTTCAAGGAATTTTGCAAATGGCGGATGGATTGGACATCCGGGTGTTGCAAAAAGGGGTAGAAACCCGGCAACAGGATTTGATTTTAAAAGACATTCACTGCCATTATGTTCAGGGAAATTACTATTGCCACCCCTTGGAAATGGATAAAGTGATTCCTTTTATTAAAAATCATCATGAGAAAAGTGACTTGGATGAGTGATCTGATCTTTATTTATGCAGTTTTTGATTGATTTCTCTTGTATTGCGTGTTCATTTTTGTTACAATACGCCATCATGTTGAATACAGAGAGATTATTATGTTAGACAAAGGTGCAGCAACTCAAAAGAAAAAGACTCCAGAGTCTTTTATCGACTTCAACCTGCTTTTCGCTAAAATGTTCGCAATACCCCTTGTAGACGAAGGTCAATTTCTTTTATTTAAACCCTATGAATCAGTTGATGATGGATTTTTTCATACAGTAGTACAGTTTGCATTGCCATTATTCTATGCTGGCTTAACAGCGGTTATGCCTGTTGTTGCGGCATCAGCGGTTGTTTTCTCCGCAGCTATCTTGTTGCTATCACCGGCATTGAAGGCTGGGTGGGATACAGACTTCAGCAAGTCCTTAACTTTTAGTTTTGAGGCTCTTGTTTATGGCGCAACAGTAGCAGCATTAGCCACGCTGGTTTATGCTGCATTAGTGCCTGTATCCGCTGTTGTAGGTACGACGGCAGCCATTACACGGACAACAGCAACAGCCGTTGATGCAGGTTACCGTTTTTTCTCCTCTAAAAGCTCGGACAAGCCCACAGATACCAATCAAGCGGTGGCCAGCGCAGAGGATAAACGCGATGATGATACTGCTGGGACTCCAGCTCCAATGCAAGCATAATAACCCGTTCAGATTCCACGGCTTTCGTCCGTGGAATCCCTCATTCCTCAACAAAACATCATTTCAGCGAAAATGCTGGTAGATTTTCTCAGCAAGTTTCGCGCTAATCCCTTCAACTTTAGCGATTTCCTCAATGGAAGCTTTTGATAATTCCCTGATACCGCCAAACCGTCTTAGCAAAGCCTGCCGCCTTTTACTTCCTACGCCTTCGATGGACTCGAGACTTGATTCAAGCCGCGCTTTCTGTCTTTGCCCGCGATGCGTGGTGATAGCAAAACGATGGGCTTCATCACGAATATGCTGCAAAAGGTGAAGCGCAGGGGAATGTTCCGGCAAGGTTCGCTCTCCCTGTTCATCGGCAAGAATAAGACGCTCCCATCCAGCTTTTCGCTCGGGGCCTTTGGCAACGCCAATCAGACGAATGGAAGTAATCCCCAGTTCCTGCATCACCGAAACGGCCTTTGCCAGCTGCCCTTTACCGCCATCAATGATCAATAAGTCAGGCAACTCCTGCCCGGCAGAGGCCAGCCGTTGGTAACGGCGGCGAATGGCCTGCTCCATTGCCGCATAATCATCACCGGGGGTAATCCCTTTAATATTGAACCGGCGGTAACGGCTTTTAGCCGGCCCTTCTTTATCAAAAACCACACAGGAAGCAACAGTCGCCTCGCCCCGGGTGTGGCTGATATCAAAACATTCCATGCGTTTTATCTGACCATCCATTAACAGAAAATCTTCCAGAGCCTGATAGCGCGCCGAAATCGTTGCCGATTTAGCATGTTCTTCGGCCAGACTTTTTTGCAGATTGTTTTCTGCAAAATCAAGCCAACGCTTCTTTACGCCGCGAGACTGATATTGAATCAGGCATTTTTTTTTGCGTTCCTGCGTCAACGCCTCCTGAATGGATTCAAACTGTTCCGGCTTTTTTTGCAAAATAATCAGGCCGGGGATGCGTTCCGGCATTGAAAAATAATAATGACCAATAAAGGCTTCAAGGGTCTGCTGCCAAAGATCATCCAACCCCATACCCTCGGCCATTAAGTTAAGAGCATTTTCTTCGCCTACGTCCCGCGGCTTGTCCGCGGGATCCAGCGATGTAGANAGATTCATGGATCCCGCGGACAAGCCGCGGGACATAGGCCCTCTTAACTTAATGGCAGTGGACCCCATACCCTCGGCAACAGGCAGCTTAGGAAAAAAGGCCTGATTCGCAGTAACTTCACCTTTTCTGATGGTAACGCATTGCACGCAGGCCATGCCGCGCCCGACATTAATGGCAATCACATCTGCATCGCCGCGGGTTCGCACCACCCCCTGCTGCTCCTGAACCACTCGCAGGTTTTTAATTTGATCCCGAAGCAGGGCTGCCTCTTCATAAGCCATCCGCTCCGATGCAGCCTGCATATCCTGCTCAAGTGCCTTGATGATTTTTCCTGATTTGCCTTCGAGAAAATCAATGGCGTTCTGCACAGACTGTTGATAATCTTCTTTTGAAATATAATCAACACAAGGCGCCGTACAGCGTTTAATCTGATATTGCAGGCAGGGTCTGCTGCGGTTATTAAAAAAACTGTCGCTGCAATTGCGGATTTTAAATAATTTCTGGATAGTATTCAGCGTTTCCCTGACCGCTCGAACGTTAGGATAAGGCCCAAAAAAACGCCCCCGGGCCGGTTTTTTCCTGCTTCGATAAAGCTCCATGCGCGGAAAGTCCTTATCATCGCTGACACGGATATAAGGATAGGATTTATCATCCCTCATCAACACATTATATTTAGGAAGCAGGGATTTAATAAAACTGCTTTCCAGAAGCAATGCTTCGGTTTCCGAGCGGGTAATACTGACTTCGATACGGGCTATCTGATTCACCAGCGCCTGTGTTTTTGCAGACTGCTGATTTTTATTGAAATAAGAACTGACGCGTTTTTTTAAATTTGCGGCCTTCCCCACATAAAGAACGGTGCCTTCTTCGTTGATCATCCGGTACACGCCAGGCTCTGTCGTCAGGCGGCGAATGAATTGCATCAGTGATGAATGGGCAGGCTGGATGTCTTTCATGGCTAAGGAAGCAGTTGTTTTGGTAAATTATTCCTCGTCATGCAAATCATTAGGACGCTCAACAATCGAATGTTTCATTGCAAGATAGGTCAGTTCAACATCGTTGCTGACTTCCAGTTTTTCAAACATTCGATAGCGGTATCCATTCACGGTTTTGGAACTCAGGAAAAGTCTGTCGGCGATATCCTGCACATTCATGCCCGTGGTGATCATCAACATGACCTGCATTTCCCTTTCTGACAAACTGTCAAAAGGCGAGTCTTTCTTTTCCTGCAAGCTGCTGAAAGCCATTTTCTGGGCGATTTCTGCGCTGAGGTACTTATTGCCATTGTAAACTGAGCGAATGGCCGAAGCCATTTCCTCTGCGCCGGATTCTTTGGTCAGATAGCCCATGGCACCCAGTTGCAGCATTCTGGAAGGAAAAGGATTGGCATTCACCGCGGTAACGGCAATTATTTTTATATCCGGTTGGGATTTTTTTAGACGCCGGGTGACTTCCCAACCGTCGATGCCAGGCATTTTCATATCCAGCAAAACAACATCAAGCTCATGTTCCTTGACCCGAAGTAATGCCTGTTCGCCGTTTTCGGCTTCCGCAACGACATGCACATCCGACATATCTTCGAGTAATCGCCGAATTCCCATTCTAACCAGAGCGTGGTCATCAACAATTAATACTTTTATCAAGCAGTGCTCCTTGACCTGATTGCCAATGAACAGAAAGAAGAATTGCATGTTAGCAAGTCTTACTATGATTTACAAATATTTTGTTTGGCAGATGCCTCGCTTTAATCTTACAATGGGTATCTTTAACAACATGCTGCAGGAGCTCAACATGCAAATTGAAATACACGGCAACAACCATTCTGAAATTGATCAGGCATGGATAGACTATCATAAAAAACATCTGGCAGAACAAATGGACAGGTTTACGGGCTACCTGACCCGTATTGAAGTGTTCTTTAATGAAGAGAGCGAGCATCATCAAGGGCCGAAAAAACAACGATGCTCCATGGAGGCCAGAATGAAACATCATCAGCCGATCGCCGTTACTGATTTTGCAGAAACCCTTTTACAGGCGATGAACGGCGCCAGTTCTAAATTAAAGCGCAGCCTGAATGATCATATCGAAAAACACAGCGAGAAACATTAAGCAGTGCTGACAGGCTTCCGAACGTTTTTCAAAAGCTGGAATAACGTTCGGGGCGCTCCCTCAGCAGGCTCGGATGTGGATGCTGGGATTGGCTCCTTCAACCGTAAAATAGGGAGGATATTCTCCCAAGGCTCTGGCCTTTTCGATAAAAACTGCAATCTCTGACTGAACAAACTGGTAAAGCTGCTGATAATCATCAATGACAAAATAAACGGGCTGAATCCTGTCAATGCGGTATGGCATACGGAATACGCTCACCGGCTCAAAGAACGCCCTGAGCGCCGCCTCGCTTTCAACAGAATAAACAGTCTCGGAACTGGAAGATAAAATACCGCCGCCATAAGCTTTAAGTCCTTCCGAGGTTCTTATCAAGCCAAATTCGACAGTAAACCAAAACAAACGCTGTAATAACGGCCAGTCTTTTTCAGAAAATTCCAGCACTTTCTGTGCGTATTGCTGCATGAAATCAGCATAGATAGGGTTGGTTAACATCGGACAATGTCCAAAAAGCTCATGAAAAATATCAGGCTCCTGGATATAATCAAGATCTTCTTCCGTGCGGATGAAGGTTGCAGCCGGAAAACAACGTTCTGCAAGCAATTCAAAAAACTCCCTTGCCGATATTAAGGCTTTTACCGGCTTGACCTGCCAACCTGTGAGTTTATGTAAACATCCATTCACTTCCGGCAGTTGCGGAATACACGCGGCAGAAAGTCCCAACGCATCAAGCCCATAAATAAATTCATTGCAGGCGCGCCCTTTTATCAATTCAATTTGGCGTTGATATAAGGTATTCCAAACCTGTTGTTCAACAAACGAATATTCAACAAAACCTTTCTCGTCTGGAATGTGGGCAACATACTGACTTTGAAACTCCATGGCATTCTCCTGGGGCGTATATACCCAATCAACCTCAAAAAGCAACTCGCCTAAAACATAGTATTTTGAAGTTGATTGGGTATATATGGGATGAGTATATAAAAATGTTATGTTTTAGGCAACTTGATTGGGCATGTGGCCCAAGCTTCTTAAAAACGCGGGTTAATGAAATAAATTCGGGTCGGGGTTATTGACTTATCCAACTCAATCATCAACCATAAGTCGCTCAAACGACACAATTTGCGTTAACTAAGGATGTAACCAATGGACGTCACGGATTTTTTTTCAGGCCTGTTCAGCAGCACTGTCGGCTGTAGCGCCAATATTTTAGAGGAAATAGGATCTCTGGCCTGCCTGCTCGGAGGTTTGGGATATGCGGCCTCCTATCTTGTGGATGAAGATATTATTGCAAGTTTTCTTGCCGAAGTGGTCACCCGGGGATTGATCACCTTGGAGTGTTCCATTTCCGAACGCAATGCCCATCAAACGATTCATGTCCCTGCAAATGAAGATCTAAGCACCCAGGACCAATGGTCCTATAACTTAAAGCAAAAGCTGAACAAGGAGACGCTATTGTCAGTCTCTGCGATTTTTTTCGGCGCAGGAACCCTGTTGAAATTCCTGGGTAAAACCCTCAGGCTTTGGCAGCAGGGCATGGATGATCAACGCCACTTTAATAAAAACGATGAAATCATCCTCTCAAGCACCTCCTGGCTTGAATATGGATTTATCGCCTCAGAAGCCCTTTTTGAATCAACAAGCCTTGCATTATATAGCTCAGGCATTGCAGGTACCGTCGTCAATGCATTGGGGCTGCCCGAATCCAGTCAAAACCTTACTTTTCCTGGCAGCGGCGATAATATTGCTAACTCTAACAGCAGCTATAGCGGACCCATTGGACAAAAAAGCCTCACTTTTCAATTTCACAAATCCGCGACCATCCCCCTGTCCGAACTTGAACGCTCAGCAGCGTTGAAGCTCGAGATCGAGGTATTTGCCAATATCCATGCATTATTTAATTACGGCGCAGGTCTACTGTTTCATTCGGAGCAAAAAAAATCAAATGCCTGGCCTGCAGGCATTGCCGCCGGCTATGCTTGCGGCATGGCAGCCAGTTTTTTTAATCGAAAGCAGCGTAACAAGCGTGATGAAAGGCTGAGCCAGGCTATCAAAAAAGATTATCAGAATGTAGAAGACATTGAATTACAGGAACCATTCAACCCTCAGGCCGGGTTCCACTGACATTAAGTTAAGA
>FYBJ01001395.1_pt1 | contig 32721 bp, 29 predicted proteins | sample 1134611 | NCBI WGS metagenome assembly FYBJ01 (sample SAMEA104116008, study PRJEB20421) | marine metagenome | isolation source: marine
TAACAGTATGTTAATGGATATAGTGCCACTACCTGTCCAGACAAACTCTCCATCTTTTAATTACCGGTAACTCAAGCAGCCATTGGCTCCTGATCGTTCATGCTTTGCAGGTACACCTCCATCGGTTTCCGATAATTAAGCGACTGATGAAAGCGCCGACGATTGTAGAATTGAATATAGTCCGCAACTCCCGCCTTGAGCTCTTTCACAGACTTATAGTCACTCAGGTAAATATGCTCATATTTAGCGCTACGCCAAAAGCGTTCAATCGCAATGTTATCTGTTGCCCGGCCTTTGCCATCCATTGAAATTTTGATGCCACGCTCACTTAAATAGCTCGTATGAACATGAGACGTATACTGGCTGCCTTGGTCAGTGTTAAAAATTTCGGGGTGACCATAGTGGTTTATGGCTTCTTTGAGTACCTCCATCACCAAGGCACTGTCCATGGTATTGGACAATTTGTGCGATAAGATGGCTTTAGAATGCCAGTCAATCACAGCTGCCAAATACATGAACCCACCGTTAACACGAACATAAGTGATATCTGTGCTCCACACCTGATTGGCTCGGTTGATAACAATGTCCTTGAGCAAATAAGGATACTTACGATGCTCTGGATTGGCAAGCGTTGTCTTGACTGCCTTGGTAGGATAAATCGTTTTAAGGCCAAGCTCGCGCATGCCCGAACGAACACGATTCACACCCACCGAAAAACCGGACTCTACAAGTTGCTGATGCACTTTGCGATAACCATAAAAAGGCGTCTCGGTATAAATACCATCAATCGCCCTGAGTAGCGCTAATTTTTCCCTGTCATCTACAAGGCTAATGTTTGATATGTGATCAATTATGAATGGGGTTTTAAAAAATTGTCCGGTACAAAGGGGCTTGTTTCATGTTATTAGTCTTCTTAAGGTTTCCTTAATATTAAATTGTTACCATTATGTAATTCTTATTAACGAACAGATTGAAATAAATATGGCTAAATACGGACCCCCACTAAACCCAAATTATCCTCCTTGGCTGTTATTTAGAAAGGCATTTAATGATGGTGATTATAAAAAAGCATATAAATTATTTGATGGTGCACCCAAACATGTAAATGAATCTATATATAAGCTTGTTTCAACAGCTTATAATAAGGGGCATTTTGAAATGTTAAAATTGCTTCTTATTAAATTGCATATCGCACCTGGCAGCCCTAGATTTATTAGAAGCACCGAAATCCCTTCATCCTTATGGTATGAGACTTCTTTCAAAAAACTTCTTATGACAAAGATAGAGTCTAATGATTTAAATAAAATGAAATGTGCAGTACTGCTTTATCTTCGAGGATTTATACCAAATAATTCGGCGGAAAATGGTTTATATCAAAGCTGGCTTAGCTTTAAAAAAAATGAAGACAGGTTATCGCCCCATTATAGAGGCCACACCGGTGCTTCAGTCTCCACTCTTCAACAGCTTTGTGTATTTGCTGTTGATATGCATAATGTAGAAAAGATATTACCCGATAATTTCTTTAAATCACCTGCAATAATAAATGAGTTGATAGATAGATTTTTTTCATATCATGGAGAAAATGATAAGGAAGTGCCGACTATAGCGGCTTCATCATCTCTTTGACACGGGAGAGCAGTTTCGAGGGCTTCTGGCAGTTTAAGTTGCAAAGGTGGAACTGTACTTTCTAGTGAGTTTTCTGCAGTTTTGCAGAAAACTCACAATAACAGCGTTAACATTGAGATATATAAATTTGAAAAATCGTACGGCCTCCATTTTGTCTTATGAGCTATTTTTTTCAAGAATTTTTTCTTCTATTTTTGTTAATTTCACTAAGACAATTCTCCTGCTATTTTATCTGGCGAAAACAATCGTTTTTCATTATACAAATTTAAAGGCTTCATAAAATTTTTTTGTTAAAAAGAAGAAATTAAAAAACAATTGCATAGTGCCAGGAAAATGTCTCATTCCCAGATAATACGAGAATGCAGCATTTTATTGATGGATACTGACGTTTTTCAACCATGTGTATAGGGTTTCGTTTCATCCTGCACATCTTCATGCTCATCTTCATGCTCATCTTCAGGTCTGAATAGACCTTGAGAAGATAAAGCAACCGCTATAGTAGTGTCTGCCTTCTCCATCTCAGAGGGTTCAAACTCAGTTGAGGACGATCCTGATGAAGAAGCAGCCAATGAGGCATCATTCATGCCTGTGGCTTGATCCATTGACTGGCAAAGCGTTCTGAAATCATCGACGCTTAAGTTTTTAATAGTTATCTTCCGTTGACTATTTTTAGCTGGAGAAAAAATTATTTTTGTTTTTGAGGGGAAGATTTTATTCACTGGTACATCTTGCGCTTCAGGAAGCGAGAATTTAACGATGACTGCCCCTTTGCTGCCCTCGATAGCATCGCAATTTACTTCAAAAATGTTACGAACAAGCTGATTAATCAGCGCTGTTTCTCCTCCGTCAAGAGCCTGGCTTGAAAGCCCAGTGCTTGTACTTTTTATTAGCTGCTGTACTTTTTTCAAGTCGTTTTTAGCAGATTTAAACCCTTGCTTAACCGCCACTTGAAGCAGGGCTTCAGCTACGTTTAAGTTTTTCTCAACGCCCTGTCCCAGCTCATACATAACAGCAAGGTTAGACAAAGCTGATAAAGACCCAAGCATTATTGCCTTCCTAAAAAGCAAAATGGCTTTCTGATAGTCTTTTTCTACTCCCAAACCTTCGAAATAAATACAAGCCAAGCCATTGTGGGCGTCGGCATTTCCATGCGCTAGCGCTCTCTTATACAATAACATGGCTTCCGAGTAGTTTTTTTCTATGGAATAATAGTAGTAAGCCAGGTCATTCATGGCATGAGGGTTACCACGTTTTATTGCCTCCATATAAAGCAAAATAGCTTTAGAGCAATCTTTTGTTACGCCCACACCATGCTGATAACAATTAGCGAGTTTATTCATGGCGTTCGTATTCCCAAGCACTACCGCCATCTCATAAAATTTAACAGCCATTTTTATGTCTTTTTTTACACCATCACCATGCTTATACATCTGAGCCATGTTATACATTGCGAATGAATCACCATGTTTTATTGCTATTCTGTAAAATTTATAGATTGACTGGTAATCTTCTTGTTTTATGCCAATCTCAATCTGATGTAATAATCCTAAAAGTGTCCATGCAGAGGCTGAATTTGCCTGTTTAGTTGCCTTATAACATTGCTCACTAAGCGTTGAAAAAGCTACCTTTGTGTCTTCAGGATGTGCTTTTGCAAAATACATAAAGTTTTTGATGTATAAATCATTACCCTCAAGAAGCATTTGACCCAATTGAAGAATGACTGCCTTTTTATCGGGATTAAATAAAAATGTTGTATCAACTTCAGCGGTATCGTAGGAGGAACTGGCGGCGCTACTGCTTGAGCTCGCGGCACTGCTACTTGAACTGGCAGCGCTTGATGGCAATGAGGTTCGATTTGAATCATCCCGTTGACGAAATTCGACAACCATTTCAGCGATCTCTTTTTTTATCATTGAAAGAGGGGTATCGGCAGTACAATCAATTAAAGACAGATGGCCAATCAGTTGTTGATAAGTGGAAATTTCCTTAGTTTTATATAGTTTAATCAACGCAGCAACTTTTTTTTTCTTTGGCAAGGGAAATATAAGCTGGTTAAAATGACCGCTATACTCACTTAACTTTTCAATCATAGCGTTCATCAATGAAGATTCATTCTTGAATTGTGGGTTGTTGTTTGGCATATGTTTTTCTCTCTTCAAAAAAATCACTTATTGTACATCTTAATTATTAAGAAAACATTAAGGTTAAATTGAGTGGCGGTAATATTGCACATTTCATCTTAATTTTTTGTTGTCAATAAAATCAAAGCTGGCGAGTTAATAGGAGGGCATCCAGGTAGCACTGGTTTGTCCTGATTGGCTTATAGGGTATTGGCAATTATTGCTCTTGAAAGATAAAGCATCGAGAGGATTCTGCTGTTTTGACGAAAGCTCACGCAAAATTGCAGAAATTCACATTGCACAAATGGACGCGTTTTCAATTTTAGGTAAATATGTTTCAATGACTTTATCTAATAATTCATTTATATCATCGGGCGCTTCTCTTGACGCTATTTTTTGATTTGAATTGCATGGGTCATTTTCAGGATCATCAGGAGTTAACTCAGCACTTATACCCATATGTTCGTTTGCTTTTTTAACTATCTGATTTGACATATAAATAAAAGCCGCACCTATAAACAATAGGACTAGAGGGCTCATAAATGCACCTAACTGAACTAATAAACCTGTCCACAGTGCTCCAGCTGCTCCCAGTGCAAAGCCATAGCATAAACCTGCTACAAGTGAGACTGGTGCCAGTGGCATCAGTAATGCGCCAGGCAAGCCCACTAAAAGGGCAACAGTCCAATATAATCCACCGATGAGCAAGTTTCTATTGTCAACATCCTCATTCTGCTTCAGTAATTGTTTTAATTCTAAACATGCATTATTGCGTTCTTTTTCCGGTAATGAATTGTTTAATATTTTCTCTATTAATTTAAGCATGGCTTCAGCTTTTTCATTATTATCCTGAGCTATGAGCTTATTAATTAGTTGTGTGAGATTCTCGTCGTTCTGCTTGTTTCCAAGGATGCTGTCAGCGTGTTGCTGTATTGATTCTGAAGAAATTATTCTTGTCATGCTTTTCTTATCTTGATTGTTGGTAGAACCCTTTTTATTACTTGAACTTAAAAACATACTTTGTAATCTCTAACTGTTTTTGTGGATAATATAATATCATAAGTATCTTATTTTGGTCAACCTGTTTGGTTGGTTGATTCGTTTGAATTAGGTCCGGTGAAATCTGGCTAAACCTCCAAAGGGCTCTCCAACTCTGGTATAAATTTATTTTTTGGCTGAAATCCTCACATATAAAAACGCTAAGAAATTGCCGGCGGTAGGGAAATTTTTAATTAGAATCAGTGTGTATGTTAAAATGATTTTTTTATATAAAAAGGGAAAGTATGCCAAAGACGCATGGGATAATGCATATCGCACTTCGAGTCAATGATCTAAAAGGATGTGTAAATTTTTATACCAGAATTATCGGAATGTCATTGGAGTTGGAAACGGAAAATTACGCATATTTAAGTACAGGATCAGATAATCTTTCATTACACGAGGAAGGGCAGGTAGCTTTTGAAGGCATACAACGTCTTGAGCACTTTGGTTTTGCATGCTCAACGCCAAAGGAGGTTGACGAGTGGTATGAGCATTGTAAGACCTTAAATGCAAAAATAAAAAACACGCCTGTTACTTTTGGAATAGGAACAAGAGCTTTTAGTGTTTTTGATCCATCTGGAAATGAGGTTGAATTTACCTATCACCCTCCAATGATTCGTTGATTAGTGAATGAATTTGGAGAGGGCGTTTACTGCAACATTTCAGAAAGAACGCAAAAGCAATCTGGTTATATTCATTTTGGTATTTTACTGACTTCCATTAAATATTAATTAAATTATACTGAGCAAAATTAACAGTAGATCCAATACCGGGATGTGGCTTTATGAAAATAAAAGGAGTTTTTTTCTCACTATTTATAGCTTTAATTTTTAATAGTGCTTCTGCGGCTTTAACGATGAGTAATAAACCAGGTTCTATAGAGCGATATTCTTGGATAGGGGGAAACAGTGATGGAACCATTGTTGCCTTCATATTGAGCCATTTTGGATCTTCTTCCAGTGCCCCATTTGTTAAGCTAATTGTAAAAAAAGCAGGTGAAGTTGAGCCCATTTTCACTGATAGTGCCAGTATGATGAGCGGTGGAGAAAGAGAGCTTGAGGAACTTGCCTCATATCTTATTGAAAAAAATTCCGAAAATTTACAAATATCAGGCATTAAACTTTCCAAAGATTTTATTTCTGATGCAAATATAGTCACTCCTCGAAATGACAATCCAACAATTATTTCAGGTTGGGCAGACATCAATTCCGACCTCGACCAATACTTTCGATTAATTTCCAAAATAATGCATTTCACTGGACTGATGTTCATACATACTGGATGAAGACGAAGCCGCTTGTTGCTGATCATTAAAAAATGCGGATGAATTTTTAGAAATAGAGGGTGCCTTAATCATTTCAGGATCATACTTCGATCTTTCTTCCAACAGAAAAGGAAAAATCGTTTCAAATGCTTCGATTCCCTCACTCACCGTTTTTCGTTTAGCAGGGTCTATCTCAAGCATGTCGTGCAGGATAATACGGACTTTTTCTGCGTTCTCTGAAATTTTCGCTCCCGGCCTTCTGATTTCATTGTTTAAATTGATTTGTGCAGTCATGGCAGAATGCTCTAGCGTCATGAGGGCAATTTCCAGAGGTACTGACACATTGGCTTTTGCCATCTGATAGCTGTTATCCTCAAAAATCCAGAACAACGCTAACACTCTGGCAATTGAAAAAGCATCACAATTTTTGGGCGACCCTTTTTTAAAAAGTTCCGGAGCAATATAACCCGCGCTCCCCCGCAAGTTACTTTTATCAGAAGAGATTGATGCCGCAAAAGCAAAATCAATAAGATTTACAATAATATCTGCTGGATTTTCTTGAACATCCGGCTCATCGGGTTTTTCAAAACATTTCAGCATGATATTGTTTGGTTTAATATCATAATGCGCTATCTCTTTACTTACGGCCTGAATGTACAAAGCCCAGAGGATAGCATAACTAATCCTTAACTTTGTCTTCTCATCTTGAGCTTTGATTTTATCAAGCTGCTCAAAAACATCTTTTCCGGGCATGCGATCCATGATCATACAAACCATCTGCGAATTCGAAACTAAAGCATCAATGCCTAAATGGCTTGTCCAGCTCCGTATTTTAAACTCATTCCAAATGTAGCCCATATCCTCAAGTGATGAGATCTTGACCGCTTTTTCCTGTGCTTCAGGACTCAGTTTCTTGTCTTTATAATGGATTTGGAAGGTTATAGTAAAATACACCGAAGCAATAGTACCCTTACCCCCAACGTTTGATTGAGGAAATTGCATACAATAATGTGTAGATTGATTCGCTCCATCCGCCGTGATGGAATATTTTATTGAAGTGAATTGACCCTCGCAGAATATAAAATTACATTCATTTTGTTCCCACAAACCGGGAAAAGCTTTAAGTGCTCTGTTTTTGTTTTGTGTTTCGTCATCTTCCAGTAATTTTTCCTGAACCATTAGAGGGGACTTTGGAGTCGATGAGGAGGATGCGATAGCGGGTTGTTCTTTGGGGGTTGCAGAAGCACATAACAAATGAAAAAGTTTTCCCTTTGGTGTATTCGGATCCTGATCAAAAAATTCTTTAGCATAGTCAACAGCGGACTTGCCTGATGAGTCTTTTTTGTGAGTATCTGCTTGATAAATATGAATTAATCCTTGGGCAATCTCAAAGTAACCTTTACTAACAGCAAAAGTTAACGCACTCTTGCCATGACCTTCTTCTGTTTTAATTTTGTCTATGGAAACTTCTCGATTTTTTTCTGATATAATTTTCTGAGCTTCCTCATCACTCACTTCAATGATTTTATTAATATCATCAGCAACAAACTTATGATTCGCAAAAAAATGCGTCAATAATTGATTATTGGTTTCAGATTTAACAGAGTCTTTTTCATCATCAGGTAAATTTTGGTAGATATTTCTTAATTCTTTTGCCTTGTCCCGTAAATTACCCATCGGTGCAGCTTCAAGCATCGTCTGAGGATTTTGCTCATCGCTAAAAATAATTGAAATATATAACTGAATGATATTTTCCTGACAGCGCTTGTCTTTTTTGAACAACGACGACACGTCTTTTCTTAACTCAGCAATAGCTATTGCTTCAGATTGTTCTGGCGGATTCGATTTGGTCAGTTCAAGCTTCTCATCCAAAACTTTTTTGGCCCGTAAACAGGCATCAAACATACAATCTCCGCCCGTTCTCCCATTACTTGTGGTATAAGAACCCGAAGACGTTTTATTGACATATAACTCGTAGTGGTTTGAGCCGTTATATACGATCCTAATGTTCTTTTCAGCTTCAGCCGTTTCAAATGTTCGAGGTTCATCTTTACCTTGTTCATACACTTCAATGTTTACTTTTAACGCTTTTGCGATTAATAATAGTTCAGGCTCCCCCCCCCATATAATTGGACGGCTACTTCCTTCACAGTTTAACAAAGCGTCTGCATAGTCCTCAATAATTGAGTCTTTAAAAGCATTCAGGGCTTTCTTGAAGCTTTCCGCATTATCAGCTATAGCAGTTTTTCGATGATGTACTATCCCCGTTTGGGAAGAAGAGGAGGAGGCAGCTTCACTTTTCGTGTTATGAAATTGATATAGATTTGAAGTAACTCCGGTGTCATGGTTTGCGATCTCCTTGTTGCCAGCGACCAAGTCAGGGGCGTCCTTAGGTTCATCTCTCAACCAGTATTTATCGACAATTTCCTTGGCTTTTGGGTTGCGCATGGCTATATTCATGGCACTGGCCTTACTGTTATTGTTAACCATCAAGGCATCAGTCCTGTTTTCTTCCGGAATGTATTTCAGGGCAATCTCGAGGGTGTCTTTTTTGGATGCAGCCTTGTGCAGGACACTGTCACCATTTAATCCGGCCATTATCACGACTTTAGCCTTATTTTCTTCCGGAATGTATTCCAATGCCTTCTGGAAGAGAACTGAGTTAGTTGCAACCATGTGCATGATTGAGTCACGGCCATCGTCGGATTTTGTCAAGGCGTTAACTATTTCGCTTTCTGGAATCAACTCCAGGGCTATCTTGAAAGTATCTAGGTTCGATGCAGCCTTCCGCAGGGCACTATTGTTATACATATCAAAGGAAGTCATGGCTGCAGTCCTTTTATTTACGGGAATGCATTCCAGGGCAATCTTGAGGGTCTCTTTGTTGGATGCAACCCCCATCAAGACGAACCACCCCTCATCGTCGGCCGTCATCAAAGCATCAGCCTTTTTTTCTTCCGGAATTAACATCAGGGCTACCTTGAAAGCTTCTGGGTTTGATGCAGTCTCCCTCATGGCGCTATCGTCATATTCATTAAAGGAAGTCATGGCTTCAGCCCTTTCATTTACGGGAATGGATTCCAGGGCAATCTCGATGGTTTCTTTGTTGGATGCAGCAACCAGCAAGGCGAAGCTACCTTCTTCGTCGGCCTTCGTCAAAGCTTCAGTCCTTTCATTTACGGGAATGCATTCCAGGGCAATCTTGAGGGTTTCTTTGTTGGATGCAGCCTCCAGCAAGGCGAAGTTACCGTCATCGTCGGCCTCCATCAAAGCTTCAGCCCTTTTATTTTCGGGAATGTTTTTCAAGGCTTCCCTGAGGGTTTCCGGGTTAGATGCAGCATTTAACAGCCCGGTGTAACTTTCTTCGGCAGCCATATTTAACTTGTTTGTATTCGTTTTATCTTGAAACGGCATCATGTTACTCTCTTTGGTGATTCAAAAAGTCGTATTGTATTAAAATTAATCAATTAAGTCAATGGGGAGGCGATTTTTTATTTTCAAATCTATAGATTGACCAGTACCGTTTCCATTGAATTTTGCAAGGTGAAAGTTTCATTAGAAGATATTGAAGATATCCTTCAAGCCATTCGTGAGCTTTGGGCAGACTTGCAGAAAGTTCACGAACTATTAATAACTTGAAGAAGAAAATGATGAGCTGGCTGCAACGCAATGTTCGTGACTGGTATTCACATCAATCCAACGCTGCAGCTTTTCACTGTTTTTTGTGAAAAGCGCATGCAGGAGGTCTTTTTCATTATCACAAACTGTTCTTTTGCTTTTAAAAAGAGCATGATTTTCCTGCTTATTAAGAATTCCTTCCGCGTATTTAGATAATGCATCGTATAAGGATTGCCATTGCTCCTCGTTGCTGGCAGTAGCTCTTTGTAACACACCAGTTAATTTTTCAATATAATGGGGTTTTGTATTATCAAAATTATTGTTATTTAATAAACAGGCTTTTAATCCAGGCAGTAAATTCTGAGGAAGATGCCTGGATTCAATCAGCAAGGGGGAATTTAGGAGAAGATTAATCTGCTCTACGCTAAGAGGGGGCTTTTTATTATATGCAAAAAACAATGTTTCCAAACTATCAGCAGAAAAATCTACAGTAAAAGCCAAAGCATAGCGATCATCAAATAAAGCGCTAATAATTTTTGAGGCAATTAATCGATTTAAGCAAGAATCATTCATCGGACAATGATTAAAGCTTTGTGAGCGATGCCAAAGTTTATGCAAGACATCAAGTGTTTCTTTTGCATTATCCTTGTCATAGATATTGCATAAAAAATACATCAGGTCAATGATATGCTCTTCATCTGTATCAGCTATCTTGATTTCTTTCAGCAAAGTCGTCAATACAGGTGCGAGGCTTATATGGGTGTCTTGCTGGAGCAGGTTTAAACCTTTATCAATGGACAGGAGGGCATTTATGTATAATGCATTTTTATTGTTTTCAGGAAGATTTTTCATTGCTTCTACCAAGGTCTGCAAAAAGATGATGGTGCAGTCATTATCTCCCCATTGCTTGATAGCATAGAAAATATCCTTTTCAAAAAGGGCTTCTAAAAGTTCTTTATCGTTTAATACTAATTCTATGAGGTTTTCATGATTTTTTTCAAGAAGGGAGACTGTATAACGAGCCAGGGGGGATGTAAGTTTTTTTAAATTTCCAAGGCTTAAATCATGCCCATTCTCTGCAGCCAATCGATACCATTTGATGGCCTCTTTTTCGTCTTTTTCTACGCCATCACCATTTATATAGCAACTGCCTAGCCTACTTTGTGCTAAACCAAATCCCTGAGCAGCAGACAATTTAAACCATTTAAAAGCCTCTATTTTGTCTTCTTTCACATGAATGCCCGCATTATAGAAAAGACCGAGTTGGCATTGTGAGTGAGCAACCCCTTGTTTGGCAGCCAAATGGAACCATCTGAATGCTTCACTTTCGTCTTTGTTTACACCGATGCCTTTTAAGTAGCAACAGGCTAAATTATTTTGTCCAAACTTACCCCCTTGCTCTGCAACCAATCGGATCCATCTGAATGCTTCACTTTCGTCTTTGTTTACACCGATGCCTTTATGGTAGCAATTGGCTAGTTTTGCTTGCCCACTCATATCCCCTTGCTCAGCAGCCAATCGGAACCATCTGAATGCTTCACTTTCGTCTTTGTCTACATACTTGCTGTTTAAGCAGTAAAAGCCCATTTTTCTTTGCGCAACAGCATACCCTTGTTCGGCGGCCAATTGGTAGCATTTTAACGCCGCTGTTTTGTCAATGCCTGTCCCGATTCCTAAATCATAGCAATAACCTAGAAGATATCGCGCGAAAGCAAGGCCTTCTTGAGCAGCAGCATTAATAAATTGAAAGGCCATGGCATCATTTTTAGAGATCCCTAACCCTAGTCGATAGCGCAATCCCATATAAAGATTTTCATTTGGATCTGAAAAGAAAGTGATGGAATTTTCTGCTGAGTTAATTGAATCCAAATCATTATCAAACATTTCCTCTGCAGTGAAAAAATCCATCTTCAAAGCTTTCTTAAAATAAATGGCGGCTTCTTCAAAATGTCGAGCATCTTTTGCTTTTATAAAGCTACTCCAGTAGTCCTCCATGATGGCTTTATTTAATTTGCACCATTCCAGTTTTTCACTTTCCCCAAGGTCCGCAAATGTTTTATCACCTAAAATGGACTTTTGTTTCTTCAGTGCGGTTTGAACGCTTTTTTCGTGGATTGGCATTATTAAAACTCCTGGGGACGAGAACACTTGATGGGCTACTGCTTTGCGGTTTAAAACGATACATAGTATTCTTTTATTGAGCACCCGTCAATGTTCTGAGGTAATACTATAGTGTGCGAAGTGCTGTGCCCCCAAAAACACATATTATTAGGTTTCCCTAGAAAACATAACAAATGTTGCGCTATGATACAAATGTAGCAATATAACACGGTGGTGGATATTATGGGCATACCTATTAGAATCGATGATGACATTTATGAAGATGCTAAAAAAATAGCTAAAGCCGAATGTCGATCAATTCCTGGGCAAATAGAATTTTGGGCAAAAGTGGGTAAGTGCGCTTTAGATAATCCAGTTTTGCCAATTGAGTTTGTAAAAGATTTATTGATATCTAAAAACTCTGATAGAACTCTTGCTGAGCCTTTTAATTTTGATGAAGAATGATATGGGTGAAATATCTGTAAGCCAAATGCCGGCTTTTAAAAAGGTATTCAAAAACCCCCATAGTAATCAAAAGGAAGAAGTTAAAAACGCAATCAAGCAAATTATCAAGAATCCAGAGCTGGGTACAGCTAAAATAGGTGATCTGTTAGGTAGTTATGTATATAAATTTAAAATTAACAATCAAGAGTATCTTTTAGCTTATGAGTGGGATCCGGAAAATAGAGTATTGCTAGCTCTAGGTGTTCATGAAAATTTTTATAGAGATTTAAAGCGTTAAGCCAAAGCGAGCATCTGTAAAACCGACAAGATTTCGTTTTTTTGAGTGAAATCAACAAGACCTTGCTGCGCGCAAATGTTTTTTATAAAAACAGCCCGTCCTTAAATTATCAGAAAATTTGTGATAGAATCACTGGCTGTATATGCATAAAAATTTTTCAACCAGGTTTATTATGTTAAATGAACAAGCTATCGCAGCAAATTCATCATCCAGTCCAGTACAACCATTAGCAACGCGAAACCCATATGAAGTGCTTCCATACGAAATATTACAATATATAATGGAGCTACTGCCCGTTCCAAGTCAAATTAATTTAAAAATTGCATCTGGAACCATAGGACAAGTTTTAAAAACAACAGTGGACGAATTAAAAGAAATAAAAAGTCAAAATGAGTTATCTACAGATCATTTTATAAAAGCTCAACGCATTATAACCAGAGCAAAAAAGCTTTTACGAGAATTACCAGCCTTTAATGAAATTTTTGATATTTTAAAGCTAAAAGATTTCAAAAAATTATGCAGGGGACGCGGTGCTATCAAAATAGCAGGACATGTATTATTGCCTGAGTTAGATCTTAATAACACGGTACATGAGTTAAAATTTTTCCTGGGATACATGTTTTCTCTATTTTCCTATGTTTTTCTGCTATGGTTTGTGCTGAGTTTTTTTTTAATGATGAAGAAGAGGTTATTCTGCTTGGACTGAGTTCTTACTTTATAGGATCTGTTCTGTTGCTTTGTTTTTTAAAATATTACTCTTTGAAGTCTGAAGGGAATGATTTATTGAACTATTACCGTGAGCTGTTATCTGATGACGAAATCTCCACTCTTGGGCTCTCAGTCGAGTTAGCGGATACTATTATCGAAAAATATAATCAGTTTTTAACTGAAATAACCCCAACAATACAAAATAAAAATCAATTCGAGAAACAAGCATCTATTCTTTGTGGCTTTGCAAACTTTTTTCATCGTCATCAACGCATTGAGCAGACAGTATCTGCCAATTTAGCTGATCATAATGAAACTGATCCGCAACTTGTGCTTTTGGCAACAAATTAAAAACAATTAATTTTATAAGCCTATTGATTTTTAACTGGCGATTGGCTAACCTTTGCGCCCTCAAAAGCGCCAGGTTTTCAACTCATGCCCGTAAAAGAATTGCTGAAAGTAATTTATATACATGAAAAAATTATGACTAATATTGATTCATTATGTTGTAGAAGAATTTATTAGTATGATTGGTGAATAATTTGCTGAACTCATGATAGAGAGCAGGGTATTCGTTATTCTTTAAGTCTGCATGACAAATCAAATAAGAGAATTATGGGCTTTGATAACAGTCATGAAATTGAGCATAGTGGAAAAAAGGGAGTAAAGCCTAAAAGAACTTTTGATCATTGGCATGTTGATTCCTTGGACAAGGGAAGACCCTATATTTATATGTTTTGACTTCAAAGTCAGCATCTTTTGTTATATTGAAACTGCGTTAAAAATGGTTCAAAATTTTGCAGATGATCCTGAAATAATATAGAGATTCGATCCTTTGGACGTGGTTATGGTGAAATAACCATAAACGGAACCACGCACAATTATAATCCTTACGGCATAGATATCTTTATGATACTTGAATTCTGTAAAATTGATTTGGATAGCGCTCAGGCATCATCTTCAATGAGTTTTAAATAAGCGGCAACAAATTACCGAAAGAGGGATTTAAGGTCTGATTATTTCGATAATCAGACCTATTCAGATTATGGTTTAGGTGGATTCAACTGGCTAATGCAACTCCATTAAATTTATTATAGACTATTTAAAAAATGAAAAGCTGATTTAAATAAATGCAACATAATCCTAATAAACTAATTGTTATATCTGGTTGTTCTGGTGGTGGTAAATCAACTCTTATTAATGAGCTCAGTAAATTGGGTTATTCTGTTATTAATGAAGCGGCGACAGAAATATTATATGAAAACAATCAAATCAATCCTTGTAACGATCCTCATGCTTTTTGTCAATTGCTTATAGAACGATCAATTGATAATTTTCATAGAGCAAAAGCAATGAGAAATGCATTGGATAATATTATATTCTTCGATAGAAGTCATTTAGAAGGAATTCGTTATTATAAACAGCTAAATGCAATTGACTCGACAAAGTATAACTTATTTCTTGATGATTTGAGATATTTCGATGTCGTATATATTGCGCCACCTTGGGAGGAAATTTACTGTCAGAATGAGACACGCAAGCACTCATTTAATAAGAGTGTCGATGATTACAATAAAGTCATATCTTTCTACCCTGAATGTGGATATCAAACTATAGAGCTACCAAAAATAACTGTAAAAGATAGAGCTCAATTTATTTTGTCATCAATAAGAAAAATGTAGATTAAAGCTTATTGATTGGCAATCATTATGACTTCATCTGCTGAATATAGATCTTTCACTACAGAAATAACTTCAGCACCTAGAGTTTTTTTATATAATTCTTGTGCTTTATTGTCTATTCGAGTTGAAACAAGAATTGATTTCAGTCTAGCACCTTTATCCTTAAGATACAGTTGGATATCGGCCAGTGACTGTTGAATCAGTTTGGTGGCAACCCCTTGGTTTTGATTGACCTTGATTACTGCTATTTGTTCAAGCTCAATAACCGCCTCATTTCGAAAACCGCTTTTATGAATCCACTGGATATAACCAATGACTTTGTCTTGTTTATCACGAGCAACAAACATCATAATTCGTGGATATGCAGCAAAATTACAAGAAATCCATTTTTTTGATTCACATTGCCTTTGAAATAACTCTTCGTGGATACTTGCTACTTGGTGAGTATCTTCGATATGCATTGGTAATATTATGGTAGTCAATGTCTACTCCATTGAGCCTCAGAAAAAACCTCTTTCGGGGTTTTGTAGCCCAAGGTTTTTCGTGGCCGATTATTTAACTTGTCGGCCATTATATCAAGAAGTTCATCATTTTCTAATAGAGCAATGACGCGCTGGGCTGCCATATCTCTGATTATCCAGCAAACTGTTTCAATAAATAATCGATCGTTTTCCCCATGACGACCTTTCGGATCAGGTAATAATTTCTCTAATTTGTTCCACATCTTATCATCAATAACAAATCTTGACATCCATTTACTCCATTTTCAGTATGGAGTCTTTTTATCAGATTTTTAATCGTTTGAAAAACTTTAAAAACACGCCCTAGTTTTCATAAATAATATCTAAAAGGAGTTTTAACACTCTATATAATTTAAAGAAAAATGATTATCAAAGTTATCACGTCCAATATTTCTTGAATGAGGTTTTATATTAACTTCTATATCCTGATTAAGTAAAATCAAGAAAGTGATTAGTTTATCAATTGAAAAACCAGATAATTGACCCCGAGATAATCTAGATACTTTGGGCTGATCAATTCCTAAAAGCTTTGCTGTTTCAATTTGAGTAAGGTTCATCTCAGTAATAACTCTATTAATAACCATAGCAAATTTAGTTTTTAATAAATGCTCTTCCGCATCACGATAACCTAAATCCTGGAAAACATTTCCAGAAGACTTTGTAAATTTTAACTCTTCAGAATCACTCATAGCTCACCTCTTTGTAAGGCCATCTTTAGTTGCTTCAACCTAGCTTCAATTATATTTAAATCAGGCTTAGGTGTTTTAATACCAGATTTTGATTTTTTCTGAAACGCATGTAGGACGTATAAACAATCATTAAGATTGACCACATAAACAGCCCTATAAGCATCCGTATTAAAATCGCTCACAATTTCATATACACCAGAGCCATGTCCTTTAAACATCTTTGTTGATGAATAATTACTACCCATTTGAGCACAATGTAATGCATAACCTATTTCGTCCTGTACTTCCTCAGGAAATAATTTTAGATCATCTAGGCTTCTACCAAGCCAAAATAACTCTTTCACAACTAATCGTGTATATTGAAATAATATGCCAAAAATAGCATAATTTCAAGAATGGGGTAATATAATAATTAATTTATCAATTAACCTATTGATTGATAATATTAAAATGAATAAAATGCACGCTGTTCACGTTCTATACGATATATCTAAAGTTCCTTTAATCTATATAATCAGACTTATTAAAATTATGGTATTTATAGTCTTCAAAGATAAAGAATCAGCTTATATTCTGTGCACCCACCACGTGTTTGTCAAAATTTTACGGTTTGAAGGTTGGATTTGCTCTGAAACCATAAACTCTCACAGGTCCTCTGATGCTTAATTATAGGGAGAGGATGATCAAATCGACTCGGTCAATCTAATCACTATGAGGGGCTTTTTGAGCAATAATTGTCGGAAAGATTCCCTGGCTGTCATAAATAACCTCTGTGATTGAAAACCCTGCCGCTTCTATTTGTTTGATAACTTCTGGTTCTAACAGCGGATGTTGCCAATTGGCCTGAATAATGTCACCAAAAATAATCTGCTGTTTTTTGGCCGCTGCCATATCAACTTTTTTCCAAGGAGAGGTAATGGTTCGCTCGGGGGAAGGAGTAATAAAGCTGGTAATCAAAATACCACCAGGTTTCAACGCCAGGTAAAAATTTTGATATAGCTTAATTAATTTTTCCTCATCACCTTCATAAATATTCAACCCATTACTCAATAATAAGTCAAATTGGTTTTCCTCATCGAGAGCCCAAGCGTTTTTTTGCTTAAACTCAACATTATCAATTTGATAATTCTGTGCGTTTTTTTGAGAAAGTTTCAGAGAATCAAGATCAAGATCAATGCCTGTTAGCCTAATATTTTTGTAATTATTATAATCTAAAGTCATTAAATCATCCATGAGACCACAAGGGATTGATGCAATGTTTATATTATCTGATAAATAATTCTTTGCTTGTTGCTGAAAAATATGGAAGCGCTCTCTAGTGGCTTTAAATCCAGGAGCCTCATGAACAAGCCAATGCTCAAGCTCAGATAAATTATTTTTCTTAATTGCTTTTAATATGACATAAGACGTCCAATATCCATTCAATCCTTTATTACTTAATAAGAAACGGCCAAGTTCAAAATCACTTAACTGATGAAGCAGTGTAATTTTTTCTTCAAGTTCTTCACTGCCTGACTCTTTGAATTGCTGGCGAATACGCATAACAATTTGTTCGAATTGAAAATCATTTTGTTCATGAGAGATAAGCATAATAAAGCCTTTATATTTCGATGTTGATTGGATAATACTTATTTTTATAAACAATTCCAACTGAATTGGTACCCCCCCCCATTTATAACTGACCTCAAAAAATTAAAATACGGCCAGGTTTGAGACGGCCTTGATATCAGCCCCCTACTCTATTAGCCTGGTAATAAATGTCCTTCTACTGGAATGAGAGCTGGTGCTTTTAATTCCGGCCTTGTCGGACAGTGATGTATTTCGTTAATGCTTTTATAATTTTTTTGTTATTAATATAGATGTGACGCTGCTTTTCACCTTTGGCATTTTCTGCCCCATGAGATCTTTATTATTGGTATAAACATAATAAGACATCATACGAAACAAGGCTAAAATCGATTTTGTTGTAAACTGTAACTTTTATCTTTATTTGGCAGGATTCTTTTATCATTAAATGGCACTATTACTCAATTCCAATTAGCTGGCAGTCCTTTGCTTAATATATTTACTTAGATTTAAATATTACATCACTTTCTTTAATTGTTGACTTACAGCAAAATAGTCATCAGCAGAATGAAGGTTGTCAGTGCTGACCCCGATTCTTTGAGCTTCTCTAAGATCATTTGGATACTGACTAATAACAGTTACGTCAGCACTCTTAAGTTGAGTGTTCACTAAATAATTGAGTAAGGACATAGTAGAGTGTAGCGAAATTGTATTATCTTTTGCCTGACTTTTATCTACTGTCTTATATAGCTGATACCTGTATGATAAACATAAGTATACATTGGCTGCGATTTCAATTGGGTCTTTACTCGGTTCCACTGATATATCAACTGGATCATAAAATTTGATTCCAGTATTTTTTTCCTTCAATAATGCAAGTATTTTAAATACATTAAGCTCATTCGTATTTGATATAAAATAAACAGGAGCTTCTGGGGTTGCTTCATTTGTTAATGATCCAAACCTATCAATAACAGAATCATCCAAGGAAATAATTGCATTCCATGCATCAACAAGCTGCTTATCAGCATCCTCTGCTTGTAAAAAAGGGAAAATATTTTTTAAATTGGTAAGAAACTCCCCTGTAGTTAATTTTCCTAATTTATAGGGTTCTATAAGGTCTTTGAAATGACGTTTGTATTGCCACGCAACCCATGCAAAATTGGAATAATGTTGAAAAAAACCAGGACAGCAGCAAAGTGAGCTCTCGCTATTTTCATCACAAATTCTTGCAAATTCTTCCAGGCTTGATCTAACCGGGCTTAAAGTGTGTATTGCTGATAGATTAACGATTTTAACCATGAATCGGCTCCAAATATTGAAAATAAAATTTGGGAGGATTATACAAACCGCCTACTCAATTATCAATTGTTATGCTTGGCAACCTGAATTCAACTAACTGAATGGAAGCGGTACTAGACATAAACTGGACGATCATGATACAATTAGTCTCTTTTATTGTCGGGAAGTTTTATGATTGATTCTGATGGAATATCCAACTATATTTTTAATGGACAAGCGGAGGAAACCAATAAAGAAAGTAATCTGCAGGAACTAAAAAAAGTAGTTGATTTTTTGAAAAAAAAACAACTTTAATCTTTACTGTGATGAGTTAGAGGAAAGAAAAAAACAGCCGGGTTATGGTTTTTTTAAGCCTTATACTTCGCTGCAAGACTTTGGCTACCAACTGGGCTCCTGTATAGCGTCTCCAATTTTTTCCGGTAGTGAAAGCCTTTTCTCTGCTTTAAGCTCCTGTGCGGCGCTTATTGCTAGTGCAACAACAGCGCTGGCATCATTAGCTATTCTACCTATTAGTCGCAAACATGCTGGCATTGCCTTTCGGATGTTTTTGGTAACCGCTGCCGCATCCCTTATCTATGCAGCTACCTCCTTACTAAATGCTGTTTTAATCCCTGTTCTTGCAGTTGAGGAATTCGCAAAAACTATAACAAGAACCGCCCCAACAGCTACAGAAAAATACAGCTCTGCAGATACCATAGAACCGTAACGTTTCAAAAAAATTGGATAATGCTGAAGTTTTTAATTGACTGATAATATTTTTTCGTTCGGATTAAGCAATTTCAATTATAATAGGCGCAATTAAGGATTCCATCAAAATTATTGAGAAAAGCGAAAATGAAATCGATGCGCTTAAATCTTTAGTTGATGGATTTGACTTATCAGAAGAGCATAAAGCGAGCATAATCTATGGTTTAAACCTGGTTGTTTGGCTGCCTAAACGGCTATTAATCCTTGGTGATATCCACCTGGTAGTGGTTTTAAATACGGTGAATGGGATAATTTGAAAAATGAAAAATAAACCATTAAATATAATATTTGATTTTGATGGGACTTTGGTGGACTGTTTTTCTACAGCCATGCAAAAGCTCAGTCTTTTGGCCGAGCAATTTAATTTTAGAAAAATCAATCAGAATGAAATAGACGGATTAAAAGATTTAACTTCGAGGGAAGTTATAAAATATTTAAAAATTCCTTTTTACCGGCTTCCTGTTGTATTGCGCGAGGCGAGAGAATATATGCGCAATGAAATACCTGCTTTACCTACCTTCATGAACTTTCCAGAAGTGCTTAAAGAACTCCATCTCGATTGCTCCTTGGGAATATTATCCTCAAACTCGTCTGAAAATATAGTCTTGTGGCTTAAACGTCATAAAATTGAACATTTATTTGATTATATTTATGCAGAATCCAGCTACTTCGGTAAGAAGCGCATACTTAAAAAACTCCTAAAATCCAATAAAATGAAACCGTTTCAAACATTTTATGTCGGAGATGAAACGCGTGACGTAGATTCGGCCAGGAAGTGCAATATAAATTCTATAGCTGTTTCATGGGGATTTAACTCAGAAGCCGCTCTTCTAAAGTATAAACCAGATTATATTGCAAGAACGCCTGGCGATATAATAACGATTATTAAACAACACCGCTTGGCACATAAGAACAATAACAATACTATCTGATTTAAATATTGTTTCTATGTGGTGCTAATAGATTGTAGGAATATGTAAGCCTTGATTTTTGTGTGCAATAACATACCATTTTACTTTAATCTAAGTATAATTTCATACCTTCGTGACTAGCCTCAAACCCCAGCTTTTCATAAAACAATAGAGCATCTGGACGTTGTTTATTGGTTGTTAGTTGAATGATTGATGCTCCGCTATTTTTTCCATGCCTAATGACTTCAGAAATCATTGCTTCACCAATACCCCGACCTCTATAATCTTTATTGATACGAACAGCTTCGATTTGTAAACGGGTAGAACCCGTAAAAGTAAGTGATGGAATTAACGTTGCGTGACAGGTGCCAATAGTTATATTGTCCAGTTCTACCACCATCAGATATTGATTTTGATCATTATTAATCCTGTTAAATGCATCGAGATATCTTGAGTCTAATTCCGGAGTCAAACGCTCCCTGTTTTTTCCAAGTTCATCATTGATAAGTAAAGCAACAATGTCAACCAGGTCTTCAACATTTGCCCTACGATATTTCAGATCTAAGTTACTCAATTAGTTGTCCTATAATAAATTCATCATAATTACTTTGAAGGAGCAGCTTCAATCACCGGTTTACACCCTTTTCAACAAAAAAACAGCCCAAGGTTACAGAAAAAACACAAAATGAAATTGCTGTTGCCTTATAATATAAGGCAACATGTTGATGAATCATCAGTCAAACCATCCTGCTCTGCACGTTTACGGGCATACATGGAATTTTCGTACACTTCTTGAAAGGCATCTCTATCGATATCTAAACGTATTTCTTCTATAGAATCAGGCGTTCCTGATAACAAAATCAGCTTCGTTAAATGTTCCGGCCTGAAAAATTCTGAACGGCAAATTTCACTCTTCTCCAATTGATTGGTTTCTGAAGAACGGGGTTTATCCCAACGCGCGATTTCTTCGGAAAATTCACCAGGATAGGGTTTTCCAAGCAGACCATTTTCGTACTGAGCTGCATAGTTACTTATGTGTACCTGTAGTTTATTCTCATCTAACGGACTATTGGCAACATAAACGACCCACAGAGGTTTTTCTTCATTTTTCAAAGGGTTGTTTTTCATTTTATCGATATAATCGGCTTTAACTCCTTGTTCATAATCCGTATGAAAAGTTCCGCGAGCAACATCATAGATATATTGAGCTAAAATTCTCTGGCCTTCTTTAGTATTTGGGGCAGGATTAGAATAACGAGGGGAAATCGATGTCATTCTATACGTGGTTATTGTTTTTAAAGTTGTTTCTGATGCAGGCTCTGAGTTTAATGGATGATAACTGGCCCCATCTTTTTTTTTAAAAAATCGGTTCAACATAATGCTTTAATCCTTGGTTGATGCTAATGTTCAATATTTTCAGCCTGTTCTTACTTTAGTTTGATAATTTGCAGACCAATGGTCATCATCATGAAATGCTCATAAGAGAGATAGTAGTTTCCATTGTCGCCAGCCTGTGATGACCAGGAATTACGCAAAGTAAACAGGCCTGCGTTTTCATGACCCTTTTCATCGTACACCAAGGCATTATCATCATAGCCTGTGATGACCAGTTCATGCCCTGCCTTAATATTTCCATAGACAAGATCCGTGATGATTTCAGGAGTCAGCATCCAGGTGTCATTGGGTTTTTTATATTGCCCCACGGCTCCGGCATCGCCATAATTAATATCTAACATCATTCCAATGACTACACGATGGCCTTTGGCCAGCTCTTGTTTTACTTTGTAGCGCAAGTCGAACATGTCAGTTGATTCTGATAAGGCTTCCGTTTCATCTAATAACTGCTCCCATTTGATAAGCTTTTTGATATCAATACTGTGCTGTTTAAACTCAGCTTCAGTCATGGGCTCGCCTTCGTTGTATTTTTCTGAAAGGGGATATTCTTTCACTCCGGCACAACCTTTAATTTTTTGAAAATTTTTGCTGATAATGCCGAAATTATCGATTTGTTCCAAAACCCATCGACCATATGAGCCTTTCCAGCCACTGTATGGGAGGCTGTTATCATGAATCGCGCGGTAACTTCCTAATTCAAGGTTGCATAACTGGCTGATATAATCTCCTGCTCCAAGCGCCGCATTGTAAGCTGCTGTGACGGCAAAAGTAACACAGCTTCCATGACGCCCTTGATTCAAAACAGGCGCACCCTGCATTCCCAGCTGTACGCGAGCAGGTAAATCATTGTTATGAATAAAACCCGGGCCATTTGCTTTGTATTTTTGTATGCGTTTTTTCAATCCCTGTTTTGCTTCCCGGGACAGTTTGTATTTTGGAAGTTCAAATTCCAGCGCTGGATTGACTCCTGCACCGGAATAATAGGGTTTAATTTTTACTGTTACTGTTCCATCAAAATCGATATTTGCTGCTAAGGCAATTGTTGATGCCATTGAAATAAAGGTTGTCGTTAAAATCTTTTTCACAAATACTCCATGTTATTGTTTCAGAGCTTATTAAACCTCAAAAATCAGACAGATACTATGGTTTTTTCATGACTAATGTCAAACCATCGCCCATTGTTAACATGGTAATATCTACTCGCTCATCTGACATTATCTTTGCATTAAGTTCCCGTAGAGATTTTGTTTCAACATCCTGATTCTCTTCATTGGCAACACGACCACCCCATAGGACATTATCAATAGCAATAATTCCACCGGGTCGCAACAGCTGCAGAGATTTTTCATAATAAGCCAAATAATTTGTTTTATCTGCGTCGATGAAAGCAAAATCAAAACTATTTTGATTATTTTGTTCTAATAATTGATCCAGCGTTTTAATAGCCGGTTGTAATTTTAATTTTACTTTGTTGGCCACGTTTGCCCTTTCCCAGTATTTTTTTGCCATGTTCGTCCATTCTTCATTAACATCGCAAGCAATCACCTCCCCATCATCGGGTAGTGCCAAAGCAACAGCTAAAGAACTATACCCCGTAAAAACACCTATATCCAAGGTCTTTTTCGCATTCAGCATTTTTATCAAAAACTGCATAAACTGGCCTTGCTCAGGTGGAATTTGCATTTTGATATTCAATGTGGCCGTTTCCTCTCTTAATTGTTCTAAAAGTTTTGGCTCTCTAACCGAGTGCTTTAATAAATACGAATGTAGTTCATGAGTAAGATTCATGATTTTTCCTCCTGTGTTAATACTTCTGATTGTTGGGTTAATGAAATAAAATCTAAAATGTAGCGATGTAATTGTTCGTTTTTCTCTCGGTCGGTTAATCGTCCCTGTTCATCAAAAGCATCATGGGCTGAGGCGAGTGAAAAATAATTAGAATTGAGATGACAGCCACAGGCCTCTAAGGTTTGACGCGTATGTTCTAATCCGCGCATGCCTCCTTTAGGAGAGGGTGATGTAGACATCAAACTGACAGGAAACTCCTTAAAAGGACTGGGTCGAACCCGTGATACCCAGTCAATTAAGTTTTTCAAAACCCCGGGAATACCGCCATTATATTCTGGAGTTGCGATTATCATTCCTGATGATTGCAGCATATGTTTAGAAAACAGACGTATTTCAGAGGGTAAGCCTGCTGAGTTTTCATCATCAGCATTATAAAAAGTCTTACAAAAATCAGGAAAATGTAATTTAATTACCTCTACTTGTTGACTGCGTACAATATCGGCACTTAAATCAATCAACTTCTGATTAAACGAATCACATCGCAATGATGCAGCAAACATGATGATTTTCATTATATGGTCTCCTTTAAACAAAAAAATCGAGCATCAAACTGTAGAGTTCGATAAAAATAATAAGAAAGGCAAACAAGGCAATCAAAACAAGAAAAAAACGATTAACAGGCGCATGATATTTTGTTTTTAATTGATGCCTATAACGTGCTGACCATGTCAGCATCACAGGATATAAACCAAATAAAATGGTTGATACCAATCCGGCAAACCCAAGTCCAAGAATATATAAACGAGGCAGCACCAGAGCTATCAAAAGTGGGGGCATGAATGTTAATGCTAGAAGTTTTATTTTATCGTTCATTTGTTCTTTTGTATGAAACCCATCCGCTAAAAAGTCATACAGTCCAAGAGATATGCCAATATATGAACTCATGATGGCAAAAAGCATAAATAACTTCACTAACCAGGCAAAGATCGGATAGCCAGAATGAGTATGCAAGGCTTCGCTCATAAGCTTTACGGACTCGCTTTCTTGTAAGATGCCCTGTAAACCACTGTCACCATCTATGGGAATCACACCCATAATGACAGTAATCCACAGTAAATAGAGTAAGAGTGGAATCAGACTTCCGATAATAATAGCTATTTTTAACTGCCTGATATTATCATCTAAAAATTCTCGAAGACTCGGTATAATGACAAGGAAGCCAAAGGAGGTAAAACCAATAGGTAACGCCATATAAGGTAGGATATTCGAGCCATCTAATATAAAACTCAGCTTTATATTAGGAATTAATATAGCCGTTAGCGAAGCCAGCAAGATAAACATACCTATAACAATAAGCTGGTTAATCTGGCTAACATTTCTTATTCCCCGAAACAAAACGACGCTGATAGATAGCACGGCCAAAACGGAGATAATATTGGATGGTACAGATATGGATATTGTTTCCATAAAACTACTGATAATTTCAGTAACGCCGGTAATATAAACACACATAATGGTGTAGAGAAACACCAGGGTAATCATCCAGCAAAAAGCCGAGCCATAGGATCCAAGGAAACGTCTGGATAAAGAAATAAAACTGGTTTTTAAAGGGAGATAGCAATTTGCTTCCAAAAAAACCAAAGCAATCATGGTATTAAGGAGCCATATCAGCGTTAAAAGTAAAATAGCTGAAAAATAACCATATACCCCCATCACTGCAGGCAAAACCACCATCCCTCCGCCGATAGTGGTGCCGGTGACCATGAAAATTCCAGCTATTAAACGTTTCATAATGACTCAACCTCAATTTTTTTCTCAAAAAAACTCAAATCCAGTTCAGGGAGGTTGCCGAGAAAAAAAGCATAATTTTTATGGGCATTTAATTCTTCTAAATGATCCCCCTCCTCCCAGGTTACCGGGTGAATAAAAACGGATAATCCTTGACGATTGCACATTAACCAACCCATGGCGATTCCAATATTTTTAAGTATATTGGGATCACTCGTTTCAAACTTAACTTCCCAGCCTCTTTGGAGATGGGGGCCATTTTCTTTCTCTTTATAAAGTCTTGTACTTGTAGGTAACATATTGATTTCATATAAATAACGATTGAATTGTTTGAAAATTTCCAACCCAAGTTCTTCATCTTCTACGTCATAATCCAAATGAATATGAAACCCATGAATAATTGTTTTTGCGGGATCTTGAAAATGATTTGCCTGCATTTCTCTGAGTCCTTTTTCATATAAACCGGCCATCTCATTTTTTTCCATTATTCTTGGTGTTCTGGTATCAATTATTTTTTGGCTCTCATCTTTAGGTGGGTTGAATAAGAACTCCTGTTTCTGAGCAACTCGATGAGTGAACCAAATCGCATTTTTTTGGTTGTGATTTCCCTCTTGCGCCAGCGCCTTTTCTTCAGGAAGCTCAGGATCATGCATCAAAGGATGTATATAACCGCTTAAACCAAAGCGGTTTATGGCCATGTAAGATATAGAAAGCCCCATTTTTTCCAGAACATATTCTTTCTGGCTTTCAACTCTCAATTCCCACATATAATCAATATGAGGCCCGTAACCTGGCTTAATACAGTCTGCAGCATCAATGGAAATGTTGTTTTCATGTAAAAAATCAGCGCATTTTTTCTGAATAACTAAAGCCTTGGGGAAGTCATTTATCGGTAACTCCTGATGTACATGAAATCCCCAAATGGATTTTTTTGGATCCTTCCAACGGATATTGGAAATGTTTGACATATAAATCACCTATATAATTAAACTCATATTGGATATTCAAAAAACAGTTTACTTGGATTCAAAATATAAATAAAATATATATTGAATATGATTGTTATAGGAATAATTTATGTTTCCATCATCGTCAGAGATTGAATATTTTATCGAGGTTTGTAATGTACTGAATTTATCAAGGGCTTCTGAAAGGCTTGGAATATCTCAACCTTCTCTCAGCATGGCCATGAAAAAACTGGAAAAAACCCTGGGAACTTCTCTTTTCGTAAGAAATAAGCAAGGGGTAATTTTAACGCAGGCCGGGAAAAGTCTCTTATTACATTCGAGAGAATTGTTAAGATATTGGGAGAAAACCAAAACACATGCATTATCGTCTAATGAAGAAGTAAGAGGTTTTTTTACACTTGGTTGCCATACAAGCATAGCTAATTATTTTGTTGCAAAATTCCTTCCTGATTTGCTTTCTAACTACCCCAAACTCGAGATTCATCTTAAGCATGATTTATCGAGAAAAATAAATGAACAGCTTGTTAATTTATCTATAGATCTAGGTATTGTCGTCAATCCTTTTTATCACCCTGATTTAATTATACGCGAACTTTTTCAAGACGAAGTTACTTTTTGGTCGGCGAAAAAACTTAATAATTTAAATGAGATCCATAACAAAGAAGCTGTGGTTATTGCTGATCCTGATTTAATCCAAACGCAATCTCTTATAAAAGCATTAAAAAAACAAGGCATTTCAATTCAGCGCATGGTCACCACAACGAGTCTTGAGGTTGCAGCGAATCTGGCTTTAGAAGGAGGCGGAATTGCCATATTACCCAAACGGGTCGCATGCTTATATGGAGGAAATAAATTACAACCTGTACCGTCTGCACCTATCTATCATGACCAAATATGCCTGGTCTATCGGCATGAAAACAGAAACATTCAAGCGATACAAAAAATTATTGATACTATAAAAAAATGGGCTATAAAAAATAAATGATCTCGTGACGGCGCTGAAAGCTATTGGGGTTCGATGCTCCAGTTTGTATCACTTTAGTATCACAGTGATCTTTCTGCTACTTTGCAAAAAAAAAATTACACTCATTCCCATCATAGTCTGAGTGGTAATGATACCAGAAAGCCATGCTGCCCATGTGGCAATCACGGCGATCAGCTCTGTAATGAAATGAACCCCTCTCCTATATTCTTATTAAATGAATTTAATGTTTTCATGATTCACTATAATACGAACCGGATGGATCCAGCGCATAAAGCGTTGGACGTAGGCAGTTCAAGTTGAAATGTATACCCGATTAACTTCAAAATGCTATGCTTTAAATATTTGGACGCCACGGCTTGTCATTGTTGCTGTATCAAAATCCAAATGACTACCTGTACTAAAAAATCGACCTCTATCTTCAGTTTTGCCAGCTGAAGATACGACCCCATCTTTCTGCCGATGCTCCCGACTAGGCAACTTGTCTCGAAGGGCCTTTAACCCTGATTCAGTAAGAATCTTTCTTAATTCAAAACTATCTAATTCTCCCATCTGCTCCAGACTAAGCAACCCTTCTCGAAGAGCCTGAAATGCAGGTTCAATGAGAATCTCTTTTAATCGACACTCATCGAAATTTTTCATCTGCTCCGGACTTAGCAATCTCTCTCGAAGAGCCTGTAACCCCGGCTCAGTGAAAATATTTGCTAATTGATAATCACTGAATTCCGCAAACTGGTCCAGACTAAACAACCTTTCCCGAAGGGCCTGTAACGCGGGTTCAGTGAGAATATAACTTACTTGATTCACTCTGAATTTTTCAAGCTGGTCCGGACTAAGCAATTTTTCCCGAAGAGCCTGTAATGCTGCCTCAGTGAGAATATTTCTGAATGGGTACTCACTGAATTTTGCTATCTGCTCAAGACTAAGCAATTTTTCCCGAAGGGCCTGTAATGCTGGCTCAGTGAAAATATGTTCTAATTGTTTGCGCTTTAATTTTGCTATCTGCTCGAGGCTGATCAATTCTTCCCGAAGAGCCCGAAATCCGGTTTCAGTGAGAATATGTTCTAATTGTTTGGGCTTGAGTTTTTCCATCTGTTCCGGACTGAGCAACTTTTCCCTAAGGGCCTGAAGTCCGGTTTCAGTGAGAATCTCTTTTAATTGATAANNATTGAATTTTATCATCTGCTCTGGACTGAGCAACTTTTCCTGAAGGGCCTGAAGTCCGGTTTCAGTGAGAATCTCTTTTAATTGATAACGATTGAATTTTATCATCTGCTCTGGACTGAGCAACTTTTCCTGAAGGGCATTAAATGCAGGTTCAGTAAGAATCTCTCTTAATTGATACTCATCGAATTTTTCCATCTGCTCAAGACTGAGCAGCTCTTCCCGAAGAGCCCTAAATGGTGGGTTAGTGAAAATCTCTTTGAGTTGTGCGCCACTGAATTTTTCCATCTGCACCGCACTGAGTAGTTTTTCCCGAAGAGCCTTTAACCCTTGTTCAGTAAGAATCTCTCTTAATCGATGCTCATCGAATTTTTCCATCTGCTCCGCACTGAGTAGTTTTTCCCGAAGAGCCTTTAACCCTTGTTCAGTAAGAATCTCTCTTAATTGATACTCATCGAATTTTTTCATCTGCTCAAGAGTGAGTAACTCTTTCCAAAGAGCCTGAAATGCGGGTTTAATGAAAATCTCTTTGAGTTGAGCGCCACTGAATTTTTCCATCTGCTCCGCACTGAGTAGTTTTTCCCGAAGAGCCTTTAACCCTCCTTCAGTAAGAATCTCTCTTAATTGATGCTCATCGAATTTTTTCATCTGCTCGATAGTGAGTAACTCTTTCCGAAGAGCCTGAAATGTGAGTTCTGTGAGAATATATTTTAATTGAGCACTACTGAATGTTTTCAACTGTTTCCGACAGAGCAACTTTTCACTAAGGGCGGAGTTTAGCTTAGCAGGCATCTCATTTAATTGATACACACTGAGTTTTTCCATCTGCTCCGGACTAAGCAATTTTTCCCGAAGGACCTTTAACGCCGGCTCTGTGAAAATCTCACCTAATTGATATGCATTGAATTTTGCCATCTGCTCCGGATTAAGCAACTCTTTCCGAAGGGCCTTTAATCCCAATTCAGTGAGGATTTCTTTTAATTGATTTGGATTAAATTTTGCCATCTGCTCCGGATTAAGCAACTCTTTCCGAAGGGCCTTTAACCCCAATTCAGTGAGGATTTCTTTTAATTGATTTGGATTAAATTTTGCCATCTGCTCCGAATTAAGCAACTCTTTCCGAAGGGCCTTTAACCCCAATTCAGTGAGGATTTCTTTTAATTGATTTGGATTAAATTTTGCCATCTGCTCCGGATTAAGCAACTCTTCCCGAAGGGTCTTTAATCCTGGTTCAGTGAGAATATCTTTTAATTGATTTGAATTGAATTTTGCCATCTGCTCCGGACTGAGCAACTCTTCCCGAATTGCCTGTAAACCAACTTCCATAAAAGCAGGTGGTAAATATTTAAGGCAAGCCAGTTTTTTTAAAGACTTCGGAAGAAATTGCTCATAGATACAGTCTTCCGGTACATTGCTTGAAATATATTCAAAAACCTTTTGACAAGTAAAAATACTATCAAAAACTGAATAGTTATTATTATCTTCAATGCTCAATACTTCTGTTAATTTTTCAGAATCAATTTTTTTAAGTGCTGCCTCAATTGCTTCTGAATTCGATATATAATGTAAAATCGTCTTTCCATTATCATCCTGCCGTCTTAACAATTGCAACCACTCTTCCGGGTTTAAATTTTGTAACATGCAATTGATAAACTCTATTTTAATATCTACGTAATATGGGTATTTTTTTGTATCAAACAGGATCTCGGAAATGTACCGAACATGTTGTTGTTCAGGAAGATTGTCTTTAATTAACTGGAGGGATGCTGTTTGAGACTGCTTTATCATTTTGGTAGCCAGAGCGTGGCGTGAAAACCATAAATTGTTCAACTCTCCACCAGCAACATGATCGCATATCACTTTTAATAATATTGGGTTTACAGCATAGTCAGCATCGCTATTTTCAAAAAAATGCGTGTAAATGTTCTCCGGCGGGACTGATTTTATTATCATTTCCACGATTTCAGAGATGCCAGAAATGCGATGAAAATATTCTGAAACCATCAGCTCCTGAAGCTCGGCAGAAGCAAATTGTGCAAAAAACTCTACGAGCTTTTCTTTTTTATCTTTTAGGTGGCAAAACAGTGTGGTTTTCTTACTGACTTCATAAGTGAATATATCCTTCCACTGAATAGTCTCAAGTGCCCCTACTGTTTTTAAAAACATATTAACCGGCAATACGCTTTCTAGTTGTTTAAAATTTTTCCCTCTGGCTGTATTATCCAGTCCGTATCTATTATCGAGAAACAGCCTCAGAAACTGCATACTCTCTTCAGCATTTAGCAGGTTCATGAGTTTTTTCAGCACGCTAGCGATATGTTCCGCTGCAACATCCAGTTTCATATAGATTTGCTGAGGCAGTTCTTCGACATCAAGTTTCTTTTTAAGTTCTTCTTCAAGAGCATTTCTTTTTGCCCGATAAGCGGCTAATTTAACTGATTTTGCTTGATTATTATTTTCATTATTCACGGCAAGGTATGGTAAGTGGTTCAATACCTTAAAAATGATTGAATGTCGAAGCTGAGAGTAATTCGCTTTTTCTGTTGGATAGCTGACATCAATTAATTGCATGACCTGCTCAAATGGGTTTTCCACATCTAAGCAGGCTGCTAATATATTGGTTAACTGATGAGCATCATTAATAAAGCCAATATCTGCTGTGAATGCATCTGCCAACTGTACGGTAATCTCATTAGCATATTGTTTTGCGTCTATGTTTGAAGTGTGAGTCCCTCTGACTACAGCTTCATTGCCAGTAAGTAATAATAACAGGCTCTTAATATCCTCTTCAAAGGACGATTTCCCCTGTAAAAGACTGGCCACGTATAACACTGCCCAGCTGGTTCTACCGAGTTTGCTGTTGGATTCTAAGTTGGGTTCTAAGTGGGATTTTAAGTGGGATTCTAACAGCTCATTAATTGATCGGGACTGAATACGATAGGAAACCTCAGCATTTCGAACCTCATTCGTTTCCAGTTCTCCCTGACGGTCAACATTCCCCCAAAGCTCATTCTGCAACAAGTCGGCAACTTGTTTAAAAATATCTTGATTGGCCCCGTTTTCGTCTCGATATTTTTCAATTAGTCCTAACAAGTTTCGTTTTGTCTGATAATTATTTTTCCGTTGCTCTTGCTCTTTTTCCTCGGTCTTTAACCACCATTTGGCTCGCTGATAATGGCCTGCAAGTAAATCGCTGACTGAAAGCCTGGATTTTGTTTCCACAGTTCTTTCTGAAACGGCATGGCGAAGATTTTCTATCACATGTACACCACAGGACCAGTCATCTATCTGCCTTAAATAAGGGGATTCGCCTTTAACAATCTCCAGCTCAGGCACTCCCAAAAGCACTCTGAGTTTTTGCCGGTTGTCTTCTGAAAACTCTTTCTCAAAGGAGTCATAAATTTTTGCAAGCATCTTTTGCTGACGGAGATCAAAATGGACTCCAACCTGATGTTCAGAACTGGCTTCAAAGCTGAATATCACAGATTCAACGCCATATTCTCTATAAACATTCCAGTCTAGCGCCTTTAAACTTTCATAGGCCATGGATGAAGGAACATAAATCTTTTTATCTTCAGCAAAATAAAAATTTAAAACAGCCTGGACCTGATCAATGCCCAACCCTCCTGAGCGTCCATGGATTTGCAATTCCTGCAACTTAACCATGTCGATAACTTCTTCAGATAAAGCCATCAGCGCAGTTTGCTGGCGCATGCCTTCGTTGAAATGATCTATACGCTGCCATCTCAGCGTTTCAAAGGTTTCACGCAGTATGGATAAGCTCTCTGCCTGATAAGTTACCAAAAATTGTTCTGGGTCATAACTGGCGGTGATTCCTTTATAACCGTTTAACAAAATAGTTGAATTTTTTCCGTTAGTATTAACCTTGCAAGGATACAATTGATTGCTGTACAAAAGAAAATTACCATAAACACCATCTTTATCCTGAAACTCAATCGTTAAGCAACGTTTTGACACGTCTAGTGCGCCTTCAACATT
>FYBJ01000299.1_pt1 | contig 32644 bp, 30 predicted proteins | sample 1134611 | NCBI WGS metagenome assembly FYBJ01 (sample SAMEA104116008, study PRJEB20421) | marine metagenome | isolation source: marine
CGAGGTGGGAGTCGGTCTCGTGGGCTCGGAGATGTGTATAAGAGACAGCCCCGAACCCCGGCCGGGCATCGGCCCGGCACCACCGTACGCACCGTTACCGCACCTTCAACGTGGCCAGGCCTATCATCGCGAGGATCAAGGCAATGATCCAGAACCGAATGACGATCTGCGGCTCGGACCAGCCCTTCTTTTCGTAATGATGGTGAATGGGTGCCATCAGGAACACCCGCCTACCGGTCATCTTGAAATAGGCCACCTGAATGATGACACTGAGCGCCTCGACCACGAAAAGCCCGCCGACGATGGCCAGCACGATCTCGTGTTTCGTCGCCACCGCTATGGCCCCGAGCGCCCCGCCCAGGGCCAGCGCCCCGGTGTCGCCCATGAAAACGGCGGCGGGCGGCGCATTGTACCACAGAAAGCCCAGCCCCCCGCCACACAGACCCGCGACGAAAATAAGGATCTCGCCGGTTCCGGGAACGTAATGCACATCCAGATATTCGGTAAAGTCGATCCGCCCCACCGCATAGGCGATGATGCCCAGCGTGACACTCGCGATCATCACCGGCATGATCGCCAGCCCGTCAAGCCCGTCGGTCAGGTTCACCGCATTGGCCGACCCGACGATCACGATGGTCGCAAAGGGCACGAAGAAATAGCCCAGATCCAGAAGCGAGTTCTTGAAGAACGGCAGGGCCAGCTGATTTTGCAGCGTTTCGGGATGGTACATCGACGCCCAGTAGGCCGCGATGGCACTGATCGCAAAACCCAGGCCCAGCCGCATCCTGCCCGAAACACCGGATGAGCTCTGCTTGGAGACCTTGGCGAAATCATCGGCGAACCCGATCAGCCCGAAGGCCATCGTGACAAACAGCACCAGCCACACATAAGGATTGTCCCACCGCGCCCAAAGCAGCGTCGAAAACAGCACCGCACCCACGATCAGCAAACCGCCCATCGTGGGCGTCCCGGCCTTGGCCATATGGCTTTCGGGTCCGTCATCGCGGATCGGTTGCCCCTTGCCCTGGCGGCGGCGCAACACGTTGATCAGCGGCTTGCCGAAGATGAAACCGAAAAACAGCGCCGTCAGGAAAGCGGCCCCGGCACGAAAGGTTATATATCTGAAAAGATTAAAGAAATCCCCGCCATCAGATAGGTCCGTCAACCAGTAAAGCATACTCAATCGTCCTCGGAATTGCGGCGCGAACGGCGCCCGGAATGTCGTAGGGCTTCGGCCACAAGGCTCACCCGGCTGCCCTTGGAGCCCTTGACCAGAACCACGTCGCCCGCGTCCACCAGATCGGGCAGCTCGGCCACCATCTCCTCGGCGCTCTCGGCCCAGGTCCCGCGCCGGGCGCGGGGCAGAGCCTCCCACAGATGCAACATCCGCGGACCCACGCAATGCACCTGGCTCAGCGCGTCGATGAGCGGAAGAGCGGCAACCGCGCGGTGCATCGCGATCTCGTCCCCGCCCAGTTCCAGCATGTCGCCAAGGATGGCAATCCGTCGCCCCCTGGCGACGCGCCCCACCCCGTCTGTGGGTGTTGCCGCAGCCAGCACCTCCAGGGCCGCCTCCAGCGACGCCGGGTTGGCATTGAACGCGTCGTCGATCAGATCCAGCGTCCAGCCGTCGCGGGCAGGGTCCATCATCACCGCCTCGCGCGTGCCACGGCCCGCAGGCGGTTCCCAGAGCCACAGGTCCGGTGCCGCGCGCCCGGCATCCCCGCCCAGCGCCTCGACCGCCGCCAGAGTGGCCAGCGCATTCATCGCGAAATGCCGCCCCGCGCTGTGCAGCTTGAACAGAGCGGGTACGCCGTCGATCTCGGCCTGGACAACCGTGGTGTCGCCCCTGATCTGCGCGTCCTTCAGGCGACAGGCATCCCCCTCGATCCCGAAGCCCAGTATCCGGGCATGGGCCGCCTTCGCGGCCTCCTCAAGGATCGGCGTTGTTTCCAGATCGGCATTCACCACCGCCACGCCATCCGGCTCAAGCCCCTGGAAAATCGAGGCTTTTTCATGGGCTATACCGTCGAGGCCGCCGAAAGCCTCAAGATGCGCCGCCGCCACCGTGGTGACGATCGCCACATGCGGCCGGGCCATTCCGGCCAGCGGCGCGATCTCGCCCGGCGCGTTCATCCCGATCTCGATCACGGCATATTCCGTGTCCACCGGCATCCGCGCCAGGGTGAGCGGCACGCCCCAGTGGTTGTTGTAACTGGCCACCGCCGCATGGGTGCGCCCCTGCGGCGTCAGCACCGCGCGCAGCATCTCCTTGGTCGAGGTCTTGCCGACCGAGCCGGTGACTGCCACCACCCGCGCCGCCGTTCGCGCGCGCCCTGCCCGGCCCAAAGCCTCCAACGCGGCCTGTACATCGCGCACCACCAGAAGCGGCGCGTCATGGGGCAGATCGGCGGGAACATGGCTGACCATCGCCGCCCCGGCGCCCTTGTCCAGCGCTTGGGCCACGAACTCGTGCCCATCGCGTATGTCCTTCAGTGCAATGAACAAATCGCCCCTGGCAAGGGATCGTGTGTCAATCGACACACCCGTCACGGACCAATCGCCCCGCGCCTCGCCGCCGGTCGCGGCGGCAGCCTCCCGGGCGGTCCAGAGCGCGCTCATGCGATGCCGCCGTCAAGAGCGGCCACCGCCACGCTCGCCTGTTCGCAATCGTCGAAGGGCAGCACGTCTTCGCCCACCGTCTGACCGGACTCGTGCCCCTTGCCGAGGATCAGCAAGGCATCCCCCGGCCCCAGCGCATCGACCCCCCGCAAAATCGCCTCGGCGCGGTCGCCGACTTCGGCGGCGTCCGGGCATCCCTGCAAAACGGCGCGGCGGATCGCGCCCGGGTCCTCGCTGCGCGGGTTGTCATCCGTCACGATCACCACATCGGCATGGTCCGCCGCTGCTGCCCCCATCAGAGGCCGTTTGCCGGGGTCACGATCCCCGCCCGCGCCGACGATGGCCACCAGCCGGCCCATCGCATGCGGGCGCAACGCCTTCAGCGCCGTGGCCACCGCATCCGGCGTATGCGCGTAATCCACGAACACCGCCGCACCATTGACCCGTGTCGCGGCCAACTGCATCCGCCCCCGTACGGTCTTCATGTGCGGCAAGGTCTCGAAGACCTGTGGCGCGCCCGCTCCGCAGGCGATGCACAACGCCGCGGCCACCAGCAGGTTCTCGCCCTGAAACCCGCCGATCAGCGGCACCGAGGCCTGAAACGGTCGGCCCTCGAATGCAAAGCGCATGGTCTGTCCGGTGCTCTCGAACCGCTGTGCCTGCAAAACCAGGTCCGCATCATCACCGCGCCCCACAGTGATCAGGTCCTGCCCCCGGTCATGGGCGATCAGCGCCATGTCGGGTCCGCGCGGGTCGTCGATATTGATCACCGCCACACCATCTTCGGGCAACACCCGGTCGAACAGCCCCGCCTTGGCGTCGAAATACTCGACGAAGGTGGCGTGGTAATCCAGGTGATCCTGGGTGAAATTCGTGAAGGCCGCCGCCGACAGCCGCACCCCATCGAGCCGCCGCTGTGCCAGCCCGTGCGACGAGGCCTCCATCGCCGCATGGGTGATCCCGCGCATCTCGGCCTCATGCAGTACCCGATGCAGGGTGATCGGCTCGGGCGTGGTATGCGCCAGCGGCGCCTCATACGCCCCCTCGATTCCCGTGGTCCCGAGGTTGACTGCCTCCAGGCCCAGCTGGGCCCATATCTGCCGCGTGAAACTGGCCACCGAGGTCTTGCCGTTGGTGCCGGTCACGGCGACCATCGTCTCGGGCTGCGAGCCGAACCAGAGCGCCGCGGTGTAGGCCAGCGTCTGGCGCGGGTCCTGCGCCACGATCAGCGCGGCGGTCGAGCCTTCGAGCTCGGCCCGCGCGATCTCGGCCCCCCTGGCATCGGTCAGGATCGCCGCCGCCCCCTGGCGCAACGCGTACTGGATGAACTCGCCGCCATGCACCTTGGTGCCGGCAAGCGCGGCAAAGAGATACCCATCGCGCACCTCGCGGCTGTCCACGGCCAGGCCGGTGACAAAGGCCTGCGCCCCACCCTGGGCGGTAAGTCCAAGCTGTGTAAGTGTTTTTTGCGGCCCCGCGTCCATTTGCCCCCGCCTGCGCCGATCCGGTTCTGCTCAGTTCGATGTGAGCGTTATATCAGCCAGGTCGGCGGGTTCAATCTCGGGTCTGAGACCCAGCAAAGGCGCCACGCGCCGGATGATTTCGGCGGCCACTGGAACGGCGGTCCAGCCCGCCGTGCGACGCGGCTCGGGTCCTGAGGTTTCCACGGGCTCGTCCAGCGCCACGACCAGCACGTATTTCGGATCATAAGCCGGGAAGAAGCTGGCGAATGTGGCGATCACCTTGTCGTCGTAGTAACCACCCTGCGGTTTGGGTTTGTCGGCGGTGCCGGTCTTGCCCGCCACGGCATAACCCGGCACCTCGCCCAGGCTGGCCGTGCCTTCGGTCACGACCTTGCGCAGCATCTTGCGGGCGGCGGCGGCGGTGGTCTCGGACATCACCCGTACACCCGGCTCACCCCCCGGCGCATACAGCAGGGTCGGCGTGACCCGCCGCCCGCCATTGGCAATCGCCGCATAGCCCGCCGCCAGATGCAGCGGCGATGTGGACAGACCATGCCCATAGGAAATCGTCATTGTGGACAGTTCGGTCCAGCGGCGCGGCAACAGCGGCTTGCCGCCGCGCGCTTCGACGATCTCAAACGGGACAGGGTCGAAAAAGCCCAGCGATTTCAGAAACCCCTGCTGACGCTCTGCACCGATCATCTGAGCAATCCTCGCGGTGCCGATGTTGGAACTCTTCACGATCACCTGTGATGCGGTCATTTCCGGGCCATAACTGCGGAAGTCCTTGATCTTGAAACCGTCCTTCCTCAGTGGCCCTTGCGTATTGATCATCGTCGAGGGGCTTACCAGACCCAGTTCCATGGCCTGCGACACAGCGAAAATCTTGAAAACCGACCCCAGTTCGTACACCCCTTGCACCGATCGGTTGAAAAGCGGGCTGTCGGTGGCATCTCCTTCTGTGGGCGGGCGCGGGCGGTCGTTGGGGTCAAAGTCGGGAAGCGAGGCAATGGCCACCACCTCGCCCGTTTGCACGTCCATCAGCACAGCGGAGGCACCCTTGGCATTCAGAAGCTTCATGCCGCCATAGAGCACACGCTCCATCGCCGACTGAACCGACAGGTCCAGAGAGAGCCTGAGCGCCTCATGCCCCCGTGCCGGATCGCGCAGCCGGTCATCATAGAATTTTTCGATCCCCGCCACGCCGATTACCTCGGCAGCATGAACACCCTCGCGACCAAAGCTTGCCCCGCCCATCACGTGGGCCGCCAGCCTTCCGTTCGGATAGAGCCGCATCTCGCGCGGCCCGAACAGCAACCCGGGCTCGCCGATGTCATGCACGGCCTGGCGCTGTTCCGGGCTGATTTTCTTCTTGATCCACAGAAACTTGCGCTTGCCGGTGAAATCCCGGATCAGCCTGTCGGGGTCCAGATCGGGAAATATCTTGACGAGTCCCTTGACCGCGCGTTCCGGGTCAACCATCTCCTGCGGCTGGGCATACAGGCTGTTGGTGTCGAAATTCGTCGCCAGAATGCGCCCCTTGCGGTCCACGATGTCCGCGCGCTGCGCATAGATCGCGGCACCGGCGGCACTGGTGCGCGGTGCGGGCGGCTCGGATTGCGCCAGCACCGCCATGCGCCCGCCGATCAACGCAAAGGCAAAAAAGAACATGACGCCCATGACCAGAATGCGCCCTTCGGCACGGCGGCGGTCCCGGCCACGAAGCTCTTCGTGGCGCTGGCGGATGTTCTCGCGCTCGATCGTGTCGGGGTTCCGGCCCTCTTTGCGGGCACGCAGGATTTGCGCCAAGGGTCGCAGGGGGGTACGGATCATTGGGCCGCCTCCATTTCGGACACATCTACGGATTTGCTCAGGTCCAGCCGGATCGCATCGGCCCCAGAGGGCGGAAAGGCAACCTCGTCCGCCCTGCCGAACTGATGCGGCTGCACAGGCAGAAGGCCCAGCCGCTCGAAATTGATGTTGGCAAGCTCGCGCAGCCGGTCGGGCCGGTTCAGATAGGCCCACTCCGCGTTCAGGACCCGCAGGCGCTGGCGGGACTGGGCGATCTGGCGCTCCAGATGCTCGGCCCGGTCCTGCGCGGCCTGCGTTTCGTAATTTTCGCGATAGGCCCAGAAGGCAAGGCCGATGACCGTCATCGCGACAAGGATCAAAAACAGACTTCGCATCAGTGGCGACCTCCAGGTTGCGGCATTCCGATCAGGGCGCGATCCAGAGGCGCCGGGGGGGCGTCGGTACGGATGGCCACCCTCAGCCGGGCGCTGCGGGCGCGCGGATTGCGGGCCAGCTCGGTCTTGTCCGCCGAGATCGCCTTGCGGGTGGTTTGCGCAAATTGCGGCGCGGACTGTGCCTGTGCCGGTGCATGGCGGCTGCCCTGTCCCATCCCACCCGAGCGGGACTGAATGAAGCGCTTGACCATCCGGTCCTCGATGGAATGAAAGCTGACGACCGCCAGATGCCCACCGGGCTTCAACGTGCGCTCGGCGGCAGCCAACCCCTCGGCCAGCTCGCCATATTCGTCATTCACCGCAATCCGGATCGCCTGAAAGCTGCGCGTTGCGGGATGCGCCTGACCGGGCTTGGCGCGCGGCAGGCATTTTTCAATGATTTCTGATAGTTGCGCAGTCGTCACGATGGGTGCTTCGCTGCGAGCCTTGACAATGGCCCGGGCAATGCGGCGGCTCGCGCGCTCCTCGCCATAAAGGAACAGGATGTCGGCCAGCTGCCCCTCCTCCATCGTGGCGATCAGTTCCGCCGCCGTGGGTCCGTCCTGGCTCATCCGCATGTCGAGCGGGCCGTCCTTCATGAAGGAAAACCCGCGCATGGGTTGGTCAAGCTGCATCGAGGACACCCCGAGGTCCAGAACAACTCCGTCCAGGTCGCTGGCATGGGCATCCATGTTGGAAAACACGTCCCGTGCCAACGCAAGGCGCGCGCCGTATTTTGCCCCCCAGCCCCGCGCCAGGTCATGGGCCAGCGGGTCGCGGTCCACGCCGATCACGGTCTCGGCCCCGGCTTCGAGCAGAGCGCGCGCATAACCGCCCGCGCCCAGCGTGCCATCAAGCCAGGTCCCGCGGACAGGGGCCACTGCCGCAATCAGCTGCTCGATCAATACGGGAATATGGGGGTCTTGGTCAGGAACGGGCGCGGCAGCAGCGGTCATCGCTCATTCCCCTTTCGCATCATCCAGGAAGATGAGCGGATCGAAATCATCCGGCAACTCGTCCAGCCACTCTTCGGTGCGCGACAGCTCCTCGGCCTCGTAGGTCTCGGGCTTCCATATCTGGAACGTGTCGCCCGCGGCGATAAAGAACGCCTCCGAGCCCAGGTCGATCTTCTGACGCAGCTTCGCCGGCAGCACCAGGCGGCCGGTCTCGTCCACATTTGTCGGAAAGGACTGCCCGTGAAACAGCCGCTGCAGCATCTTTCGCTCCATCGAGCCGCGCGGCAGGGCGTCGATCTTGGCGTCCACCTCTTCGATGGCCTCGATCGTATAGCATTCAAGGTAATTGCGGCGGTGATCTCCGTACACGATCACAAGTTCGGGGTTCAGACCATCGGTCCAGTTGGGATCGGCAGCCTCAAGCACACGGCGAAACGAGGCCGGGATAGACACCCTGCCCTTCGTATCCACCTTGTGGTGGCTTTCACCTCTGAACCTGCGCGCCACGCTTGCCTGTCCCTTTTCGTTCGCGCCCCCGCGAAAATTCCCGGCCCCCGGATAGGAAACGGCGGGTTGATCTGCTGCCACTGATCAACCCGCCGCCCTCGTCCCGCTAAGCGGGGTGTCCAGCTGCGCGCGCCACCTGGGGGGATGTCTGCTCGCCCGCGCGCCGGATCTCTTCGTTACGGTAAGAGCGGATGCCTGCATGAAACCTGCTCTGGTTTGTTTTGGGTCGGGGTCGTTTGGTGCCCCTTGTCTGTGTCCCGTCTTACCGTGATTAAAGGGATGCCATGGGAATTCATGGAAATCAACAAAAATTTACGGGAAATGCCTACCGCATCTTGTTCTGAAGCTCGCCGAAAAACAAGATTTAGTGGTCAATCCACTCATGTGAACGCATCACCTAGGGCACATAGTCGACCCAACAACTATATGTAGTGCTACACATGTCATCAAAATTTTCCCATCATTTCCCGGATTTTTTTGAAATTTCCGGGAACCTGCCGTGCCACTGACGTTACAATTGGAAAATTCTGTCCGATTCAAACTCAAAATTGAGGTTGATTCGGTTTTCCAAGGCCGCTCTCCCACAGTTTCCCACTCAAAAGAACGCCGCGCATGGCCAGGCCATTCGGGCGTCCCGCGCTCGGCAAAGGGGTATGGCGGGCTGCGGTAGGCACGGGTATCCACCGCGCATGGCCCGCATCGCGGCTCAGCTGGGGGTCAATGGCATATGTGTCACCGGCGCGGATCACATCGCGCAGGATCGGCCAGAGAGTGTCAAACCGCCCGCCCGCGTCGGCCGGATGGTGATGTCTGATGTCTCCCCCATGCCCCTTCATGACCGAGGGGGCATGGGCAGACAACCCCTCTTCAGGCGTTCACATCGATCACGACGCGGCCCTGAACCTGCCCCTTGAGAATGTCGCGCCCGAGGCCCGGCAGATCGCCAAGTACCGCAGGCCGGATCATCGCCTCCAGCTTGTCCATCGGAAGGTCGCTTGCAATCCGCTTCCACGCGCGCACGCGGTTGTCATAGGGCTGCATCACGCTGTCGATCCCGAGCAGGTTCACGCCGCGCAAAAGGAACGGAATGACCGTCGCCGGCAGGTCCGCGCCCCCGGCCAGCCCCACAGCGGCCACGCTCGCCCCGTATTTCATCTGGCCCAGCACACGCGCCAGCATCGCGCTGCCCACGGCGTCGACACAGCCGCCCCAGGTCTCGGCCTCGAGCGGGCGCTTGGTGTTCTCGTTGATGTCCTCACGCGCGACGATCTGCGTGGCTCCGAGCGCCTTGAGATAATCCGCGCTCTCCGGGCGTCCGGTCACGGCGGCCACTTCGTGCCCCAGCTTGGCCAGGATCGCCGTGGCAACCGAACCCACACCGCCCGCGGCCCCGGTGACCAGCACCGGCCCGTCCTTGATTCCGTGATCCTCCAGCGCCATCACCGCCAGCATCGCCGTGAACCCGGCCGTGCCCACCGCCATCGCCTGCCGCGTATCCAGACCGTCCGGCAAGGGCACCAGCCAGTCGGCCCTGACCCGCGCCTTCTGGGCATAGCCGCCCCAATGCGCCTCTCCCACGCGCCAGCCGGTCAGCACGACCTTGTCGCCGGGGGTGTAGCGCGCATCATCAGAGGCCTCGACCGTGCCCGCGAAATCAATCCCCGGCACATGCGGATAGTTGCGCACAAGACCCCCACCCGGCCCGATGCACAGCCCATCCTTGTAGTTCACCGTCGAAAACTCGACCGCCACCGTCACATCCCCCGCAGGCAGCCGGTCCTCACCAATCTGCTGCACGGATGCGGATGTCTTGCCGCTCTCTTCGTCCTTCTCAACAACAAGTGCGTTGAACATGTCGCTCTCCCTTGGCTTTCAATGTTCCAAAAATACTCAATATCATGTCCGTCAGATCCAGAACTCCGCCCGCACCGTTGCGTCCACCGTCCCCTCGGGTGTTTCCAGCACCAGCTTCGTGCCCGCATCCCAGTGCGACCGCGCCACCATGCCAATGCCCACGCCCGTATCGAAATCCGGGCTCCAGGCGGCACTCGTCACCTGGCCCACCTGGCGGTCGCCCGCCAAAAGCGGCCAGGCCCGGTCATGCGGAGGCGTGACGCCATGGATCGCAATCGCGCGGATCATCTGTTTCGGCCCGGCATCCAGTTCCTCGCGCAGCGCGCGCCCGCCCACGCAGGTCTCGAGCTGGTTCTCGCTCACATATTTGCCCAACCCGCATTCCAGCGGGGAGTTCTCGCGCGTCATGTCGTTGCCATAACTCAAGAGCCCGCCCTCGATCCGTTCGATCAGGTTGGGACAGCCTGCGCGCACATCCATGTCCTGGCCCGCCGCGAACAAGGCGTCCCAGATCGCCATCCCGTTCTCGGACCCCTCGACATAGATCTCAAACCCGCCCTGCTTGGAATAGCCTGACCGGGCCACGATCCAGCTTTGGCCCTGGAATTCGAACCGCTTGCACCCGAAAAACCGCAGATCGCGCACCGCCTCGCCAAAGACCCGCGCGGCCAGGTCATCCGCCCCCGGCCCCTGAATGGCCAGCGGCGACACGTCCGGCTCGCGCACCTCGACGTCAAAGCCGCCGGTGCCCGCGAAACACAACACCCATTGCAGGAAATCGCTGTCGGCTATGGAAATCCAGTAGGTGTCCGGGGTCACCTCGACCAGCACGGGATCATTCAGCATCCCGCCCATCTGGTCCACCACGGGAATATACATGCAGCGTCCCGGGCTCAGCTTCGACAGGTCCCGCGGCGTCAGAAGCTGGATCATCCGGCGCGCATCCGGCCCCTTGACCTCGACCTGCCGCTCGCAGGACACGTCCCAGACCTGTACGGCGCTTTTCAGATGGCGGTAGTCAGCCTCGATCGAGTGAAACATCGTCGGCAGCAGCATGTGGTTGTAAACCGTGTAGCCGCGCACCCCGGCGGCGGTCACCCCATCGGAAAATGGTGTGCGCCGCACCCGGCGTGAAGGAAAGATTGAGGCCATGGCATGTTCCGTTCAACTACTCGCCCCCATGCGGCCCGCAGGAAGGCATGACTAAGGTTACGCGCCCTGCCCGGTGACGTGTCACCTGCCGGGCATGACGGCGTTCAGGTGCAAGCGCTTTACTTGGGTCCGCCCCAATCAATCGGGCAAATCTCGGCCGATTTGCCGCCGAAATCCCAGACCCGGCCATAGTCGCGGACCCGGCTCTTCAGTCCCTTGGCGGCAATGATGTCCGGCCCCATCCAGTATTTCGAGTTCGACACCATCACGGGGTGATCCGGGTTCAGCCCGTCGATCATCTCGATCTCGCCCTGAATTTTCCGGCCGATATAGATGCCGCGCTTCTTGCCCTCGCGCACGATCTCGACCTTCTGGCGCTCGGCCCCGATGATCTCGCTTACCAGCATGGTAAAAAGCCCCGTCGTGCCCCCTGCCTGGCCCGAGAAAATCTGCAGGATGCCGTTATAGGCCTTGCCGCTCGCGCGCTCGTCCACATAGGCCGCCACGCGCCAGTTGCCCTCGCCCATGCGGCCCGGAATATCGACCAGAAGTCCTACGTTCAGACCGGCCAGGCTCTCGCCCTCGTAATGGCCCTCGTCTATGGCAATGGCCATCCAGGCGTGGCAATGGCCCTCGGTCGGCGGATGCTGGCCCAGGCTGACCACGCAGGGACAGAAGACGGTGCACGAGCAGTTCAGGAACAGCTCGCCCTTGATCGCCCATTCGGTCGGCGTTGCCTGACGCCGCTTGGGGTTGGGCATCCGGTTGTCGATGCGCTGGCTGACAGGCAGCTTGTCGGCCTCGGGTCTGCGTTTGATCGCCATGTCTTATCCTCCCGTGAAAAGCGGCGCGGCACCTACGGCCAGCCCGCCAAGAATCAGTAAGCCGCCCATGGGACGTGTCACCGCGTGACCCACCTGAGGCAGTTTCTCCAGCACCATGAAAAGCGTCGCCAGCCCCATCCAGGCAAGGTTCATCACCCCGCCGACAAAGCCCAGCGCCATGAAGCCCCAGCAGCATCCCACACAGAACGTGCCCAGCCCCAGCCCCATTCGCAGACCTCCGCCAAACCCGGTGCGCCAATGGCCCAGGAAATAGGTCATCGGGCTGTGGCACACACCGTGGCAGACCGCCTTGGCGCGGGTGAACTGAAACGCGCCCACGGCGATCAGCATCCCGCCCGCCAAAAGCGGCGACCTGGCCACGCCCAGCATGTCGATGACGCCCCCGAACAGCAACACCAGCTGCGCGCCCGCAATCAGCGCGGCAAACCCCACCCAGACGGTGAAATAGCCCAGCAGAACCCCCGCCCATCCGGCCCACGAGCCGTTGGCCGAGACCATCAGGTCCTCGTAACTGCGCAACGTCGGGACCAGTGTGGGCAACATCATCGCTGCCATCATGAGCCCCCACATCGCGAACAGCGGCCCGAAACGGGCCATCGGCATATCTACCGACATGCGCGGATCCATTGCCGCCATCATAGCCCCCGCGGCCCCCGGACGGCCCAGCAGATCGAGGTCCATCTCGATCACCATCCCGTAGATGATCCACCAGGCGATCAGTATGGTGGCAAAGAAGCCCAGCCAGAGCAGGCTGCGAAAGGAGTTGTGCAGAGCAGCAAACATCGGTGACCTTCAGGTGAATCAGTGCTTGCGCTGAAAATGTCAGACAATTAAATGTAAGACAAATGAAAATTGACCCCGAGAACAAGGCCGACCTTTCGGCCCAGATCGCCAAGGCCATACGCGACGCCATTGTCAGCGGTGCCATGATCGTGGATGAGCGACTGCCGTCCGAGGCCGAATTGTCGGAACAGTTCAACGTGTCGCGCCCGACCGTGCGCGAAGCCCTGAAGCGGCTGGCGGCCCAGTCTCTGATCCGCACCCAGCGCGGAGCCACCGGCGGGGCCTTCGTGAACAGGCTCAGCTACCAGGAGGCTTATGGTCAGCACATCACCACCTCGACGCTGCTGCTCAGCATGAACGCGGTCAGCTTCGACGTGGCCTGCGAGGCGCGCTATGCGCTGGAACGGGCCTGCGCGCCGCTCACGGCCCGGCGCCGCACGCCGGACCAACTGGCCACCATGCGCGCCGAAATCCACCGCCAGGGTCAACCGGGACTGAGTGACGAGGGCTTCTGCGCCTCGGACGTGGCTTTTCACCGTGCGCTTGTGGATGGTGCAGCCAACCCGGTTCTCAGCTACCAGCTCGCGGGTGCCGTCGAGGCGATGCAGCCTTTGATGAACATGATCACCTTCACCGCCCGCTCGCGCGAAGAGATCGTGGCCTTGCACACGCGCATCGCGGACGCGATCGAAGGCGGCAAGGCAAAGGCCGCCGATACCGCCCTGATCGAGTTGGAAACCTACACGCTTGAGCTTGGCCGCGGCGTGATGGCCGCCCGGTCCGCCCAGAAGGCCTAGAAACGGCTCTCACCTGGGCGCTTAGGCACGGGCGCATGGCCAGAGCCTTGTCGCTTGCCGCGACAGACGGCGCAAACAGACGGCGCAAATCCGGTGGAAAGGCTGACCCGCGCGCGCGCCCGAGGCCGGAGCCGGAGCCGGAGGCGCAGGACGAGAGATCATGTGTGTGCGTGAGCGCACTCAATGGACTCATGGATCGGGGATCAGCCGTTGGCTTCGCGAATCTTCTCGGCGGCGTCCTTGTCGAACCCCACGCCGTTTTCCTCGAACAGCGTGTCCAGTTCGCCCGAAAGCGTCATCTCGGTGATGATGTCACAACCGCCGACGAATTCGCCCTTCACATAAAGCTGCGGAATGGTCGGCCATTCGGAATAGTCCTTGATGCCCTGACGTATCTCCTCGTCGGCCAGCACGTTCACCTCCGAGTACTCCACGCCCATGTAGTTCAGCACGCCTGCCACACGGGACGAGAACCCGCATTGCGGCATTTCCCTGGTGCCCTTCATGTAGAGCACCACGTCATTGGCTTTCACGGTCTCTTCGATTCGGGTTTTCGCGTCACTCATTTCTGTCTCCGTTTTCAGGCGCGGCGGTCCATCTGCCGCGTGACCCGCCGGTATCGCGGGCCGTGTCTCAAAATCCAAGGCGGTCCGGGCGCGTATGCACGACCCTCAACACCTCACTTGCCAGGGTTCCGCCAGTCACTCCGGCGCCTTGGTGGTCAGCGCCAGCGCGTGCAACTCGCCTGCCGAGCCGTCCATCTTGCCTTTCAGCGCCGCATAAACCGCGCGCTGCTGCTGAACCCGGTTCTTGCCGCGAAAGCTTTCGTCGATCACCTCGGCGGCGAAATGCGCGCCATCGTCACCCTGCACGGTGATCTGCGCATCGGGGAAGCTGTCGCGGATCAGGGCCTCGATGTCGCTGGCGAGAATGGCCATGGCGCTCTCCTCTTTACTCAGCTCCGAAATAGAGCGCGCAATCCCCGAGCGCAAGATGCGCAGACCTCAGATTTCCTCGCCGCGCTTCAGAAGCTCGTCGATCAGCGCGCGTTGCAGCGCCCCGCTGTCGCCGCCGCCATAGCTGAGAAAGCCGCCCGAATAGAGCGTTCCGAAACTGCCCGAAAGATTGATCACCTGCCCGATCCCCGAGATCAGCTCGTCCTTTTCCAGCGCCCCCAGCGGGTGGATGAAGACCGACCACAGCAGCCCCTGGGCAATCGCATAGCGTCCATCGAGCGCGGTGTCGAAATTGGCCTGCATCATGCGGGACAGCTCTTCCGGTGTCAGGCTCTCGGCATCCCCGATGGGCACCATCACGCGCATCCGGTCATTGTCGGGGTCCGAAACCACCAGAAGCGTGGTATCCGCAATCCGCGCCTCCCAGATATTGGGCCCGACCTTCACCTCCGGATCGAGCGCCGTGAGCACATCCGTCAGCCGCTCCACCGTCATCGGCGGCTCGGCTTCCTGGGCCTGTGCCGCGAAGGGCAAGGTGAGGGCGACACTCAGCAGGAGGGCGCGCAGCATGATGGGGCTCCTTTGGGTCATCTGCGGTTAGTCTGGCACGGGGATCTTTGAAACACCAAACACGTTCCGGTCAGCCGTCGCGAGCGGGGCCTGCACATCCTCTCCCCAGCCTTCGGTCCCTGCAACAAGGCAGAAAGCATGGCGAATAAGACATGTCGTATATGACATGTCTTGAGTGACAGGTTTGTCGATCACGGGACGCGCGCGCGTCAGGTGCCCAGCCCCCGATCACGCTTGCGCAGGCCCGGAACCTGCCCCATTCTGCCGACATGACCCTTGATCCCGACGCCCCTGCACGCCTGCCCAAATGGGGCCTCGTTTCCACGATCAAGGCCGACGACGACGCCATCCTGGATTTCGTCGCGCATCATCTCGAACTGGGCGCGCATCGGCTGCACATCCATCTGGATGAAGACGCCCCCCGGGCCCGCGCCGCACTGACCAGCCAGCCGCGCGTGATCATCACTGTCTGCGATGCCGACTACTGGTCACGCTGGAAGGAGCGCCCGGAAAAACACCAGGCGCGCCAGACCCGAAACGCCACCCGCGCCTATCGCCGCCGCCCCGGTGTGGACTGGCTCGCGCATATCGATGTGGACGAATTCCTCTGGCCCGAGCGCCCCGTCGCCGAACAGCTCGCCGCGCTTGCCCCCGACACCCAGCTCGCCCGCATTCGCCCGATCGAGGCCATGGCCCCCGATGGCGAGGATGCCGGCCCCGGCCTGTGGTTCAAGGCCCATGCCCGCCAGCCAAAGGCACGGCGCGAGCAGACCGCTGCGATCTATCCCAATTTCGGCCCGCATCTGAATGGCGGTTTCCTGAGCCATGTGGCTGGCAAGGTCTTTGTCCGCACGGGCATCGAAAAGGTCAATTTCCGCATTCACAACGCCTTCATCCACGGCGCGCAGCTGGACCGCGAAGAAGAGCTTTCGGACACCGCTCTGTGCCACCTTCATGCGCCGGACTGGGATCACTGGCAGGCCGCTTTCCGGTTTCGCCACGAGCGCGGCTCCTACCGCGCCGATCTCAAGCCCGTCTCGCATCCCGATGGCGCGGGCCTGAACATGAACGCGCTCTTTTCCATGCTCGAAGCCAGAGGCGGCGAGGCAGCCCTTCGCGCCTTCTACGAAGAGGTCTGTACCGCTACGCCGGACTTGCGCGCGCGGCTGGACGCCCATGGTCTCTTGCGGCGGATCGACCTCGATCTTGAGGCGAAACGGGCCAGGGTTTTCCCTGGTTTTGGCGCTTTTTAGCGCGTTTTCGGCAACAGTACGCCAAGCGCGCCTCGCATTGTCCGCAAACCGTCGCACCGCATTGACCAAGGGGGCGGTTTTCCGCTAAACGCGCGTCAGGGATCACATATGTGACCTACCACAGGGCCGGACGGGCCCGATCCCAGACGAGACGCGCGGGCCAAGGCAGTTGTCCGCGAAAAGCGGATACACATGACAAAATTCTCTGAGCTGAACCTCAACCCCAAAGTTCTCAAGGCCATCGACGAGGCCGGATACGAAACCCCCACCCCCATTCAGGAAGGCGCCATTCCCCCCGCATTGGAAGGGCGCGACGTTCTGGGCATCGCCCAGACCGGCACCGGCAAGACCGCAGGCTTTGTCCTGCCCATGCTGTCGATGCTGGCGCGTGGACGGGCCCGGGCGCGGATGCCGCGCTCGCTCGTGCTTTGCCCCACCCGCGAACTGGCCGCCCAGGTGGCCGAAAACTTCGAGACCTATTCCAAGTACCTGAAACTGAGCAAGGCGCTCCTGATCGGCGGCGTCAGCTTCCGGGAGCAGGAGCAGATCATCGACAAGGGTGTGGATGTTCTGATCGCCACGCCGGGGCGCCTTCTGGACCATTTCGAGCGCGGCAAGCTGATCCTTTCGGACGTCAAGGTGATGGTCGTCGATGAGGCCGACCGGATGCTGGACATGGGCTTCATCCCCGACATCGAGCGTATCTTCGGCCTTGTGCCCTTCACCCGACAGACGCTGTTTTTCTCGGCCACGATGGCACCCGAGATCGAGAGGATCACCAACACGTTCCTCAGCAATCCCGCCCGGATCGAGGTGGCCCGTCAGGCAACCGCCTCGGAGACGATCGAACAGGGCGTTGTGATGTTCAAGGGCTCGCGCCGCGACCGCGAGGCGTCCGAAAAGCGCAAGGTGCTGCGGATGATCATCGACGGCGAGGGCGACAAATGCACCAACGCGATCATCTTCTGCAACCGCAAGACGGATGTGGATATCGTCGCGAAAAGCCTCAAGAAATACGGCTATGACGCGGCCCCCATCCATGGCGACCTGGACCAGAGCCAGCGCACCCGCACGCTCGACGGGTTCCGCGCGGGCGAGCTGCGGTTTCTGGTGGCCTCGGACGTGGCCGCACGCGGGCTTGATGTGCCCTCGGTGAGCCATGTGTTCAATTTCGACGTGCCCAGCCATCCCGAGGATTACATTCACCGGATCGGCCGCACCGGCCGCGCGGGTCGCGACGGCAAGACGATGATGATCTGCATTCCGCGCGACGAAAAGAACCTCGACGCGATCGAGAGGCTGATCCAGAAGACCATCCCGCGGCTGGACAGCCCGCTTGGCGGTGCCGCACCCGGGGCCGAGGCCACCGAGGATACGCCAGTGCCCGAGGACAAGCCCAAGCGCCGCCGTCGCGTGTCGCGCAAGGAGACCGCCGACGAGCCGACCGGACCCGTCGTGGGCGAGGCCGCCGAATCTGTGGCTGTTGCTGTGGCCGAGCCCGAGACCGTCACCGAGACGGCCCCCGGGGCAACGGACGAAAAACCCAGGCGCGAGCGTGGCCGCCGTGGCGGCAAGGGCCGCAGCGGTGGCGGTGGCGGTGGCAGCAGTGCCATAGGCATGGGCGATCACATGCCCAGCTTCATCGCTCTCAGCTTCGAAGAGCGCATGGCAAGCTGAGGCAAGCTGCCGCAGGCCGCACGTCCAGAACCCCTGACGTTCCAGTCACGCGGTCGCAATTGCCGCGCATCGCTTCGCTTTTCTGCGCGCGGCGATGGGCGATCGCGGGCGATGCTGGCCACATGCGGGGCCCAGTCAGCGAGGTGTGACATGCGTGGACGATGCTTGTGCGGCGCGATCCGGTTCGAGGTCGATCCTCCGGTTTCGGCCTGTGTCCACTGCCATTGCGAGAGCTGCCGCCGACAATGCTCGGCCCCGATGACAACCTATCTGGGCGTGCCCGATGGCCAATGGCGCTGGCTGGGCAGGCCGCCCCGGACCTTCGCCTCCTCCCCCGGCGTGGAGCGCAGTTTCTGCGGCACCTGTGGTTCGCCAATGACTTTCCGGTCGCAGGCCATGTCGGGCGTCATGCATTTCTATGTCGCGGCTTTGGATGACCCGGAAGCCCTGACGCCGTCCCTGCATGTAGCGCATGAAGAAAAGCTGTCATGGCTGACCCTAGGCGACGGCCTGCCGACCTGTGTCGGACCCGACTACACCAAGGCCTGAGCCGCGACGCCTGCTATCTACAGCGTGTCGAACACCTGAAACGGGGAATTTTCACAAAACGCAACACAACTCGCAGCTGTTGCGCACGTTTCGGCATTTGTGATGCCTCAACTGACCATCGAAACGACTTAACCATCGAGGTGAAAGACCGCTCGAAAGAGGCTCTTGGTGTTGCCGACCATCTCCTGTGCCAGTGACACGGGCGTCGGCCACGGCGCGCTCAGCACCGCCTCGACATCCCCGATGTGGAAATCCAGCACCGCGTCATGTTTGCGCGCCAGATGCTGCATGCGCTCGTTCTCGCGCAGGCACAGCATGTGAATCGCGCCGATCCCCCGGTGCTGCGCCGCTGCCACCAGTTCTGCGAAGAGCGATTCACCAAGGCCCGAATCCTGCCAGGCCGGTTCGACCGACAGCGCGATTTCGCCGCGAAACGGCCATGGTCCCGGCAGCTTGTGCAATTCGCCCACGCCGCGCAGGTGATCTTGCAGATACGCGCCCCAGACGACCGCATCGGGGTTCAGCAAGCGGTCGATATACTGTTCGATGAACGCGTCCGTGACGACCACCCCAAAGCGCAAACGCCGGGTTTCACCGTCAAGCCGGGCAAAATGCGCCGCCAGCGCCGGGCGATCAGCGCGCCACAGGCGCCTGATTTCGGTTTGTCTGAGGATCGTCTCGTGCTTCATGGGCCGAATTTCCTGTGCCAATGGGGGTCACAGCCAGGCCCCGCCGAATCCTGCCCTCCCAATATCCTCCTTGCGCAAAGATAATGCTGCGGCGCGGCAATTTCAGCCCTGAGCGTGAAATTTCGACCAGATGTGGCGCAGGTCAGTCGATATAGCTGTCGGCCCTGAGGCCCGCCCGCTCGTGGTGAATGGGCAATGTGCGGCCATAGAGCTGCTGGGTGCGCTCCGGTGCACCGACCATGTCCGGTTCCTCGACATAGGAGAAAATCGCCACGTAGCGCGGCCGTTTGCCTGTGAGCGGTGCCACCCGGTGCAGGGAATAGCGCCCCCGGAAGAGCTGCAGGTCGCCGGGCTCCAGCTCCAGCACGGTCACGCGGTCCGAGGTCCCGTTCAGCACCCTTGCCACCTCATCGAGGTTCTCATCGCCTTCGCGGATACCCGGCGCATACTCGAACGCCCCGCCGCCTTCGGCATTCTGGATGGCCAGCGTCACGGTGAAATTGTTGGTGTCGAAATGCCATGGGAAACCATTGCCCTCTTCGGCCATGTTCACGATCACATCCGCCAGCGGATCGGCATAGCGGTAAAAGCGCTTTTCCTGGAGACAGTCCCGGATGAAGGTGTCGAACCCTTCGAAATCATGCACCTGACGCAATGGCCCGTCCTTGGGAAAATTGTCCGCCGGGATGAAGGCGTTTGAGCGCTCAAAGAACTGCCGACGCGGATCGCCCCCGGGCAGGCTCGGATCATCCTGAGTGAAATAGGCATTGGTGCGCGAATAGCTGCGATGCCCCTTGTCGGCCACACCATCGGCCTCGGCGGCAAGTGCGGTGACCCCCGCCCCGGTCAGGAACCCCTTGAGCACCGCACAGCCGTCCCGCGCCAGATCTGCGCGCACCCGGGCCAGCACCGCGTCGCGCGCCGCCCCATCCTCATGGATCGGGTAGCGCACCAAGTCTATCATGTCCGTCACAGCCTTCATGCCACAAAAAAAGCCCGCGCCCGTGCCCGCGTCTTGCCCCTTTTCGACAGCGTTGGCGTCGTTTTTGTACCGAACCCAATTTCGTGTTGCCAAAGGTATCTGTCACAGCCCTGTGTCCGCAGGGGTCATGGGTTTCATTCCGCGTGGCCGGGGCCAATCCGGACGGCGGCAAAACGAGCAGAAAACCCGCACGGGATCGAGGAAATCGTGCTCTGAAAGCCTCTTCCGGGAAAGACAGACGTCTTTGCGAGCCACAAGAGCATCCCGGCCATGGAGAGGCTGCTGGAAAACCTCAGGGCTCAGCGAGGATCCCGGTCCTTGGTCCGGGAGAGGGGGGCATCCGGATCGGCCTGCCCCACACCCTTGAAGATGAACCTGAACGGCAGCGCCCACAGGAACCCGAGGCCCACATAGACCGCCAGCTCGACCAGGATCGACGGGCGCTCGAACAGCGCCACCACGTTGACAGCCACCACGATATAGATCGGCAGCCCGATCAGCAGGATGATCAGCGCCCAGCGGCGGCGGGCCTTGTAGCTCAGCGCCATGGCGTCCCTCTTCTCTTCAGTCCGCGAACGGGTCGGTGACGAGGATCGTATCGTCACGCTCGGGTGAGGTGGACAATAGCGCGACGGGGCACTGGATCAACTCCTCGACCCTGCGCACATACTTGATCGCGTTGGCAGGAAGGTCCGCCCAGGACCGCGCGCCCTCGGTGGTCTCCGACCAGCCGGGCATTTCCTCGTATACGGGCGTACAGCGCCATTGCTGATCCGTGGCGGTGGGCAGGTAGTCCAGCCGTCTGCCGTCCAACTCGTAGCCGACACAGATTTTAAGCGTCTCGAACCCGTCCAGAACATCCAATTTGGTCAGCGAGATCCCGGTTACGCCACTCGTGGCACAGGTCTGACGCACGAGGGCCGCATCGAACCACCCGCAGCGCCGTTTGCGCCCGGTGACAGTCCCGAACTCGTGGCCCCGCGTGCCCAGCCGGTGCCCGTCCTCGTCGTCGAGTTCGGTCGGAAACGGCCCCTCTCCCACTCGGGTCGTATAGGCCTTCACGATACCCAGCACATAATCGATACTGCCCGGCCCGATCCCGACCCCGGTGGCGGCCTGACCTGCGATCACGTTCGAGGAAGTCACGAACGGATAGGTGCCGAAATCAATATCCAGAAGCGCGCCCTGCGCCCCTTCAAAGAGGATGCGCTTGCCAGCCCTGCGCTTTTCATTGAGCACCTTCCAGACCGGGGCCGCGTAGTCCAGAATGGCGGGGGCAACTCCGCGCAGCTTCGCAATCAGCGCATCGCGGTCGATGGGATCGATCCCAAGGCCCCGGCGCAGCGGATCATGGTGCTGCAACGCCCGGTCCACGCGGGCCTCCAAAGTGGCCGCATCCGCCAGGTCCGCCACCCGCACCGATCGGCGGCCCACCTTGTCCTCGTAGGCCGGGCCGATGCCCCGCCCCGTGGTGCCGATCTTGGTGCCCTTGCTGGCGGCTTCCTCGCGGGCGCGATCCAGCTCGCCGTGGATCGGCAGGATCAGCGGCGTGTTCTCCGCGATCATCAGCGTCTCGGGCGTAATCTCGACGCCCTGGGCGCGAATGCTTTCGATCTCATCCAGCAGATGCCAGGGGTCCAGAACCACGCCATTGCCGATGACGCTCAATTTGCCGCCCCGCACCACACCCGAAGGCAGCGCATTGAGCTTGTAGACCTTGCCCTCGATAACCAGTGTGTGGCCCGCATTGTGCCCGCCCTGAAAGCGCGCGATCACGTCGGCCCGCTCGCTCAGCCAGTCAACGATCTTGCCCTTGCCCTCGTCGCCCCACTGGGCACCCACGACCACCACGTTTGCCACTTGCTTTCCTTCCCCGTCACACGTCTCAAACCCGCGTCCGTATACTGGCCAGAGAGGCAAGTTGAAACCGCAAAATCGCCGCGGCGGAGGTCCGAAACTCTGGACAGGTGCCAAGATTTCCACGAACCTTGGGCGCAAAAGGGAACGGGGACCAATGACGGGCTTTCTGACACGTTGGATCGTGGCCTTTGCGCTTCTGGCCGCGACCTTCAATCCAACCGATTGGAACTACGCGAGTTGGGTGAAGACGAATTTCTCGGACGAGATGCCCCTCGCGGTGCTCATGGGGCTGCTTCTCCTGGTCGGCTACATCATCTACCTGCGCGCCACGCTGCGCTCGATCGGCGGGTTCGGGATGACCATGGTGCTGGCCATCGTCGGCGCCGGGCTTTGGGTACTCTACGATTACGGCCTGCTCAGCTTGCGCGAAACAAACAACGTCGTCTGGCTGGGCCTCATGGCCCTGTCGCTGGTGCTCGGCATCGGCCTGAGCTGGAGCCATGTGCGCCGCCGCCTGAGCGGGCAGTCCGACATGGATGATGTGAGTGAATGAGGGAGTGCGCGACCGCCCCGGGGAACCGCTCCGCGAGCCTCGAAGACAGCTTTGAGCCCAGAGCCGCGGAATTTCCGCGCAGCGGTGATTGCCAGCTGTTTGAACCGAATTCTCCTGACTTCAGGGGCCAATTTGGATTTATGTCTTGCACTGCTCGCCTTTTGGCGGCCCGGTGACGACGAAGCACGAATTTCAATTGCGAACTGGAGGCCCCGGATTTGATGGAAAACCCGCTTGTCGGAACTTGGTCATTGCTTGGCTGGTACAACCAGACCGACGAAGGCGAGAAGCTCTATCCCCTCGGCGACGACGCAACTGGTTACATTAGCTATTCCTCGGATGGCTTTGTCTTTGTTCACATCATGGCTTCCAATCGGGTGAATTTCGCTGTGAACGATCCGTTTGGAGGCAGCACAACCGAGGATTCTTTCGCCTTCAAATCGCACATCACCTACGCCGGTCGCTATGAATTTCAGGGCCACAGGGTCATTCACCGTGTTACACAAGCTTCCTGCCCCAATTGGATTGGCACCGAGCAAATTCGAGAGGTCGAGTTTCCCGGTGAAACGCTTCGGTTGAGCGCGGCAGGCGCGACATTTCAAGGGTACAGCGTAACAGCCTTTGTGGACTGGGAGCGCGCCACGACTTCTTGAAACCAGCTCGGCTCCGTCCCGCGCAGCTGACCCGGAGCAAGGTCACGGCAAAGGCCCGGTTTGGGCCAATCCCGCAGGGCGGGCCCACCTGGGGAGCTTCGGAAAATCCGGATCGAAAAATTTCGCGTTTTCCGCGCCCTCACAGGACCGGCAGTTCGGGTCCGGCAAAGCGCGACAGGCGCTCGTTGCCGGCCTCGCGCACAATGATGTTCTCTTCATGCACCATCAGGCGGCCCGGCGTGGTCTCGATCCCTGGCTCCAGCGTGAGCACCATGCCGGCCTTGATCTCGCTCTGGTCCCTGGCCGAGAGCGACAGCCCTTCGGTCAGCTGCATCCCCAGCCCGTGGCCCAGCCGCCCGGCCCCCTCGCCGCCGCCGGTGATCGCCTCCATCGCCGCGAACACATCGCAGGCGCGCGCACCGGGCCGTGCGGCCTCGAACGCGGCCTGGGTGGCCTCGATCAGCTGCGCATGGGCGTGCCGGGCCACGTCGGAGGCCCGGGTAATCGCAAAATTTCGGTCGAAATCGCAGAAATACCCGTCCACCACCGCGCCGGTGTCGAGCATCATCACGTCGCCCGCCCTGAGCGGCGCATCCGAGGCGGGCGAGATCACGTCGTCATAGCCGTCCGGCCCCGCGCCGCCCGAGATATAGGGCACCCAATCCGCCCCTTCCTCAAGCAGGAGCCGCTGGAAGTCTCTGAACACCGACGAGATCGGCTCGCCTTCGCGGGCAATCTCGCCCATCCGGTCGAAGGCGCGGTTCGCGACGCCGCAGGTGGTCTTGATCCGGGTCACCTCGGCCTCGGACTTGATTGCCCTGAGCCCCGCCACGATGTCGGCGTCGTCGCGAAAGCTCTGCCCGCACAGCGCCTGCACGCGGGCATAGTCCCTCAGCGGCATTCGCAGCGGCATTTCAGCCCCCGAGGGCACCCCCACCGGGCCGCCAATCTCGCGCAGCGTATCGGCCAGAAGCGTGACCCCGTCATCCACCGGATCGGGCGCCGCCCAGGTCCGGATGTCCGTCACCCAGGTGCGGCGCATCAGCACCTCGCCAATGGACGGGATCACGGCGACAGGCGCACCGCTGGCCGGGATCACCAGGAACCAAGGCCGGCTCGGGCTCTCCCAGAACCGCGTGAGAAATCCCGAGAAATAGCGGAACTCGGGCTCGGTGGTCAGCAGGATCGCGCCCAGCCCCGCCTTTTCCATCGCCGCCTGGGCGCGCGCAAGGCGGTCCTGGAATTCCCCGACCGGAAAGGTCAGGCTCATCAGGCAGGGCCTTCGCTGAGGATACACAACACACGCGCATCCGTCGGCAGTGTCGTCTGCGCCACCGCCGCCACTCCGGCCGCACCCGAGGTCGACGTGGCCAGGCCATGCGCCTCAAGCTCGGGGAGGACGGCAAACGCCTCTTCCTCGGAAATCAGCACAAACCTGTCCGCATCCCGCGCCAGCCCCTTGAGCGCGATCAGCGATGGCTCCTTGCAGTCCAGCCGCCCCATATCCGACACCGGCCCCTCGGTCACCACCGAATGCCCGGCCTCGATCGAGTGGTGCAGCGCCGGGGCGCGATCCGGCTCGACCACGATGATCTGCGGGGCATCGCCCCAGGCCTTGCGAAAATACGCGGCACAGGCCCCGGCCAGCCCGCCGACCCCGGCCTGAAGAAAGATATGCGTGGGCGCCTCGGGCATCTGCGCGACCGTTTCGGCGGCCATGACGTTGTAGCCTTCCATCAGCCGGTGCGGAATTTCCAGGTATTCGGGCCAGGACGTATCCGACAGCAGGGTCCAGCCATGGGCATCGCGCGCCGCCATGGCGGCATCGAGGCTGGCCTGGTAATCGTCGCCGCCCCGCACCACGGTCGCGCCCAGCTCGCGCAGCCGCTCGGCAAAGCTCTCGGGCACCGCCTCGGCGATATAGATTTTGGCCTCGGCCCCGAAGCGCATGGCCCCGGCGGCCACCGACAGGCCGTGATTGCCCGCCGTGGCGCTGACATAGGTACGGCCCGCCAATGCGCCATCAAACTCGGCCGCACCGGTTTCGGCCGCATGGGACGCCACCACATAGGCCGCCCCCAGCGCCTTGAAGCTGCCCAGGCCGTTGCGCCCACGCTCGTCCTTGACCCAAAGTTGCGTGCCAAACGCTTCGCAGGGGACAAGCGGCGTCTCGTCTCCGCCAAAGCAGCGCCGCATCAGCGCCGCGGGCCGATCCGCGTCGATGCTGGGATTGGGCGCCGCGTCAAGGTCGGTGCCGGTCAGACCAGTGCCGCGAAACGGGTTTTCGAGAATATCCATCTGTCCCTCCCGGAAATTTGCGCACACTTGACTGGGGTCCCGTCGCCGGGTCAAGCGCTTATTGTGCGCCGCACCCGTCTGACCCCTTTTCCCCCTGCCCGCGATGGCCTAAAGAGGCGGCATCTGCACCATGTTTCTGGGAGAGTCTCTGCCCATGTCCGAACCGGCCATCACGCCCGATCTGATCGAAGCCCACGGGCTGAAACCTGACGAATATGCCAGCATAATCCGGATCATCAACCGCGAGCCGAATTTCACCGAATTGGGCATCTTCTCGGCCATGTGGAACGAGCATTGCTCGTATAAGTCCTCGAAGAAATGGCTGCGCACCCTGCCCACGGAAGGCCCCCAGGTGATCTGTGGCCCGGGCGAAAACGCAGGCATCGTGGATATTGGCGACGGCCAATGCGTGGTCTTCAAGATGGAGAGCCACAACCACCCCTCCTATATCGAGCCCTACCAGGGCGCCGCGACCGGCGTGGGCGGCATCCTGCGCGATGTCTTCACCATGGGCGCGCGGCCCGTGGCGGCGATGAATTCGCTCAGCTTCGGTGAGGTGAGCCACCCCAAGACCAGACAGCTGGTGAACGGCGTCGTGCAGGGCATCGGCGGCTATGGCAACTGTTTCGGCGTGCCCACCGTGGGTGGCGAGGTCCGGTTCGATCCGGCCTATAACGGCAACTGCCTGGTCAATGCCTTTGCGGCGGGCCTGGCCGATACGGACAAGATTTTCTACTCGGCGGCCAGCGGCGTCGGGATGCCGGTGGTCTATCTGGGGGCCAAGACGGGCCGCGACGGGGTCGGCGGCGCCACGATGGCATCGGCCGAGTTCGACGACAGCATCGAGGAAAAGCGCCCCACCGTGCAGGTGGGCGATCCCTTTACCGAAAAGCGCCTGATGGAGGCCACGCTCGAGCTGATGGCCACGGGTGCGGTGATCTCGATCCAGGACATGGGGGCCGCGGGCCTGACCTGCTCGGCGGTCGAGATGGGCGACAAGGGCGGCCTTGGCGTGCGGCTCGATCTCGATGCGGTGCCGCAGCGCGAAGAGAACATGACCGCCTACGAGATGATGCTCAGCGAAAGCCAGGAGCGGATGCTCATGGTGCTGAAACCCGAGCTTGAGGCAGAGGCGCGCGCCGTGTTCGAGAAATGGGACCTCGATTTCGCCATCGTGGGTGAAACGCTGCCCGAAGACCGGTTCGTGATCATGCATCAGGGCCGGGTGATGGCCGATCTGCCGCTCTCGAAACTCAGCTCGACCGCGCCGGAATACGACCGGCCCTGGGAGGAAACCCCGCGCGCCGCGCCGATCTCGGGCGGCATTTCGGACACCAACCCCATCGCGGCGCTGGAAACCCTGCTGGCCTCGCCCAACTACGCCTCAAAGCAGTGGGTCTATGAGCAATATGACACGATGGTCATGGCCGATACGGTTCAGGGACCGGGCCAGGGCGCGGGGCTGATCCGCGTGCATGGCACCGACAAACTGCTGGCCTTCACCTCGGACGTGACCCCGCGCTATGTCAAGGCGAACCCGGTGGAGGGCGGTAAACAGGCGGTGGCCGAGGCCTATCGCAACCTCACGGCTCTGGGGGCCACGCCACTGGCCACGACCGACAACATGAACTTCGGCAATCCCGAGAAACCGGATATCATGGGCCAGTTCGTGGGCGCGATCAAAGGCATCGGGGCCGCCGTCAAGGCCCTGGACATGCCCATCGTGTCGGGCAACGTGTCGCTCTACAACGAAACCGACGGGACGGCGATTCTGCCCACGCCGACCATCGGCGCGGTAGGTCTGATCGCCCATGAAAGCCAGGCCATCACCGGCACCGCACAGGAGGGCGACCTCGCGCTGCTGATCGGCGAGACCTCGGGCCATCTGGGCCAGTCGGCATTTCTTGCCGAGGTTCTGAACCGGGTCGAAGGCGATGCGCCCGCCGTTGACCTTGCCGCCGAGAAACGCCACGGCGATTTCGTCCGCGCCCACCACGCGTCCCTCAGGGCCTGCACCGACCTCTCTGACGGCGGCCTCGCCATGGCTGCCTTCGAGATGGCCGAAGCGGCAGGCATCGGCATCACGATCGAGCATGGCGACATTGCCAGTTTCTTTGGCGAAGACCAGGCTCGCTATCTCGTCGCGATCGACGCCGACAACCTTGCTGCCCTCTCCGACGCGGCACAGACCGCAGCTGTCCCGCTCACGCCTGTGGGCCGGTTCGGCGGCACGCAGGTCACGCTTGGCGAAGCCACGGCACCCCTGTCCCGTCTCAGCGAAACCTACCGCGGCAGCTTCGGCGCCCACTTCTCCTGAGGCATCTTCCTTCCGGCGGAGGGCAAGGCGCACGACCCCGACACCGTGGCCGTGTTCCCGGGCGGGATTTGGGCACGCTCGGGACGCTCGGAAACATCGCGTGGCCTTGTCCCCGCCCCGAAGGCAGGCGTACAGTTCCGTCGCGCGCCAGGGCCCCGGACCGTCAGGCCGGCGGCATCAATCAGGTCAGGCGGCTGATCACCACGGTCACTTCGGGTTTCTTGCCGATCTCGGTCATGGACGAGTTGCGGACGATCTTGCGCATCGCGTCCTCAAGCTTGTCGTCATCGGTCAATGTCCTGGTATCGGCGCGGCCCAGAAACTGGCTCAGGTCCTCTTCGAGCACGTCCACCAGCGGCGCCCGGCTCGCCCCGGTCGCGGCCAGACCCATGGTTTCGCACCAGGGCTCGCCCAGCGGGTCGTCCTGTTCATCGAGGATCACGTTGACCATTACATGGCCATTCAGCGCCATGCGGATGCGGTCGCGCACGATCCCATCCAGCGCGCCGTACTTGACCGAACCATCGAGATAGGTGCGCCCGGTATCGACATAGTCCACCACCGCGGGGCTGTTGCCGCTGAGTTCGACCATCGTGCCATTGACCGCCAGAACGCCCTTGATCCGCCGCTTGCCGGCAAGGCGCACATGTTCGCGCAGGTGGCGATGCTCGCCATGCATCGGGATCAGGGTCTGCGGCCGGATCAGCTCATGCATCGTCTCCAGGTCCGGACGGTTGGCGTGACCCGAGACGTGGTAGAGCCCACTGCTGTCATCGACCACGTCGACGCCCATTTCCGAGAACTGGTTGATGATGCGGATCACGCCCTTTTCATTGCCCGGAATGGTCTTGGAGGAGAACAGGAACAAATCGCCCTCCTTCAGCGTGATCCCCTGATATTTGCCATTGGCAAGCTGGGCGCTGGCCGCGCGGCGCTCTCCTTGCGAGCCAGTGACCAGCAGCATCAGGTTCTCGCGCGGGATCGCCTTGGCGTCCTCGGGACTGATCACGGAGGGGAAATCCCTGAGCACGCCGGTCTCGATCGCGGCCTCGATCATCCGCCGCATCGCACGGCCCATGAGACAGATCGAACGGCCCGCGCGCTGCCCGGCCTCGGCCAGCGTCTTCACCCGCGCCACGTTGGAGGCAAAGGTGGTGGCGGCCACCATGCCCTTGGCCCCGGCGACCAGTTTTTCGATCTCGGGACCGACGCTGGCCTCGGACCGGCCTTCATGGCCATTGAACACGTTGGTCGAGTCGCACATCAATGCCAGCACGCCCGCGTCGCCAATCTCGCGCCACATCGCCTCGTCGAAAGGCTCGCCCACACCCGGGGTTTCGTCGATCTTGAAATCGCCCGTATGCACAACGCGCCCCGCGCCCGTGTCGATCACAAGCCCCGAGCTTTCGGGGATGGAATGCGAAATGGGGACAAAGCCCACGGTGAAGGGGCCCGCCTCGACCGTTTCGGGCCAGGCCGAGACGATGCGCACAGCCTTGTCGGGGTGGCCATGCTCCTCCATCTTGCGGCGCGCGATATTTGCCGTGAAGGCACGCGCATAGACGGGCGCGCCCAGATCGCCATAGTAATGCGCGACCGCCCCGACATGATCCTCATGCGCGTGGGTGACAAAGATCGCGTCCAGCCGGTCGCGCCGTTCCCTGAGCCAGGCGATGTCGGGCAGGATCAGGTCCACCCCCGGCGTGCCGTCCATGTCCGGAAAAGTCACGCCCAGATCGACCAGGATCAGCCGCTCCGCATCGGGTTTGCCATAGCCATAGACATAGGCATTCATGCCGATCTCGCCCGCCCCTCCAAGAGGAAGGTAAATCAGTCGTTCACTGCTCATAGGCTTTCAGCCTTTCTTGTTATAGGCGTGGATGACGGTCAGACCGTGCATCGTCAAATCGTCCTCGAGGACGTCAAATAGTGGTTCGGTATCGTTGAACAAGGGGGCAAGACCGCCGGTGCCGATCACGGTCATGGGGCGATCCCGCTCGGCCTTGATCCGGGCGCAGCATTCTCTCACGAGGCCGACATAGCCCCAGAACACACCCGCCTGCATACATTCGACCGTGTTGGTGCCCACCACCTTCTGCGGTTTGGAGATGTCGATATGCGGCAGCGCCGCAGCGGACATGTGCAGCGCCTCGAGGCTCAGGTTCACACCCGGCGCGATGATCCCGCCGATATAGGCCCCGTCCGCGGCAACCACGTCAAAGGTGGTTGCGGTGCCGAAATCCACCACGATCAGATCGCCGCCATGGCGGTCATGGGCTCCGGCCGCATTCACCAGCCTGTCCGGCCCCACGATGGTGCCTTCATCCACCCGCGCCTCGGTCGGCAGCGCGCAGTCCGGCTTGCCCACCACCAGCGGGCGGCAACCAAAGAAGCGGTCGGCAAAGACGCGCAGGTTGAAGACCACGCGCGGCACTGTCGAGGAGATGATGACATCGGTGATCTCCACGTCGATGCCGTAATGTTTCACCAGCGTCGAGTACCAGGTGAAATAGGCATCCGCTGTGCGGGCATGGTGGGTGGAGGTGCGCAGCGTGCACAGGAACTCCGTCCCGTCCCAGATGGAAAAGACCGTGTTCGTGTTGCCGCAATCAATCGCCAAGAGCATGTGCGCCCCCCCTTCTTCAAAAGAACACATCCGCCGCGGGAATGGCGATGCGCCCCTGCGCCGTCCTTAGAACAAGATTGCCCGCCTCGTCCACCGTCTGAAACGTTCCCTCATGGGTCTCGCGGCCGGTGCGCGCGGTGATCACCTCGCCCAGCCTGGCCGCCCGGGCCAGCCAGGCCTCGCGAATGGGCGCAAAACCATAGGCGACGAATTTCGCCTCGAGCCGCGCATAGGCCGGGGCCAGCAGATCGAGAAACGCCGCCGGCGCGACCGCCACGCCCGTCTCGCCACGCAGGCAGACCGGCCGCAAAGCACCCGTCTCGACCTCGCCCGCCTCCGGTGCGTTTGCCAGGTTCACCCCGATGCCGATGGCGAAATGGCTGAGCCGGCCGCCCGCGCCCGCGCTTTCCAGAAGGATACCGGCCAGCTTGCCGCCATTCAGCAGGACGTCATTGGGCCATTTCAGCGTGAAGGCCTCGGCCCGCCCGGTGACCGCCGCCAGCGCATCATGAAGCGCAAGCGCCGCCACGAAAGACCTCAGCGCCACCCGGTCCGGCGTCTCGCTGGGCCGCATCACAAGCGTGGCGGCGAAATTCCCCTCCGGGTTCGCCCAGGCCCGCCCGCGCCGCCCCCGCGCCGCCGTTTGCCGGAGCGCCAGTATCCATTCCGGACCCGCCAGATCGCCCGCGATGCGCGCGGCCTCGGCATTGGTGCTGTCCACCTGCACGAGCACACGCCGCCCGTATCCCTCTGGCCACTCCTTCATCTTTCTAAAAATACTCCCGCCGGAGGCGTCCGGCACCGCCCCCGGGCACCACCTTCGTCAAAGCGCGCCATGCACTGCCTCCCCGCCCACACAAGGTCGCGACCATACCGATCGCCCGGACCTTGCTCAGACAGGTCCCCGATGCCGTCACTCGCCTCAACAGCGTCTGTATGCCCCGCATCGGGTCGGAGTGTAGGACCGGCACATCGGAATGCCCCGGCGCAATCAGGCCTGAAACGATCATGGCGCCGTGCGACCGTTCGCATCCACGGCGTCTGCGGGGGCCTGTGTCATGCCCTGCCCGCGCAGGTGTGCCGTGACCCGGTCACTTCACCAGCGTCATCGCCGCAGCCTGTGCCATGCCCTCGATCCCGAAGAGAAAGACCACGCCCACGACCATCGCCGTGGCCGAGGCCATCAGAAAGCCCCAGAGGATGGGCGATTGCGGACGGTCCAGCGGCTCGCGCTCGTCGCCGAAATACATAAAGAACACGATGCGCAGATAGTAGTAGGCCCCGATCACCGAAGCGATCACACCGGCGATGGCCAACCAGGCCAACCCTGCCTCATAGGCCGCGCGCAGCACGTAGAACTTGCCGAAGAAGCCCAGGAAGGGCGGCACGCCCGCCAGGCTGAACAGAAGCACCAGCATGGCCAGCGCGCGGGTCGGGTTCACCCGTGCATACATGTTGAGATCCTCGATCGCCGTAACGGGTTGCCCGTCCTTGTGCATCGACAGGATGAAGGCGAAGGTGCCGACATTCATCGCCACATAGATCGCCATGTAGATCAGCATCGCCTGCACGCCCAGCTCGGTCCCCGCAGCCAGCCCCATAAGCGCATAGCCCATATGAGCGATGGACGAATAGGCCATCAGCCGCTTGATGTCGCGCTGGCCGATGGCGGCCACGGCCCCCAGGAACATCGAGAGCACCGACAAGAGCGCCAGGATCTGCTGCCAGTCGGTCATGATCCCGCCAAAGGCATCGAACATGACCCGTGCAAAGAGCCCCATCGCCGCGACCTTTGGGGCCGTGGCAAAGAAGGCGGTCACGGGGGTGGGTGCGCCCTCGTAGACATCCGGCGTCCACATGTGGAAGGGCACGGCCGAGACCTTGAAGGCCAGACCCGAGATCACGAAGACGAGCCCCAACAGCAGGCCGAAAGGTGCCTGGCCGTCGGCGGCGGCGATGATGCCCGCGAAATTCGTGGTGCCGGTGAAGCCGTAGACCAGGCTCGCGCCATACAGCAGCAGACCCGAGCTGAGCGCGCCCAGGACGAAATACTTCAGGCCCGCCTCGGTCGATTTCACGCTGTCGCGGCGCAGCGAGGCCACCACGTAGAGTGACAGCGATTGCAGCTCGAGCCCCATGTAGAGCGACATCAGGTCGCCCGCCGAGACCATGACGCTCATGCCTACCGTACTGAGCGCGATCAGCAACGGGTACTCGAATTTCAGGATCTGGCGCCGGGCCATGTATTCCTGGCTCATCACCAGTACGGCCGCCGCGCTGAGCAGGATCAGAATCTTGGCAAAGCGCGCGAAACTGTCGTCGACGAACATGCCGCCGAAGGCTTCGTGTTCGCCGGTCACCGTGCCCAAATAGAAGGCCAGCGCCACCATCAGCCCGGCAGTGAGCCATACGAGCATGCCCGCCATCTTGTCCTTGCCGGTATAGACCGCGCCCAGA